>Ga0067045_1027348_pt1 | contig 308100 bp, 332 predicted proteins | sample TerdegcTABiofilm_FD_59184 | JGI IMG/M metagenome (GOLD analysis project Ga0067045, IMG submission 59184) | Combined Assembly of (Gp0054472, Gp0054536) Wastewater bioreactor microbial communities from Singapore -Terephthalate degrading... | reverse complement strand
CCTACTACATTATTAAGATAACATATCTGATACCACTTGGAGCCGTCGTCTGCTGATACTACATCTTTCCACCATGCGCCCCACTGAGTGTCCTTATTTACCGTTGCTATTGTTGAGCAGCCTGCGTTCGCTCCCGATTTTACCGCCGCTGTAGCCGCTGTTACTTTTACTACTCCGCCAACCAGTTCCTCTCCGCCTGTCCAATCACCAAACACATGCCCGCCTACCAGGCTGACGCTGTCGCTGCTTATATACCCTACTACATTATTAAGATAACATATCTGATACCACTTGGAGCCGTCGTCTGCTGATACTACATCTTTCCACCATGCGCCCCACTGGGTGTCCTTATTTACCGTTGCTATTGTTGAGCAGCCTGCGTTCGCTCCCGATTTTACTGCCGCTGTAGCCGCTGTTACTTTTACTACTCCGCCGACCAGTTCCTCTCCGCCTGTCCATTTGCCCGTTATAGGACTTTTTATCGTACCTGATACAAGTTGTATATAATCGCTTCTAATATATCCCACTTGATTATTAGAATAACATATCTGGTACCAAAGTTTTCCGTCTGTTCCCGGAACATTCATTCTCCAAGCTCCCCACTGAGAATTCAAAGCCGCTGTTCCTATTGAACTATAGCTAGTTCCAGGTCCGCTTCTAACATTTACAGCTGAAGAGCAATTTATTACCTTAACAACCCCACTATCTAGTTCGTCACCGCCTACCTGTGAGGAATCCGGCATATCATATGACTGAGGAATGCTGAAATCAGGGTAAGTGAGCGTTATATACTGTATATCCTTAAAATAGAAATTGAGTATATCCGTATAGCTCTTATTCTCTTTTGCCATCTGGTATGCGCCATCCTGGCTAAGACCAATGCCATGACCCCATCTTCTGTATATGAGATTATAACCTGTAGTTGTTTCTTCTACAGTAGGTATCAAGCACTTAACCGACCCAGAATAGAAGTTATCCCTTACAGTTGGAGCATCTAAGTTAAGATCAATAGTAAGATCATCGCTGTCACTTGTTACCTGACCACTTACAACGATCTTAGCATTGACGTTCAATGTGAATTTGACTTTGGTATAATATATACTTGCACTACAGCTTGGATATTTCTGCGTATTGGGTACTACCGCCGAAACGCCCTTGATCGTTATATCACCTGTATTAGTAGAATACTTATCGCCATATGTATTTAATAAATAAGCAGAAAGCTGCTGCTTTAAGTAAGTTTCCAATGAGGCATCCATCGTATTATCGGGGGTCGTCTTATCGTTTGTTTTAGGTAAATACGCTTCATTAGTAGGCGATGTGGTACTTCTTAGGTCATATTCGTCAAGTTTCATCTGAAGGTATCCATATGCCGCATCTTTTGTACTTCCTCCGCCCCATACATTACCTGCTAATTCTGTCTGACCACCGTTTGACGCGCTAAAAAATGTTTTGGCTACTTTTCCGTTCCAATAAAGCACTTGTTTTGAAGTTGCCCGCACTGCGGCCTGAACGTTCGTAAATGATGAGTTATATCCTTTATACACCTGTGAACTTGTTGTATCTACAACATCATACTCGCCGGCGCCATTAGTTGTCAGCATATCTGAGTAAGCATAACTGCGGGCTGCAATTGCCTGCGCTTTAAGCGCTTCAAGAGGCCAGCTGTTGCTCATTTCATATGCTACGACACCTTCAACATATTTTTCCAAGTTAATATAATTGTAGACCCCAAGCTCGCTGCCATCTGCTTTGAAAACAAAATCGCCCTGATATTTTAAGTTACCATATGCATCATTATACACATAAATATAATTGGAGCTGCTATCAAGATTATATTGTTTCAATGTTACCGTAGAGCCTGTATACAAAACAGCTCCACCGGAATTTTTCAGCGAAACATTAGTTCCGTCTGTACATATCGTATATACGCTTCCTTGAGTAAGTACTATAGAAGAATTCTGGCTCAGCACATAATTACCATAAGATTTAACGGTAGTACTTCCCGAACCTCCTGAGGATAGCTTGACTCGAATTATACCTTGGTCTGTTAAATTGGAAGCATCAGCTTTCATAACATTCACAGGCATAAACATAAAAGCCAACACAGCAATAAGCAATATTAATATATTTTTCCCTTTCACATATTCACCTCCCCCAAAATATGTTTTTGTATAAGAATATTATAACACACCTTGCAATACAATAAATTTTTTTGTTAATAATTTTGTAACATTTAATATTTGGCAAAAAAATAAAACGGCTTTTATTTGCCGCTTTACTTAATCACTGTTTCTTAAATATGTATTATTCTTCTGGATTTGGTGCACCTACCGGGCAAACATTGTTGCATGATCCGCAATCGATACATTTATCTGGGTCGATAACATATTTAGAGTCACCTTGGGAAATTGCTTCTGTCGGACATTCTGGTTCACATGCACCGCAACTGATACAATCATCGTTAATGAAAAATGCCATTTCCATTCACCTCCTAAAGTATAGCCATATTATAGCATTACTATATCTGCAATTCAATCGTATCATGCAATTTGGGCAATATACAACTGAATACCAGTATTAATCTTCAAGGGCGGCAAGTTCCTGTTCCAATTCAGCTTCTTCTTCCGTATTATCTCCCTGACACGCTTCACATTCGCTGCATTCGCATTTACTAAGTCTTTGAATCTTGTCTAACGGGAATATACGCATATCGGCAGTACCGTCTTTGAGCGTAACTTTAACGCGAACAATCTGCGTGAGCGCGTTTGAATCTATAACTGTCGCCTCTCCATCCGGCGTCATAACTGCTGCACCGTCTTTTGGCAGTATTTTGTTTATATCCTCGTAGTAATCTTCTTCATAATTTAGGCAGCACATAAGCCTGCCGCAAAGCCCGGATATTTTAGTAGGGTTAAGCGAAAGCTTTTGCTCTTTTGCCATTTTAATTGATACAGGCTGGAAATCAGGCAAAAACGATTTGCAGCATACGCTCAGGCCACATTTGCCAAGACCACCCATCATCTTTGCCTCGTCTCTTACTCCGATTTGTCTTAGTTCAATTCTTGTTCTGAAAACGCTTGCAAGATCCTTTACAAGTTCCCTGAAATCTATCCTGTTTTCTGCCGTAAAGAAGAAAGTAAGCTTACTGCCGTCAAAAGAATATTCAACGTCTATAAGTTTCATCTCCAGCTTATGCTCTTCAATCTTCTGTTTGCATATATCAAAAGCTTCTTCCTGCTTCTTTTCATTTGCCATCAGTGCTTTTTTGTCTTTGTCTGTAGCGATGCGCACTACTTTTTTAAGTTCGCCTACTATCTCATCCTGTCCAACGTTTTTCTTGTCAAGCATACAATAGCCAAATTCATTTCCTCTGACCGTCTCGACTATGACTTCCTGTCCTTTTTCTATATCAAGGTCTCCTGGGTCAAAATAATATATCTTTTTGGAGTTCCTGAAACGGACTCCAACAACTTGTGTCATGTACTCTTTACCTCCATTATTCTTAAGAGAGCCGCCTCTATAGCAAGCTGTCTAATAGCATTATAGCAAAGTTGCTGCCTGAGTGCATTTATTATCTGCAATATTTGCAGTAATTCGGACTTTTTTAAATACTGAGCACCGTTTTTTATGACCTGTTTCTGATCGATGTTTATGATATCCTTTCCTCCGCAGGCAAAAAGCAACATATCTCTAAATACGGTTTCCATAACATCTATTATATATTCTGCATCGTCTATATTTTCTTTGAATGTTCTTGAAACATCTTTAAATCCGTCCAGCCTAAAAAGCACTCTGCAGGCCATTATCGCTTCTTTTCTTAGTTCAATCTTCTTTTTGTCTTTGACAAGTTCTGCTGCGCTCAAATCCGTACCGGCGCACATATTTGCAAAGACATGCGCCATATCAGCTTTTATGTTGCTTTTAATAAGCTCTTTTTCCGTTTCTTCTATGTTTTTGCCTTTGGCCATTATTGCAGTACATCTTGAGAGAACGGTACTTATTAGTTCTTCTTTTTTCAGCACACCCAATATGAACACACATCCAAAAGGCGGTTCTTCAAGGCTTTTTAATAAAGCATTCTGTGCCTGCGCATTCATAGTGTTCGCATTTCTTATATAAACGACACGGACTCCACTTTCAAAGGGCTTTATATTTATTTCGGCAAGAAGATCTCTTATATCATCTACACGAATATATTTACTTTTATTTGGCTCAGGCACAATAAAATCAGGGTGCGTACCCATATCGAACCTTTTGCAGCTTCCGCATCTGTTGCACGGCCTGTTAACTCCTGTGCACAGCAGCGTTTTTGCGAGCTTGTATGCGTATTCGTCTCTATTGTCTTTAGCGCCGTATAAAAGGATTGCGTGAGGAACCGCTCCTTTTGCGGCATTCATAAGCATTGAATCGAGCAAACCTTTTCCTTCTTTCTTTGTCCCATTATAGCATGTTTGGCGCACAAAAAAAAAGAGCACTGTTATGCTCTTAATTTATAGCTTGCTTTTTAGCTTTTCAATTGTTATAGTGGCGATCTCTTCTGCCACATCTTTAAGCGGCCTTTGAGCGTCTATATAAACGACTCGTTCTTTTTCTTTTTCATATATCTTTAAAAAGCCATACCGCACGCGATCGAAAAACTCTTTGTTTTCCTGCTCAAGTCTGTCTTTTTCTCTGCCGCCCACTCGACTGTTTGTACATTCTTCGTCTGACCAAAGCAAAAACGTTATATCCGGCTCGCACATTTTTATTGCAGCACTGTTAATATTTCTTATATATTCTTCACCAAGCTCACGGCCATAGCCCTGATACGCTATTGAAGAATCATAGAACCTATCGCATATAACAACTTTTCCCTCATTAAGCGCCGGCAATATGACCTGAAGGACTATCTCCTGCCTTGCCGCAGCATAAAGCAGCGCTTCCGTCTGGCTGGACATGCCGTTGTCCTTATTCAAAAGTATCTCTCTTATCTTTTCGCTTATTTTAGTGCCGCCCGGTTCTCTTGTCCTTAAACAGTCGCAGCCCTTACTCTTTAAAAATTCTTCAAGAAGCTGTGCGTTTGTTGTCTTGCCTGTTCCGTCAGGCCCTTCAAATGTTATAAACAATCCCATATATTCACCTTAAATCTCTTGAAATAAAAGACAGAGTGCATTCATGTTTTTTGCATTATACTTTGCCTTTTTCATAAGTAATTCCGCTTCTTCTTCATCTGCGTATCCGAGTCCAAGATATACCGAATCCATTCCGACTTTTTCAGCCCCGTTTATATCATGGACTCTGTCTCCGACCATAACCGACTCTTTAGCATCTATATTTTCTTCTTTTATAGCTTTTGCAAGTATGTCCGCTTTTTCAACTAGTTTTTCATCCATCGATGCGCCGTATATCCCGTCAAAATATTTTTTTATATCAAAATACCTAAGTATTTCGGCAGCATATTTTGTTGGCTTGCTTGTAGCCAAATACACATGCCTATCCTGACTTTTAAGCATTTTAAGCATTTCTTCCGTGCCTTCATACAGCACATTTTCATACAGTCCTTTTGTGCTATAGCGTTCCCTGAAAAAAAGCATAGCCGTGTCCACGTCTTTTTCATCAAAGCCGAAACCGTCCCTGAAGGAATCTTTAAGTGGAGGCCCTATAAAAGGGATAAGTTCTTTTTCGTCTTTTATAGGTATACCCATTTTTTCAAGAGCATATTTAATCGACTTTGTTATGCCTTCCCAAGGGTCTGTAAGAGTACCGTCCAAATCAAAAAATACATTCTTATATATTTAAATCACCTCACCTTTTATACTATTATATATTATCAACAGCAGCTTTGTTTGTAAAATAAAATAAGCATACTTCTTTCGAAATATACTTTTGCAAGCCTAAGCTTCTTTATATAAAAGGCGTATACCGCCTATTTTTTCGGATAAAAATTTTATATCCTTTCAAACAGTGAAATCAGTTCCTTTGTGTCTTTAACCGTATACGTGGCTTCTTTTTTCAGCATCTTGGCTTCTTTTTCGTCCGCATAACCCGCCCGGAAAAATACTGAATCCACTCCTTTTGTCATGGCAGCATGTATATCGTATACTCTGTCTCCTACCATTATAGATTCTTTTAATGCCAAATCGTGTTCTTTTATGGCATTATTAAGTATGTCTATTTTTTCTACGATCTTTTCGTCCATAGATGCACCGTGTATACCACTGAAATATTTAGCTGCGTCAAGGTTTTTAAGTATTTCCTTTGCATAAAGTTCAGGCTTGCTCGTAGCTAAATAAATATCTCTGCCCTGCTTTTTGAGCATCTTTAAAAATCCTTTTGTACCCTTGAACATTACACTTTCATGCAAACCCTCGCTGCTGTAGCGTCTCCTGTAATATATAAGGAATTCATCTATCTTTTTTTCGTCTAACCCATAGTTATACCTAAGTGCTTCTTTTATAGGCGGCCCAACAAACGATACAAGATCTTTTTTGTCATTTACTTCTATACCTATTTCGCCAAGAGCGTATTTGATAGATCTCGTTATGCCCTTCCAAGAGTCGATAAGTGTGCCATCCATATCAAGTATTATATTTTTGTATATATCCTTTCACCTCCTTTTTTCTCATTCTTCTTTATAATACACCGCGCAATAATGGTATAACCAAATTTCATGTTAATTATAAGTTAATTTTTGATCATTCCACAACATAAACGCCGCCCGAAACATTGAAAGTCGTTCCGCCTGCACTGACAATTGCGTCTATATATTCAACTGCTTCCTTTGTTATCCTCTGGCCGGGTGCTATTATAGGCACTCCAGGAGGATAAACGCCTATATCTCTTGCGCTTATTTTTCCTATTACTTTATAGAGAGATTTTTTTATATGATTTTTGCAGGTCGCTTCCCTTATGCTCATTTCAAACGGAACACAAGGCAGTTTCGGAAGATCTGCCTGATTTATCATGTTTATTTCTTCAAGAGAAAGTATGGCGTCTTTTAGTTTATCAAGTTCTTCTATCGTGTCACATGGCGTTATTATGAAGCATACATAAGCCAGATCGGCCATTTCAGGGAATATGCATTTTTCTTCAAGTCTTTCCTTGGCATAAAAACCTCCGCCTCTTTGGCTCATATCCACAACGAGCTTTAAAGGATCATTTGTTTCAAGTGTTTCGATGCCGCTTTTTAAAATCTCTTCTTTTATTTTCATTACATGATCTATTATTTCATCATATTTATCTTTATCTGCCTCTGCTTTTGCTCTTGCTATATCGAGGCTCGCCATTATCGGGAAAGACGGCGAAGATGTCTGAACGGTCCTTAGTCTAAAAAGCACTTCATCTTTGAGCGAAAGATCGTTTATATGCAGATATGCACCCTGCGTCAAAGCGGCAAGCGTCTTATGCGCGCTGCATATGACTATGTCCGCGCCTTGCAAACATGCGCTTTTTGGCAGCTTGTCACTGAACGGGAAATGCGCTCCATGCGCCTGATCCACTATAAGCACAGCTCCATGTTCATGCGACAATGCAGCTATTTTTTCTACATCGGCTGTTTGTCCGAAATAGTTCGGGGAAGTAATATATACTATTTTTGCATTTGTTTCTTCAAGCAATCTCCCTATTTCATCTGCATTGACAGGCAGCATAGTGCCGCCTTTTTGCAGTCTTGCTTCCGTATAGCGAATATTTGCTCCCGATATCATGCATGCGCTTATAAGCGACCTGTGTGAGCCTCTGTCCGCAATAACGATCTGCCCTTCCTTGCAAAAAGATGTTAGCGCAGCAATCACTCCTGCGGTCGATCCATTAGTAAGGAATTGCGTATATGCCGCTCCGTAGGCTTTGGCCGCAAGCTCCTGTGCTTCTTTTATAGCTCCTTTTGCTTCGTATAGATCGTCTGTTGCGCTTATTTCCGTCACATCTATTTCGCTTATACAGCTAAAGCCGCCTTCACCTTTGCCTTTATGACCAGGCATATGCATTCGAATCGCATCAAGATCTTTATAGTTTTTAAGCATATCGTATATCGGTGTGTGCATGTTTAGTCCTCCTAGCTTATGCTTATTATACTATAAAAAGAAAAAGCGTTTTATAAAAATAAAACACTTCTTACTTTTAAATATGTTTTTGTTTTAGATACTTTTTGAGACAGCATCTTCGGTTATCTGTTTGAGAGCCTTCATGATTATTCTATATCGCTTTTGCCCTACTTTTGCTTTTATAATTCTTTGTTCACAATCAGAGCATATGTATTTCCCAAAAATAAACAAGTTTATGGGTTTGATCTCTTTGCAGATGCTGCATCTTTGCATTTCGTTCATACCGATTCCCCCTTTGCTGACTCTATTATTCCCAGTTTCCATTTATATTTACATGATATTCAAATTTAATGCGGCTGTGCAGAATAAATATAAAAAGAACTATGCACGACATTTGTCCGTCCGTACCAAACGTTTTTTATAAAGCAGCAAAAAAACCGCTAATTTGATCTTTTCTCTCATTGACATACTATAGATTTGAGATTATATTATATAAGTAATCAAATTATTTTTTATCTTAAGTCATTTCAACAATTATTTCCTTTTTGTATTAATCGAAATCAAAACATATATGTTCTATCTATAAAGGAGTTTTATCTGTGGATACTAATTTATCAAGCGCCACTCTTTTAGAATTACGTGCGCGTGCAAAAGAACTTGGCATAAAATCTGTAACAACCTATAAAAAATCTGAACTTATCGAAAAAATCCAAAAAGAACTTGAAGCAAATAACAGCGAACAAAAACCCGCCGTTTTTAACGAGCCTGCTTTGGTTTCCAATGAAGCGCAAAATACCGCAGGCGCAGATAATGCAGATGTTAAAAAAGGCAAAGTAGTTATGCACAAAAAGAAAGTAATTGAACCCTCGCACGAAGGCGCAGATAATGCAGAACCCCAAAAGGCCGAAGAAGCACAAAATGATGAAAAATTAAAGCATGCAGCTGTTCATAGGAAAAAAGCCGGCAGCGAATCTGAATCTTCCGATGAAGAAAAGCATAATACTGATGAAGAAACAAAACAAGAGGCAGAAAACTTTGCTGAAGGCGTTCTTGAAATACTCCCTGATGGGTATGGGTTTTTGCGCAGCGAAAATTACATGCCCGGTAAAAACGATGTATACGTTTCCATCTCTCAAATAAGAAAGCTTGGCCTTAAGACAGGCGATCTGGTCCGCGGAAAAACACGTGCTTCACGTGATACGGACAAATTCCTTGCAATGATGTTTGTAGATACTGTAAACGGCGAACCTATAATCAAATCCCTGAAAAGGCCATCTTTTGATGAACTGACGCCTCTTTATCCGGATGAAAGGCTGACTATGGAGATACAGGGAAAGCCCAGAGAATATGCGCTTAGGACAATAGATCTGATAGCTCCTATAGGCAAAGGGCAAAGAGGTCTTATTGTCGCTCCCCCAAAAACAGGTAAAACAGTCCTTTTAAAAAAAATTGCAAATGCAATAAAGCATAACCATAAAGAAGTAGAATTGATAGTACTTCTGATAGATGAACGTCCTGAAGAAGTAACGGATATGCAGAGGTCTATAGACTGCGACGTAATATATTCTACATTCGACGAGCTTCCCGAGCACCATACGCGTGTTGCGGAAATGGTACTTGAGCGTGCAAAAAGACTTGTTGAATTCGGCAAAGATGTTGTAATACTGCTTGACAGCATAACAAGGCTTGCACGTGCTTACAATATGGTCATACCGCCTACAGGCAGAACTCTTTCAGGCGGCTTGGATCCGGCAGCTCTTCATAAGCCGAAAAGGCTTTTCGGTTCGGCAAGGAACATAGAAGGCAGCGGCTCACTCACCATAATAGCAACAGCTCTTATAGACACCGGCTCAAGAATGGATGAAGTAATATACGAAGAATTCAAAGGTACGGGCAATATGGAACTGCATCTTGACAGACAGCTTTCGGAAATGCGTATATTCCCGGCTATAAACATAAACAAATCCGGTACAAGGCACGAAGAACTGCTTTTAAATCAAAAAGAGCTGCAAGGCATATGGGCTTTAAGGCGTGCTACATCTGCTCTTCAGACTGTAGAGATCACTGAGACATTTATAAACTTGCTAGTAAGTACAAGCAAAAACGAAGAATTCTTAGACAAGCTGCAGCGCTGGTTCACACTTAACGAACCTCTCAAGGATAATAAATACAGATAATCAAAAGACCTCTTGTTTTAAGAGGTCTTTTTAATTTTGTTAAAACGCAACGATGTTGAAATAAAATTATGCCCATGCTATACTCCATGTAAAATATCTAGAGAAAATCAGGAGTTTAAAATGGATGAAGCATTGTTTATAAACCGCTGCACACGAACAAAAGCAGTAAATCTAGAGATAGAACGCCAAAACATGTGGACAAAAAAACAAAAGCTCTTTTTTTATTCAAATATCATTTTCTTTTTGACGTCTGCAATTATGTCTTTTATTATAAGAAATATCAAGCTTGGGATATTTTGCTCAGCTTTGTCCTTCATTATCGCATTTTCTTTTTATATGCTTCAAAAAAGCATCAGCCAGAAAAGCTATTATACTTTATGCACGCTTCAAAACACGGATAAACTTGAAACTGTTTTATATTTTAATGACTATTATATTGAATATCTCTGCGTTCCTACAGGCGTAAGGACTCAGTTTCTCTATTCACAGATAACAGACTATACTGAGCTAAATCATGTCATTTTGCTAAATGCTGTCAAAGGAAATGATTTACTAAGCCTTATCGTATCCAAAAAAGGTTTCACTAAAGGAACGCTGCCCGGGTTTATCAATTTTATGAATATTAAATGTCCTTATTTACATATTGGGCTTAAAAGCAGCAAAAAGTAGTGCAAAAAAAGGCCACCAAAAAAGGCGGCAAAAAAGCGCGGGAGCCGTGATCGTACACTTAAATGGGATCACATATGCAACATATATTTTTTTAAACTCCCGCGCAATAATATTATATTCTTTTGATAAATATCCTTTCAATGGTATTTATAACCAGTAAATATATTACATAACCTAATCCGAAGAATATTAATAATTTGTTCACAATTTTGCCATTAAATACAGATTTATTACTTTGAGATCGAAAGGCTCTTGCAGAATTCTTTAAGCTCAGCGTTTTTATCAGCCGCCAGTTCACTTTTCCTTATTTCTTCTATTGCACCTTCAAGTCCATAGAGCATATGTATGCATGCGCTGTCGTCTATCATCTTTATCTTGAGCCAAGCCTCTTTGCTGCCTGTTTGTTTTAATTGCTCTGAAGTAAATATGCCCGCCTTATTAAGCTGCTATTCAACTGCCTTCCTATATAAGGCATTTTGCTAATTCGCCCGTAAAAAACGCTCCTTTATAAAAATAAAAGAAAGACGGCCAGGCCGTCTTTCTAATTACTTATTATGCAAATATTCGTCTATGGCCTTTGCGCTTGCTTTGCCAGCGCCCATTGCCAAGATTACTGTAGCCGCACCGGTGACTGCGTCGCCTCCGGCAAACACCCCTTCAAGTGATGTCTGCCCCGTATTATCGTCAGCGACTATGCCACCCCATTTTTGGGTATCCAGGCCATCGGTCGTATTCTTTATGAGCGGGTTAGGTGATGTGCCTATAGCGATAATGGCCATATCAATCGGCAGCGAGAAGTTGCTGTCTTTTATTTCAACAGGTCTTCTTCTTCCTGAAGCGTCCGGTTCACCAAGCTCCATTTGGACACATTCCATGCTTTTTACCCAGCCTTTTTCATCGCCTTTTATGGCAACAGGATTTGTTAAAAGCTTGAATATAATGCCTTCTTCTTTGGCATGATGCACTTCTTCTATCCTAGCAGGCAGTTCGTTTTCACTACGTCTGTATACTATATAGACCGTTTCAGCCCCTGCTCTTTTAGCACTCCTTGCAGCATCCATAGCGACATTGCCGCCGCCTACCACTGCCGCAACTTTGCCTACAAAAAGAGGTGTATCAGAAGCACATGGATCATATGCTTTCATAAGGTTTACACGCGTTAAAAATTCATTTGCCGAATAAACCCCGTTCAGATTTTCGCCAGGTATCCTCAAAAACTGCGGCAGACCTGCACCACTGCCTATAAATACGGCGTCATAGCCCATATCTTTTATTTCTTTTACAGTAAGTGTTTTGCCTATAACCACATTTGTCTTAATTTCAACGCCAAGTTCTTTTATCTTATTTATTTCTTCCTGAACTATCCGTTTGGGAAGCCTGAATTCAGGAATGCCATACATCAGAACCCCGCCCGGAACATGCAACGCTTCAAATACCGTAACATTATATCCCATTGTCGCAAGATCGGCTGCGCAGGTTATGCTTGCTGGTCCGCTGCCGATTATCGCTACTTTTTTTGCACTGTTGTTTTGGCCTTTACTTTCAACGGTCTTAATGGATTTATCAAGATAATCGTCTATGGCCTTTGCAAGTTTGAGTTCGCTTTCTTCTGCATGCTGCATAGCATAATCGGCTGCAAACCTTTCAAGGCGCCCTATTGCAACAGGTTCGCCTTTTTTGCCTCTTACGCAGTACTTTTCGCACTGGTTCTCCTGAGGGCATACCCTGCCGCATACTGCAGGTAAGTTGTTTGTAGTTTTTATTATATCGTAAGCTTCCAGTATCTTTCCTTCAGCTATTTTTGCAACGAATTCCGGAATACAAACTGCGACCGGACAGCCTGACACACATGGCTTGTTTTTGCACTGAAGACATCTTGTAGCTTCTTCCATAGCTTCCTCAAGTGTATAACCAAGTGCAACTTCCTTGAAATTTGCGGACCTTTCGATAGGATCCTGTTCCCGCATAGGAACTTTTGTCTGTCTCATATTAGCCATTATCAAGCACCCCTCCCAGTTTGCAGTCGCCTGTCATCATTTTTTCTTCCTGGTTTTTATATATGACCGACCTTTTCATCGCTTCATCGAAATCTACAAGATGCCCGTCGAACTCAGGGCCATCTACGCAGGCAAATTTTGTTTCACCGCCGACTGTTACCCTGCATGCTCCGCACATGCCTGTTCCGTCTACCATTATAGGATTCATAGATACTATAGTTTTTATGCCGTACTGTTTTGTAAGAAGGCATACAAACTTCATCATGATAAGCGGGCCGACTGCTATTACAGCATCATACTTTTCTCCCGACTCAATAAGCTGTTTTAATGCATCCGTAACGAGACCTTTGTTTCCGTTCGAGCCGTCGTCCGTCATGAATACTGCTTTATCTGCTATCTCTTCTATTTCTTCTTTAAGCAAAATCAGTTCTTTATTCCTGAACCCGGAAATGACATGGACCGTAGCGCCCAATTCTTTAAGAGCTTTTGCCTGCGGATATGCTATCGCAAGGCCAAGCCCTCCGCCTATAACAGCAACTTTTTTATATCCGCCTAAATGCGAGGCTTTGCCAAGCGGCCCTACGAAATCCTGTATATAGTCGCCTTCATTAAGCGCTCCAAGTTTTTTGGTCGAATATCCTATTTCCTGAAATATTATTGTTACAGTACCTTTTTCTTTATCTACTCCGGCAACTGTAAGCGGAATTCTTTCTCCTTTTTCGTCGACCCTAAATATTATAAACTGCCCGGGTAAGGCCTTGTTTGCAACCAAGGGCGCTTCTATTTCCATCAGTTTGACTTGGCTGTTGAGTACACGCTTTTTTGCAATCCTGTACATCCTGTCTCCTCCTTTAGGCTTTTTTAAAATCTTTATCTTACATTATAACCAATATAAGTCCCAAGAGCCATTGTTATTTTATAGAATTAGACTGTTAATCCATAAAAAAAAGAGGATAACCTCTTTTTTTATTTTTTAAAGTATTGATAACTTTTCAACATATATATTGGTTTATATTTTAAATGTTTTCGGAGCCGGAAACTGCCGGGCCGCACCCAAGAGCTGCCTTTGCTCTTTTTTTGTTGCTCCTAATAAGCATGTAGATACATGGAAGAGCCAAGCTCAAAAGCAGTATGGGCATCCTCACACCTGTCTGTATGCCAAAAATCGTATTAACATATGCGCCTAAATATGAAAACACGAAAGTCGCAAGTCCCATTCCAAACATAGCAAATGATGATGCCCTGCCGGACTGACCGGGGAAATACGTGCATATATTTGCAACTATTACAGGCGTTCCGAGTCCTATTCCAGCGCCTCCCATAAATGTACCAAATGGTATCAGATACATATTCCCGCTAAAATGCGCTACCGCAAACGAAATAATAGAGATCACAAGCATAACAAAGAGCACTGAAAGCGGCTGTATTTTTTTGTACAGGAGCGGCGTCAGGAACCTTGAAATAGTGAGTCCCACAAAAAACATCGTCGTCGCTATCGTTCCAAGATAAACCGGAGAACCGAGAACTTCGACCATAAATTTCTGTGTCCATGATGTTGTCATGTTCTGCGAGCCTAAGCAAAGGAAGATAATGAATATAGACAAATATACTTCTTTTCTCTTAAGAAATTCAGCTACTGATAACTTTTGGCCAGTATCTGCTTTTTTGATAGGCGAAGCTATTTTATTTATTTCAGGTTTGTATCTTATCATTACCGCCACATAATAAACGATTACGAGTATTATTATTGCGGAAATCAGTATGTATGTATGATTCCATTGATAGCCGTTTGTCATAATAAGCGTTGCGAATATAGGTCCTGATATACTTCCTGCTCCATAGAAGCCATGCAGTATATTCACATATACTTTGGCTCTTTCCTTATACATATCAACTATAACAGAGCTGTTAACCGTATCCAGCGAAAGCGCTGCAACGCCTTTAAGAAAATACACAAAAGGCAATACTGCAAACGGAGGAGCTATGCCTTGTCCTAAAACGCACATAAGGAAAAGCAGCGATGCCGCGATAAGTACTTTTGGTTTTTTGAACCTGTCCAAAAAAGTCATAAGAAGCAGTACTCCTAGTATGGAGCCTAAGCCATTGAATGAAGTGGCAAAACCTACGTCCGTATATGTTTTATCATAATATGTCATTAAGCTTGCTATCAAAACGCCCCAAACCGTTACTGAAAGACCGTATATATACTCTAGAGCAAAAACTCCAGCTGTTAGCATTTTAAAAGCTTTTTTCGTTTTAACCTGTGACATTTCTTCCATGGTCTTCTCTCCTAAAAAAATCATATCTTAAAAAATAAATATTGTTTTATTGATGCTTTGGGAACCCATCATAAAATCACCGATGTATTCGTTTGAGCATTTTCGCAACCAATCGCTTCTGGATCCCGTTTGTTTTTGTTGTTCAAGTAAACAAGCGCTATTACAAAAGGTATAGGTATTATCAAAAATAGTCCGGCTGCTATGACTCCTGCGCTTAAACCGAATGCAGCTATTATAGCAGCGCTTATTACGCTAAATGATATGCTTGAAATGCTCATGCCTATAAAAACAAACGAAGAAGCTCTACCGGATTGACCAGGGAATAATGAACAAAGGTTTGCTACCAAAACAGGTACCGCCGTTCCAAATCCATACCCTGCAAAGAGTGTACCAAGCAGCATCGCGTAAGCATTGTTTAACAATACACAAATGATAAGAACAATACCGCCTAAACCCAGCAGCATAATAAGCGTCCTCAGCGGTTCTATCTTTTTATAGAATAAAGGTGCTGTAAACCTCGAAAGGGTCAGCCCAGCATAAAAGAGAGTAAGTGCGGCAGTACTTAAAACAGCTGTAGCGCTTAGACTGTCCTGCATATACTTTACAAACCAGTTTCCTGCCATTATATAAGAGCCTTTTATAACAAATATCGCAAGAATCGTTATTATTACTTCTTTTCTTGATAAGAACTGTTTTACGGACAACTGCTTTTCAGATGCTTTTACGTTTTTTACCTTAAGCCTGTCTATTGAGCCTTTATGAGTAAATACAAGAATAGTATATACCAAGCAGACTACAGCAATGGCTACAGATATAAAGAAATACGCTGAATTCCATTTTAGGCCTGAAGAAAGCAGAAGCTGAGCATATATAGGGCCAAGGATACATCCTATGCCGAACATGCCGTGCAGTATGTTTATATAGAATCTCGATTTTTCACCATATATATCTATTATTATGGCTGAATGGATAGTATCTATAGCCATGCCGGCCAAGCCTTCAAGAAAGTATGCAATAGGTAAAACATAGAATGCCGGAGCAAGTCCCTGCATGAATATCGCAACAAAAAATATTGCTGCAATAAGACATAGTACTTTTGGTTTTTTGAATCTATCGAGTATATACATTAATATCAGTACGGCTACTATGGCTCCAAGGCCAAAACGTGACCCTGCTGCGCCTATATCCGTTACTGTTATATTGTATTGCTTCATAAGAGGAGGCAATATTACACCCCAAATAGTGCAGACCGTTCCATAAAGGAACTCAATTGCAAAAACACCTATAGTTATAAGCAAATAAGCCTTTTTGTCTTTTTGTATATGGTCGCTTTTAATTAATTCACTGCTACTCAATTAAATTCATATCTTCTTCCATAATATACGTTCTATAAATCAATATTTTTATATCTATGTTATCTGCCAAACAATAAGTTGAAAAGACACTAATTCTTATCAGTGTCTTTTTTTATATGTTAAGATTTATTCGATTTTAATATTTCAATCTATATAATAGGTTCATGCACTTCGCTCTCGAAATTCTCGCATTCACAAAGTACAGTCTCTTCATCAGTTTTACTCTTTGCATTAAAGCCATGCAATTTAACAAGGAACGGAACAGATGCCATCATCAAAACAGATGCCATAGTTACACCCGCTTTTAATCCAAACGCTGTAATAATAGCCGCACCAAGGAAACTGAACGCTACTCCTGAAAAACCCATTCCCAAAAAAGCGAATGAAGATGCCCTGCCGGACTGACCCGGGAAGACCGCACAGAGGTTTGCTACTATAACAGGTGTTGCAGTGCCTAAGCCCAACCCGCCAAAGAATGTACCCAGCGGCATAATGGCTGCATTATTGCTCATATAAACACTGAAGAGCACTATGCTTCCACCGGTCATAAGCAGAATAAGCAGCTTTAATGGCTCAATCTTTTTGTATAAAAGAGGCGTTAAAAATCTTGCGGATGTTACGCCAATAAAATACATCGTTACGGACAAAGTGCTTATAAAAGCAGATGCCTGGAGATTCTCTTTCATGTATTTAACAAGCCAGCCTGTTGAAAGATTCTGCGCGCCCATTATGAGGAAAACCGCAGCTATAGTGACAAGTACTTCCTTTCTCGAAACGAACTGTCTTATAGTAAGTTCTCTGCCTGTCTTTTCAGGTATGCTGGAATGATGCAGTTTATCTATAGCGTCTCTATGCGTGAATATAAGTATCGTATAGATAACAAATAGCACTGCAATAGCTATCGATGAAAATAAATATGTCATGTTCCACTGTAGCCCGCTGCCTATAATGAACTGTGCATATAATGGGCCCAATATGGATCCCAGGCCGAACATGCCCTGAAGTATATTTACATATGTCTTTGACTTTTCGCCGTACATATCTACTATTATCGCAGCATTTACCGTATCCATAGACATACCCGCACTGCCGAATATGAAATATGCTACCGGCAGCAGATAAAATTCAGGGGCTAAGCCCTGGAGCAATATGCCCGCAAAGAATACGACAAGTATAATACAAAGTACTTTAGGTTTTTTGAATCTGTCAAGCAGATACATAAGAGAAAGCACAGCCAGTATAGATCCCAAACCATAGCAGGAAGTAGCCGCACCTATATCTGCGACCGATTTATTGTAATGTATCATCAAATATGGGAGAATAACACTCCACACAGTACCTGCCATAGCATAGATGAATTCAATGGTAAATATTGCAATAGTCAGTATTTTATATAATCCTTTATCCTTCCCAATTAAATTTGTACTCAAACACAAATCCCCTTAAAAAATATTTTGTCTGCAATTAAAATGCTTGTTTTGTTACACTAAAAGAGTATCCTCTATATCCTTTAAAGTCCAATGGTAAATAATACATCCTATATCAATATAGAACACCGCTGTTAAGTATATTATCTATAGCTTCTAATGTCAATTACTTACTAAAAGTATAGAAACAATATGTAATGTACTATCAATTTATAATTATACTGTAAAAATGTAACATAATTTTATCTCCTAAAATTAAAAAGCAGGCCTGCTTGCCTATTAGAATATCTGAATAGAACAAACCAGTCTGCTGAAAAAAAGTAAATACTATGCTGCGGAATTTATACATATTCATTCATATTATAATTATATATGCGATTCTAAGCTATCAGAACATAGATGCAAAGAACATATTAAAAAACAGTTGGTCAACAAGAATCAGGAATCCTATAATGAAAAGATATATTGAAAAGCCTTTCAGTGAAGCTTTCTTTATTATCCTAAGCATCAATTTTATAGCTGCTATACCTGAAATCGTGGCAACCAATACTCCTACTGTTATAGGCACCCACTCAATATTCCCCAGGCCTGCTTGAACAGCGTCTTTGCCTTCCAAAATAGCAGCACCCAGAATAGCAGGAACGCTTAAAAGAAATGAAAACCTTGCAGCAAAATTACGATCGAGTCCGGAAAGAAGCCCTCCCGCTATTGTAGACCCTGATCTTGAAACACCGGGCAAAAGCGCTATGCCTTGGAATATGCCTATTTTAACAGCATCTGTATATTTAGTTTCCTTTAGACGTTTTTTACCTCCGCCGTAATTTTCGGCTATCAAAAGAAGAATGGCCGTGAATATGAACGAAACGCCTAAGAACCTACCTGTCGAAAATGCTGAATCGATAGGCTTTTTCAAAACGAGCGCTATAACAACAGTCGGTATCGTTGCCATAATAAGAAGTCTCATCGTTTTTCCGGTAGGATGTTTCACTATAAGAGCTATGTCTTTGAAAAGCACTATAAATATAGCAAGCAGAGTCCCTACATGCAGCATTACATCAAAAAACTGTGTACCATCCTGCAGTCCCATAAGCTGTTGAAACAAAACAAGATGTCCGGAGGAAGAAATGGGCAGAAATTCGCATATGCCCTGTATCAATCCCAAAAATGCAGCCTGTAAAATACTCATTATTATCACCCCTATAATTAAAGCATACGTCATGTGTTTGTATAATATAACAATTCTACCCCATATGACTTTTGGGCGCAACGGATTTTTCTAAAAGTACATCATCTTGCCGTATTTGATTTGCATTAATTCTGCTTCCTGTTTATAATTAATCAGATACTACTTTAATAAAGGGGTCTTTTAGATGAAACTAGGAGTCGTAGGACTGCCAAATGTAGGCAAGTCAACACTGTTCAACGCAATTACAAAAGCAGGAGCACAATCCGAAAACTATCCTTTCTGTACGATAGAACCTAACGTAGGGGTCGTAGACGTTCCCGACAAACGCCTTGATGTTCTTGCAGAGATGTACGATCCTGAAAAGGTCACCCCTACACATATAGAATTCGTGGACATAGCAGGCCTTGTAAGAGGCGCAAACAAAGGCGAGGGCCTCGGCAACAAATTTCTGGCGCATATAAGAGAAGTAGACGCTATAGTGCATGTTGTAAGGTGCTTTGAGGACGAGAATGTAACGCATGTAGACGGCACGGTAAATGCTGTGCGTGATATGGAAACGGTAAACCTTGAACTCATTTTTGCGGACATGGAAACTGTGGCCAAGCGCAAAGATCGAATTGGCAAGATGCTCAAAACAGGCGAAAAGCAATATAAAGCCGAATACGAAGTGCTTGAAATAATTGAAAAAAAGCTTGAAGCGGGCCTCCCCGCAAGAAGCGCAGAGCTAGACGAAGAACAGCAGCTCATTATGAAATCACTTTTTCTTCTTTCAGCCAAGCCTGTCATATACGCTGCAAACATTGCTGAAGACGAAATAGGGCTTGACGAATCAAAACTTCCTTTTGTCGCAGCAGTAGAAGCCGCCGCCAAAGCAGAAGGTGCCGGAGTGCTCGTCATTTGCGCTAAACTCGAAGAAGAATTAAGTTCGCTTGAGCCAGCCGAAAAAGAAGAATATCTAAAAGAACTCGGTTTAAGTGCAAGCGGTCTTGATAGGCTCATTGTAGCATGCTACGATCTTTTAGGTCTTATAAGCTTTTTGACAGCAGGCAAAAAAGAAGTACGTGCCTGGACGATCAAAAAAGGCACAAAAGCACCTCAGGCAGCCGGCACTATCCACACCGACTTTGAAAGAGGATTTATTAGAGCTGAGATAGTCGCTTACAAAGACTTGATCGAATGCGGCTCAATGGCAGTTGCCAAACAAAAAGGGCTTGTACGTCTTGAAGGGAAAGATTATATTATAGAAGACGGAGATGTAGTGCTGTTTAGATTCAATGTATAATTAATTTACAGATAAAACTTTGTAATTTACTGGGTTTTTTACGAGTATAAAAAATTACAATTAATCTTTCGTAATAAAAAGCGATGGCAATAGCAAAGTTACGCCCAAGAAAGATAGTAATCATAGTGAATTTGCAGAAGAAAGAAGCATATCAGCTCCAAAAACAGGTACTAAAAGAAATGATGCTGCTAGTATCCTTACAGAACTTGCGGGTGATACATCTTAGAAAAATAAGAAGTGAAATATTATGATTGATTTTATTATGGATTTTTATAATAATCCGAATAATAATTTAGTAAGCCTTCTTCTTTCTCTAGCCGAACTAATTTTATCTATTTTTCCTTATATAGGAGTATAAAGTTTAATTCTGCACAAATTGAAAATCAAAAAAAAATAATAGCAGATTCAAGACAGGATTTTGAAGAAAAAATTGAAAACTTCATGATGCAAAGAAAAATAAGAGCACAGAAGAAATAGAATTTTATGAGATACTATTAGAATCTGCAATTGAAAACAATGTAGATGCATATGATGAAGCTTGTTCTAGATATATAGATTGTAAAATTAATCGAAAACGTTTTAAAAGCAATTATGAAGACTCCATAAAAAGAATAATGAAAGAAAAGGTATACTCTAATGCATTAGAAAAAAACGAATACAAGTCTCTTCTGAAAGTTTATAATGAATGGAAAGAATCAGAAGAAAACATTTCTAATCACTAAAACTGAGCTATGGAGAAAACTATGTTCAAACCTTCAAAAGAAAAAAGTGAAAAAACAAAAGCGTTTATAAGTAAAATATTCTCTATTTGCCACCCTGGCGAAGATTTTACGCTTGTTTATGCTTATAACATAAAGCAAACCCTTTTCTCAAAGAAAAGATTCTTCTATGTTATAGGGTTTAATGAGTATACATTTAATATGATAATAATACCTATAACAGATAAAGGTGAAATACTAAAAAAAGTAAGGCTCAATAAGCGCGACATAAGATCTGCAAAATACAGAATGCAAAGCCAGGTATGTTTAAAAACAACCCGTGGCAGCTACACATTCTTTGTGCCACCGTATACTCCTACAACCCTTGAACAACAGGGTGTTATGCCTATAGTTCAAGAAAAAGAATCCATCGCTTTTCATAAGTTTATAAATATAATGAATTAGCATCCTTTTGGGTGCTTTTTTTAGCAAAACAGTTAACGGCTTATATTTTTTTATGATAGAATACAGATATAACTAATATAAAAACCTAATTAAAATTTATATACATAGCAAAGGAGCATATCTATGAGGGAAAATATTTTAGTACTCGATTTCGGCGGACAATATAACCAACTTATTGCTAGACGAGTGCGTGACTTAGGCGTTTATGCCGAAGTCGTCCCATGCCATAAAGCGCTAGAGGCAATAAATGAAAGAAATCCTATAGGCATTATCCTTACAGGCGGCCCTTCAAGCGTATACGAAGAAGGCGCACCGAGAATGGACAAGAAAGTACTTGAAAGCGGCATACCTATACTAGGCATATGCTATGGTGCCCAGCTGATAGCTTATCTTTCAGGCGGCGTAGTCAAATCTGCAGGTCAGAAAGAATACGGCAAGGCCGCTGTAGAAATCAAAGACAGGAACAAACTATTTAAAGGCATTGAAGATTCCATATGCTGGATGAGTCATGGTGACAGCGTAACTGAACTTCCCGAAGGCTATCACATAACAGGCAGCACATATACATGCCCCATCGCAGCTTATGCAAACGATAATAAAAACATTTACGGCGTTCAGTTTCATCCCGAAGTCGAACATACCGTAAAAGGCAACGCAATACTTAAGAATTTCCTATATAATATATGCGGCGCTAAAGGCGGCTGGACAATGAAAAATTATATGGAAACGTCCATAGCTAAAATAAAAGAACAAGTCGGAGACGGCAAAGTGCTTTTAGCTCTTTCAGGCGGAGTTGATTCTTCCGTTGCGGCAGGCCTTATAAGTAAAGCTATCGGAAAGAACCTTACTTGTGTTTTCGTAAACCACGGTCTACTTAGGAAAAACGAATTTGAAGAAGTCAAGGAAGCTTTCAGCGGGCATTTCGATATGGATCTTGTTGCAGTGGATGCAAGCGAAAGATTTTTAAGCAAGCTTAAAGGCATAACCGATCCGGAACAAAAGCGCAAGATCATTGGCGAAGAGTTCATCCGCGTTTTTGAAGACGAAGCCAAAAAGATAAAATCAGTCGATTATCTAGCTCAGGGCACCATATACCCCGATGTTATCGAATCAGGCCTAGGGGATGCAGCAGTAATAAAGAGCCATCACAATGTAGGGGGCCTTCCAAAGAACATCGATTTCAAAGGTATAATAGAACCGCTTAGAGATCTGTTCAAAGATGAAGTGCGTGCGCTTGGTCTTGAATTAAAGCTTCCAAAAGCGCTCGTTTGGCGTCAGCCTTTCCCCGGCCCCGGACTTGCAATAAGGATAATAGGCGAAGTCACACGTGAAAAGCTCTCAATACTGAAAGATGCCGATTACATCTTTAGAGAAGAGCTTGAAAAAGACGATTACGCGCTAAATAACGTATGGCAGTATTTTGCAGTACTTACCAACATGAGAAGTGTCGGCGTTATGGGCGATCATAGGACATATGATTACGCTTTAGCATTAAGAGCCGTAAAAAGTTCAGACGCTATGTCTGCCGACTGGGTACGCGTACCGTATGAGATACTTGAAAGGACCTCAACGAGAATAGTAAACGAAGTAAAGCAAATAAACAGAGTCGTTTATGATATAACCAGCAAACCGCCGGCTACTATCGAGTGGGAATGAATATAATTAGACATTATGAGCCTGCAAGCAGAAATTTGCAGGCTTTAAATTATATTGACTTCAATTCATAACAATAATGTGATTTATAATCATTTTTAACGAGCTGGTTAAATGAGCAAAAACAATCATGTTCAAATACCTAAGCTTTTAATGGAGCCTTTTTCTCGCAAAACTGAAGAAGGGCTTAAAGTTTACTATCTTGATTTTGATGATTATGAAATACACGAGGAAAAAATAAATTGTCTTGGAGCTATGCCAAACTATTATAATCACCAAACTGAAACTTTCTTGGATAAAGAAGTTGAAAATAAAGTTGGAGATGTTTTTAAATCAGTTAGAGAGATATCCACAAACACCCTTCCGGATTGTTTTATAATCAAAGCCAATGAAGAAGAAAATATTAAAAGGTTCTTTGCTTATTGTTTAATTAGAAGCAGAAGTTAAGGGCAACGTCTACTAGTGCTAAAAATCTCAATAAAAAAGACATAGATACGTTAATTATAGAAGATGCTTCAGAGCATACTATTGATTTTTTCAATCCATATTTTGCAAACATATTAGTTAATCAAAGCTCAGTTCATTTTGTAGTGCCTCATAATTGTTTATATACTTATTCTTTATCTAAAGATCAATGGGATTGCTTTTGGCTTTTGCCAATTTCTCCGTTATGTTGTGTTTTTTTAACTCCAAATAAATACAAAGACTACTTTACTGAAAATGAATGTTTAAAAATTGGCATTGTTAAAGAAGATGAGTTGGTTATGGACTTTAATAAAAGAGCCTTATTCTCAGAAAATACTTACAGCAAAAGCTTCGTTGTTGGAGACGATACAAACGAACTAAAAAGGCTTAGGATAATACTGCAACAACTTAATGAACAATCTTAGTGCATATTCCCCAAAAATCAAATATCCAAAAATGAGAAGAAAGCTGGCGGGTTTTATGTTACAATTTTTGCATAAAGGATGGTGGCTTTTTTGTATTTTCAGTACGGAGAAAAAGAAGCGGAATACTTAAAATCAAAAGATAAAAAACTTGGCGAGGCGATAAAGAAAATCGGGCATATTTATAGGCCCATAGAGCCAGATCTGTTTTCATCAGTCGTCAATTCCATTATTGGCCAGCAGATATCAACTGCGGCTCATAAAACTATATGGAAGCGCATGACAGACAGTTTAATCGATGTAAATGCGGACACTGTCTGCGGCTGCCAAGTAAACGAGCTTCAAAGCTTTGGAATGACATTTAGAAAAGCTGAATATATTAAAAGCTTTGCAGAAAAGGTACAGTCAGGCGAATTTGATATTGACGCTCTGCACAATGAGCCTGATGAAGAAGTTATAAGAAAGCTGTCGGAACTTAAGGGCATAGGTGTTTGGACAGCGGAAATGATAATGACGTTCTGCATGCAGAGGCCGGATATAGTAAGCTATGGAGATCTTGCGATACTGCGCGGGATGCGAATGCTCTATCATCATAGGGAGATAGATAAAAAACTGTTTTTGAAATATAAAAACAGATACAGCCCATACGGCACAGTTGCAAGCCTTTATCTTTGGGCGATTGCCGGCGGTGCTATCGAAGGAATGAAAGACTATGCACCAAAGAAAGGAAAAGCAAAAAAGTGACAGATGAAGAGAAATGGAAGGCATGGTCCATAAAAGATGAAAGATATGATGGCGTTTTCTTCTGTGCAGTAAAAACCACAGGCATTTTCTGCCGTCCAAGTTGCCCTTCTAATCCGCATAAAAAGAATGTGATATTTTTTGATACTGCGAAAGAGGCAATAGAAGCAGGCTTTCGTCCATGCAAAAGGTGCCGCCCTGACTTACTTCAATATAATCCGATAAAAGAACTGGCGCAGGAAACAAAACAGACAATAGATCTTTATTTTTCTGATAAAAAACTGCTTAAAGAAAAGCTAACGGGCCTTGGAATAACTCAGCACCGCAATATCGAGATATTCAAAGGCGAATACGGCGCAACAATAAATGAATACATAAACTCTCTCAGGCTTACCAAAGCAAAAGAACTGTTAATAGATACAGATGAACCTATTATTCATATTGCCTATGAAGCAGGCTTTGAAAGCCTATCTGCTTTTTATAGATTTTTTCGAAAGCATGCCGGCATGACTCCTGCGGATTTCAGGAAAAATGCAGAATGAACCGTATGCAATATAAATTTTAAAAACCCAGGAGGAAATTATGGAATATACTTATGAATATCTTTCTCCGCTAGGAAAACTGACTATGGCAAGTTGCAGCGAATACCTGACAGGGCTTTGGATAGAAGGACAGAAATATTATGCAAGCACGCTTAGCGAAAATAACACAATAAAATATCTGCCTGTCTTTCAAGAAACAAAAACATGGCTCGATACCTATTTTGAAGGCAAAAAGCCGGGATTCACACCGCCTCTTTCGCCACAAGGCAGTCCGTTTAGAAAAGCTGTATGGGATATACTTTTAAAGATACCATATGGAAAAGTGATCACATATGGCGATATCGCAAAAGAAATAGCCTTGCAATCAGGCAGAGAAAGCATGTCTAATAAGGCAGTAGGCGGCGCAGTGGGGCACAACCCTATTTCTATAATCATTCCCTGCCATAGAGTCGTTGGCTTTGATGGAAGCCTTACTGGTTACGCAGGAGGAACTATCATAAAAGCAATGCTTCTCACACTGGAAAAAGCGGATATGAAAAATCTTTATTTTCCTAAAAAAGGGACTGCATTATAGAAAAATGAAAAACTGCCCATGGCTCTTTGTCTTGGATAATCCAAAAGTTTTTTGCAGCTTATTTCCCCTCAAAAACATCCTCCAAAAATACATCTTCGATAAACCTTTCAAAATTCTCTCTCTGCGTATGTTTGTTATTTTTGTATATGCTTTGCGACGTCAGAATTTCGTTTAAGCTTTTTGGATCCAGCGTATCCATTTTATTGAAACTATCGCTTTCGTATAGATCTCTTAATGTCATCCCTATTTTAAGCAGTCCTTCATAATGTTTTCCGTTTGAAAAGCCTCTTATTTTAGACTCATCATAGCCCTGGCTCGAAAAAAACAGCGATTTAGCAAGCCAGCCTTCACCTGCCCGGCTTTTTCGGGTCGAATTCTTTAAGACAAAATTCAGATACTCAGTGAACTCTGTAAAATCCCCGTCCTGCGTTTTTATTCCCACAATCGGGTACCATAATCCTTCAGTTTTTCCGCTATATGTCCCTGATGATCTATAAAAAGCTAAAGTAACTCTTTCTGTTCCGTAATAATATTCTATGTCTGAATCAATCAGCCCAATCATCCTGAACGGCTCTTCTGAATATATATTTGCTCTAAAGCTTTCAGGATATATTTTCAGTATTCTAATTGGTTTTGAAATGATCATTTTCTCCTTGCCCTTTCGTTTAATTTTAAATAAACCATGCGATAGTAACGGCAAACTCTATCACATGGTCTATTTTTTAAGATGAATCGGTAGTTTTAATTTTTTCAAGCTGGTTTTTTATTTCATCGGCATTTTGATAAATTTCCTCTATGCCCAAGAGTCTTTTCAATAGATTTTCCTCGTCGGCTGTTAAATCCAGCTCTTCAAACCACGGACGTTCCTCTGCGCTTGTTTCTTTATAGGAAGAGTAATAAAGATAGAGTAAAAAATCCCCTAAAAACCAGTAATCTACGTCTTTAACATATCTTTTATCGTCTATAATCCTAGATAGACCGAAATCTATCAATGCCAGCTCATTATTTTGCTTAAGTATTACGTTAGGAGGTCTGATATCGCGATGCACGATTTTGTTGCTATGCAGTATTTCTATTAATTCCAAAAGCTGACTTGCTGTTTCATAGATCTCTTTTCTGCTGAATTCGTGTCTTTCTTTTATTATTATATCTTCGAATACTTTGCCTTCGATATATTCTAATATATAGCCTTCTTTTTTGCCGTCACGGAATTTCGATATGAACTTCGGAAATTTAGGGCTATTTAATCTCTGTAAATTCTTCTCCTCATATATTGCTTTTTCTCTGTTTTCTTCCAGCATATCTCTTTTCAGTTGCTTTATTACACATTTTTCATCTTTTTTATTTATAGCCAGATAAGCAATTCCATATCTTCCTTCGCCTATTACCTTAAGAACAGTGTACCCGTTTACGATTTCTTTAGCTTTGTAATACTCATCCATATTACAAATCCTCTTTGCAGAGTTTATTGTTTAAATATTATCTGCTGTACGATGCGCTGAACGGTCTGCTGTATGATTTACTGTAAGACTTGCTGTATGATTTGCTGTGTGGACTGCTGTAAGACTTACTTGAACCGCTGTATGACTTGCTTGAGCCGCTGTATGACTTGCTTGAGCCGCTGTAAGATTTACTGCTATATGATCCGCTATAAGATGATTTGCTTGAGCCGCTTCTTGAACCTACTCTATAGTAAGTGTGGCCCCTAAAACTATCAAAATAACTCATACTATATCCTTCTTCATTGTTTTTAAGTACAATACATATTAAACATATTGTACTTTATTATATATTATGAGGTTTATCGATATAATGTTACATTTTTAAGGTCCAAAAGAAATTAAAGGATTTTTATAAGGAAAAACAAATCTGACTGTAATACTTGAACGCTTAGTAATGTCAGTTGCAGGGATATATAGATTGCTTTTGCGGAAAGCTGCTCAGCAAATGACAGAACAACTGAAAAAAATATAAAGAATACAAAACAGTACTATCTTCTTTCACATGCAAACATAGTAAGGCATCTTATTGTTTTGTGTATGGAGTATGAACTCTTTAATTGCAAAAGGAGACTATCATTATATAATTTTATTGCCAGCTCTATTTTAAAACATTCCGAATTTTTATCACAGCACTTTAAAGCATTATTATTGAAATCGGCAGCGACAGCAGAATATTCATTGGCTCAGGCAGTTTCTTTTTAGTTGATTTTAAATCGTATTGTCAACCGAAAATCTATTGAAGAACAATTATTTGAATATATAATTAGCTTAAAAAGTATTGCATTTTTCTTATGTCCTGAATAACTCAAAAAAAATCAATTTGCGGAAAGGAAATCAACCATGAATCGTTTGACTCTATCCGAAAATATCATAAAACTCAGACATAAAAAAGGAGTAACGCAAGATGAGCTCGCCACGTTTTTGAATGTGACCAAAGCCTCCGTTTCCAAATGGGAAACCAGGCTCAGCTATCCTGATATCCTTCTTCTCCCTCAAATCGCAGCATATTTCGATGTCAGCATAGACGATCTGCTTGGTTATGAGCCGCAGATGAGCCCGGAGCAGATAAAGAAGTGCTATTTAGACCTGGCGAATGATTTTGCAAAACTGCCATATGACGAGGTAATGGAAAAGAGCGAAAGCATAGTAAGAGAATATTACGCCTGCTATCCTCTGCTTATTCAGATCGCCGTTCTATGGCTGAACCATTATGTGCTTACAAAAGATACGGAAAAGCAAAAACAAAAGTTGAACGATATAATAGAGCTCTGCGATCACATATACAAAGGCAGCAAAGATGTGGGCCTAAGCAGTAATGCAGCAGTAATTAAGGCAGTCGTCAATCTGACACTTGGCAACGCAAAAGAAGTCATTGAAGAAATAGAACCTCTTTCGGAAGCAAAACAGTTGATATACCAAACAGATCCTGTGCTTATACAGGCTTACAGAATGACCGGCGACACTTCAAGGGCTATACTACATAGTCAGATCTCCATTTACAGAAACCTTATGGCATTAATCACCAGCAGTATAGGAATAATAAATCTGGATATAAAAAACGAGAAACTCTGCGAGGAAACGATCTATAGGACAGGCAAGATAATAGATACATACGACTTAACACATCTGCATCCGAACATAACACTGCAGTATCATTATGTATTAGCTGCTTTTTACTGTATACATGACGCATCAGATAAAGCGCTTGAAGAGCTTGAACTGTTCGTTTCCGGAAGTCTTAGCTTTATTGAAAAAGGCCTTTCTCTGCATGGAGATGATTATTTTGACCGGATAGAAGAATGGTTCGATGCCTTCGCACTGAAAACAGAAGCACCCAGGAATGAGAAAATTGTGCTTGAAAGTCTTATCCCGGCAATGGAAAACCCAGTTTTTAGCCCTTTATACGATACGGGAAAATATAAGGCTCTGATAAAAAGGATCGAATTGAAAATAAAAGATATGTGAGCATATGATGTTTAAATGGTAGAATGAGTATTGTATAAGTTATATAATAGAACAAAAGAAAATTCGATTGGAAATATAATATGACTATAACAAAACCTCAAATACCAAAAGAACTGAAGCAGACATACGATTTTTACGGCCTTGCAAAACGATTTCTAGCAGATGAAGAGGAGATTTCAGGCGTAAAAAGCTTGGCACAGCAGGCAGAAAATGCTGATTTCTCAAAAATCGATATGCGTGAGAGCGTATTTGAAAACTGTGCTTTCAGGAACTGTAGCTTTGAGAGAGCAAGCTTTTATGACTGCATATTTAGATCGTGTGATCTTTCAAACAGCAATTTTACAGGCGCTTATTTTCAGCGCTGCAAATTTATCGGCTGTAAGTGCGTAGGCCTGAACATGTGTGAAACGTATATAAAAAATACCATTTTTGAAAGCGTCAACATGCAGTATTCATATTTTGACAAAGCAAATATAATTGATGTTTCGTTTTTAGAAACAGATTTTACTGAATCATCGATGTCGGAAGCAAAGCTGAAAAGATTCACAGCTTTAAAAAGCAAGTTCATACGCAACAACTTCTTTAAAACATCGCTTGAAAAAATAGATTTTACTGAAAATGAGCTCTCTTTGCCGACTCTCTCTTTACCGCCAACAGAACTCAAGGGCGCCACGATAAATATGTTCCAGGCAGCAGACCTTATTCGCATTTTGGGCGTTATTGTCAAGGATTAAGATAATTTTCAGATCAAAAAGATGGCAATACCTGCCATCTTTTATTATGTTTTTTAAATAATAATTCTAAGCAGCCAGCAGGCATAGCGCCATAATATTTTTAGATGCATATTAATATGCACCGTTAAAATCGGCTGTTTATTCAATACACAGACTACTATTCCAAAATGTTAAATGATGATTTCTTTTTGCCGAAATATTGCGTAAGGAACGGTATAAGAGCAGCGTATGCAAAGATGCCGTCAATTTAACCTGCAGGCAGCATAAAAATCATCAGGGTTATCTTTACATCGTGATTTGTTATAGCATCCCGTTTTTTTATATTCCTACTTCTCCTGTAGGCCGGTTGACACCATAGATGCCGCCTATTATCACCATTAAGTATAGATTTTCCTGCTGATAAGGAACAATAAAAGAGAAGTACTGCGATATGTTGACCGTAGCAAAACCAAATGCCAGAATCGGTATCAGCAGCATGGCTTCCTATTTCGTATATGCCCGGCATAGTAATTATTATTGCTGCCGCTTTATTTCTTTTATCTGTCTCCTTTTTTGTCCATAGTCTTCTTGATTTCTTATCAGGCAATGAAAGAAGTGCAAAAGCATCAAAGCTAAATCCAATACACATTCATAGGCTTGCCATCGATATATGGCTTCGTTTAGGCTAAAACACCGCATTTCTGTATCGTGCTATTTGAGCCTGTGTTGTTGCATCAGCATCCCAGCATGACTTTTTCAAGTCCAAGCGTTTTTGTGTATAAGAGCGCAAGCTTAAACATCTTGGCAGCATATCCTCTGCGTCTTTCGCCGGGTCTTGCCGAATATCCCATATGTCCGCCATACTTAAATAAAAAAGGATTATCTATGCTATGGCGAATATCTATCTTTCCAATAATCTTTCCATCATCTTTTCTAACTGCAAATAAAGTGTTGACTGTAACTCAGCCGGGCTTTCTTTTTTTGGGGATCTCTATTTCTTCAATATTAGCTATCCATTCTTCAAACCCGACCTATTCTAACATAGTACTGCCGTTTATAACGTGTTCACCATTAGCAAAGAACTCCTGCTTGTATTCTTCCGCGACCTTTTTATGGCTTTTTTCGGTCTGATAAGCTCTATGTCACTCATTTTATCTACCCTTCCTGAATATTAATTATGAATATATCATCACTGTAAATTTCCCTGCTTTTTCTTGTGCGTTACTGTCTTTACAGGTTTAAACCCAATCTTTTCATGGACTTTAATCACTCTGGTACTGAATGCAGCTGCCGTAAATCTTATTTCTTCTGCGCCAAATCTATTTTCAGCAAATTCAGGCCCTTATTTAATAAAAGAAAAACCCAAACCTTGCCCACTGAAGATTGGAACCATACCAAGGTCTATATTCATTATTTGGGGCTCATAAATATCCTGCTTTACTGCCTCTTTCCCGGCCGGCTTATCAAGGCATAAATAATCTATAAGCTCTCCTTTCACTTTTAAACAGGCAAAACAATCACCGTTTAAAATATCTTTTATCATCTCTTTGTTTTTAGTGAAACTTTACATGGAATATTCGTTTTTATATTCCTAACCGGATATTTCCTCTGCAAATTCCGTCGTCATTGGCTTTATAATTACTGTTATCCTCTTCTCATCATATTATTTCTTTTATCGCATCGCATTTCCATTATTTGTTATCGCAATTTACAATGCCACAAAAAAAACAGGGTTAGACAATATCATAGCTATGAGGTATCATTAATATTTAGATATAAAAACCGACTTTAACTTTGGACTTTGGGGGAAATATATGCTCGAAACAATAATCCTAGGCACATTCATTTCAGGCTTGATCGTCTGCATCGTGTTTGGCCAGTCAATTATATACGCTCTGTCTTTCGGCTATGCACTCTTTTTTATTTATGGCCTTTTAAAAGGACATAAGGCAAAAGATGTTTTCTTTATGTCTGCAGATGGCGTGAGAACAATAAAAAACATACTTATAGTTTATGTACTTATCGGAATACTTACTGCTGTCTGGCGTGCCAGCGGCACTATCCCTTTTATCATATATTACGCTACAAAGCTTATAGTCCCTGAAGTGTTTATTCTAATTACATTCATACTCTGCTGCTTAGTATCGTTTTTGACAGGAACCGCTTTTGGTACAGTAGCTACCATAGGCGTTATATGCATGACTATGGCAAACACTATGGGAGCAAATCAGATATTTGTCGGCGGAGCTATAATGTCGGGCATATATTTTGGCGACAGATGCTCACCCATGTCCACTAGCGCCCTTATGACAAGCGAAATAACGGGCACCGATATATATAAAAACATTAAACTTATGATGAAGACTTCTATCGTACCGCTCATTATCACTAGTGCCGCATATATGGGTTTTGGATTTATATCAGGCGGTAAGGGCGCAAATGCAGCAAGCATGGATCTCTTTGCTAATAATTTTGACCTCAATATCCTGACGGTACTGCCCGCCGCACTTATAATAGTCCTTTCTCTTTTCAAAGTGAAAGTAAAATACACAATGGCAGTCAGTATTGCCATTGGCAGTATTATATGTGTCGTATTCCAGAAGATGGATATTTTGGCCCTTTTGAATACATTTTTTATGGGTTTTCACCCTGCTGACAGCGAGCTCGCTTCCATGCTTGGCGGCGGCGGCATAATATCTATGGTAAACGTATCCATTATTGTGCTCATATCTTCTTCGTACGCAGGTATCTTTGAAGGCACAGGGCTGCTTAAAGGCGTTAAAGAGCATATAAAAGGGCTTGCAGAAAAGATAACGGCGTTTGGGACTGTTGCTGCTACTTCAGCTTTAGCTGCCATGGTAAGCTGCAACCAGACGCTTACTATAATACTTGCAAATCAGCTGTGCAAAGAACTAACAAAAGACAATTACGAAATGGCGATTTCTCTTGAGAATACTGCCGTTGTCATACCGCCGCTTATTCCATGGACAATATCTGCTACTGTGCCTTTAGCTACGATAGCCGCTCCACTCACATGTATATTGACAGCCTGCTATCTGTATCTTTTGCCTATATATAATTTTTACTTTCAAAAAAAGCTGCTTGCTCCTTTTTTAGATGCAAATATTGACAAAGAGCAAAACACAGAAGCAAATTATTAAAGTAAGATAAGTAATTAAGTATATAAGTGTCGCATATTTAGACTTTTTTTGACTTTTGTACATTGTATAAGCAGTATAAATTAAATATACTTATATTAGAAGAAAATAATGTAAATAATTGAATTGAATATTGTATCCTAAAAAGCAATAGGAAGGATGTGCCTTTTATGGATATGCAAGAATCAATCAAAAGTGCTCTAGATTTAGCAAAACAGACGAATAATACTGAGCTGGTCGAAAAACTAATAAACATTCAGCAGGCATTTCTTACTCTTCAAGATGAAAACAAAGAATTGATAAATGAAATAAAATCTCTTGAAAAAGAAAAAAAGAAAACTGATGACCTCGTTTTAAAAGGCGACTGTTATTATATTCGGATGGAAAACGGTGAGCTTAACGGCCCATACTGTCCTTCTTGCCTGGACAAAGATGAAGAACTCAATAAAATGCATATAAATGTATTTAAAGGCGAGAAGCATGCCGTATGCAATATATGTTACTATCAAACTGTTAACTTTTGATTTACTAAAATGCAATCAGCTCTGAGGGGGAAAATTATCTTGACTGTATTGGATAAAATTAAAAACGCTTTAGTTGAAGCTAAAAAAACCGACAACATAGAAACCTATCAAAATTTAGTGGATATACAGAAAGACTGCAGAACGCTTATCAATGAAAACAGTGAATTGAAAAAACAGATAACAATATTGGAAGCTGAAAGAGAAATCGGCGACAAACTTATTGTTATAGGCGATACATATTTTTTAAAGAACGATGATTGCGAATTAGACGGACCATTCTGTTTGAAGTGCTGGGATGATAAACGGAAACTTGTCAAAATGAAAGTGACCGGCGGGCTTTATTATTTTATCAGCAGTTGCCCTAAATGCGGCTATGTCGCTTCCTATATAGACCCAAATTAATAATTGAAAACTATAAATTAAATATAACTAAGATTTTATAAGCGTTTTTTACGCTTTTCTTTTTTTCTTTTTTCCATAAGACTGCATGGACTTTTCATATCCTAATTTCTCAAAAAACCCTTCATTGCCTGCCTGAGCGCCAAAAAACAACGATGCAGGAGAAGCTTCAAAAGCAAGCTCCATTAGTCTTTTGCCTATACCTTGTTTTTGATGAGCCGGCAAAACCAATATTTCCGGTATCGTAGAAAAATAATAGCCGTCTGTAAGTACCCTGACGCATCCTAAAAGGGCGCCTTTATCATTTCTTGCGGTTATGTTTATCGTATTTGACAGAGCCTGCTGAGTTTTTTGCTCATTATAGTTTCCCGGCCATATTTTATCTGCAAGCAGCAAGAACTCTTCTGCTTTCAATCCTTTGTCATCCACCGTATAGATTATTTCATTTTTCTTTTCCATAGTGACCTCCAAATAAATATAACCGATTAAACAATGCTGCTTACCTCTCAGGTTTGTCTGAACTGTGTCTTAAATCCAATTCCATAAACCTTGTGCCTTCTATAGGATTATAAACATACTCATCTATATCATGAAAGCCAACGGACTCATATAACTTCTGCGCTGTTTTCATAGTAGGAAGGGTATCTAGCCTTATAAAATCATAGCCCATTTTTGATGCTTCCCCTATTATCTCCAAAACAAGTTTTTTCCCTATACCAAGGCCTTTATATTCATCACGCACATACAGTCTTTTCATCTCACAAAGTTCCTTATCGATTTTACGAATCGCTGCACAGCCCGCTATCTTGCCATCTACATACGCCAAAATAAACACGCCGTCGGGCTGAGCGTATTTGCCCGGCAGAGTAGATACCTCTTTTTCAAAATCCTGAAAAGACAGATCCACTTTGAGAGAATCCGCATATTCGTAAAGAAGTTTTTTTGCTTCCTCAAGGTCGTTTGTTTCAGAGAGATATCTAAGATCTACAGAATCTGTTTTATAATGCTTTACTTGATTCGTCATTTTTTCTATTGCCCTTCCTTTCACGTTTTGAGAAATTTATCAAATATTTGTGTTTTATTTATTATAAAAGGGTTATATTCTTATTAGAAAGTTACACTTTCGTTTCTCCTTTTTTTTCGGTGAGAGCTTGCTTACCACCTTGCTCTTGCCGCGCAATTATTACCTTTTGTTTTTTATGATAGCACACAAACCACATTAACTGAACACAAAAAATGGTCACACAAAAGTCAAAAGTTTGTCAGGAAATGTTTACCTTTTTGTATAAATATGGTAAAATTATTTTCGATGTCGTTCTAAAACCTCTGTTTTATGTTGCATACAAAAATAGAAATCATTTAATAAATGAAGGAACGGCATCCAAAACGATCATTACGAATAATCGTTTATATATCTTTTGACGACATCTCGTTTTCGGGCTGTTTTTTCCATAAAAAAAAGACTGCATTTTCGGCAGTCTTTTACTATTTTATTCTTCAGTTTCCAGCTCTTCCTCTTCGCTGTCTTCTGAATCTTCTTTAGGAGCTTTTGCTACGCAGACAACTTTCTGCTCTTCGCTTACTCTCATCAATTTAACACCCTGTGTGTCCCTTGTAAGAGTAGAAATCTCATCGACCGCCATACGTATTATCGTGCCGTCATCGCTTATAAGCATTACGTCCTGATCGTCTCTTACCATTTTAAAGCCGACCAGTTTGCCCGTGCGTTCGTTTATGTTCATTACCTTTACGCCTTTGCCGCCTCTTGCCTGCAGTCTGTAATTATCCAGTACCGTACGTTTGCCCATACCGTTTTCAGTTATAGCCAGCACCTGTGTATTTTCTTTTGTTTCTTCCATATCCACAACATAATCGCCTTTATTAAGCTTTATACCTCTAACGCCCATCGCTGTCCTGCCCATAGGCCTTATATCCTCTTCGGCCATCCTTATGCATTTGCCGTCATGCGTCGCAATGAACAGTTCGCTCTTGCCATCGGTCAGCGCTACGGAAATAAGCTCATCATCATCTCTTAGACCGATAGCGATAAGCCCACCTTTTCTTATGTTTTCATATTCGCTAAACGGTGTCTTTTTTACTATGCCCATTTTAGTGCATAATACCAAATACTCGCTTTCCTTTTCCGTTTCTCTTACATTGAAGCACGCTGTGACCTTTTCTCCGTCCTGAAGCTGCAAAAGATTTACTATCGCTGTGCCTTTGGCCATCCTGCCCGCCTGAGGAATCATATATGCTTTTATCCTAAAGGCTCTGCCTTTATTAGTAAAGAACATTATGTTATTATGCGTATTTGTGACGATTATATCTTCAACGAAATCCTCTTCACGTGTTGACATGCCTATAACGCCTTTGCCTCCGCGTCTCTGCACTCTATACGTAGCAGTCGGCATACGCTTTATATAACCAAAATGCGTCTTGGTTATAACGATATCTTCCGGCTGAATAAGATCTTCCATCTCAATTTCGTCCATAATAGGCTCTATTTCAGTACGCCTTTCATCACCGTATTTTTCTTTTATTTCAAGCAGCTCTTTCTTTATAATTCCTAAAATCAGCTGTTCGCTTGAAAGAACCTCTTTTAAATAAGCGATCGTTTTTTGAAGCTCATTAAACTCATTCAGTATTTTTTCGCTTTCAAGAGAAGTGAGCCTTCTTAAGCGCATATCAAGTATCGCCTGAACCTGCACTTCATCAAGCGCAAACGCTTCCATGAGTCTTGCTTTCGCTTCGTTATCGCTCTTTGAACTTCTTATTATGCGGATTACTTCGTCTATATTATCAAGCGCTGTAAGAAGTCCTTCCAATATATGAGCTCTTTTTTCGGCTTTATCCAGTTCAAAGCGTGTTCGCCTTGTTATTACTTCTTTTTGATGCTCAAGATAAAAATAAAGCATCTCTTTTAGGTTTAGAACTTTCGGCTCTCCACCGACCAGAGCAAGCATGTTCACGCCGAATGTATCCTGAAGCTGAGTATGTTTATAAAGCGCATTTAGCACTATGCCCGCATTCACATCTTTTTTAAGCTCAACTACGATTCTCATTCCGCTTCTGTCGGACTCATCCCTTAAATCTGATACGCCTTCTATCTTCTTTTCCTGAACCAGCTCGGCAATTCGCTCAATGAGCCTTGCTTTATTTACCTGATATGGTATCTCCGTTATTATTATATGCGCCCTATTAGCGCTTACCTGCTCCACTTCCGTTTTCCCGCGCACAATTATGCGGCCTCTGCCTGTCGTATACGCTTCTCTTATGCCTGAAACACCCATTATTGTGCCGCCTGTCGGAAAGTCAGGTCCTTTTATATATTCTATCAGATCGTCTACTTCAATATCTGGATCATCGATTAGCGCTATAACGCCGTCTATCGTTTCAGCAAGGTTATGCGGCGGTATGTTTGTTGCCATACCAACTGCTATGCCGTTTGAACCGTTTACAAGCAAGTTAGGAAATCTTGAAGGCAGAACTGTCGGCTGCATAAGCGTTTCATCGAAATTCGGATAAAAATCGACCGTTTCTTTATCTATATCTCTTAAGAGCTCAGTAGCTATTTGGGAAAGCTTTGCTTCCGTATACCTCATAGCCGCCGGAGAATCTCCGTCAACAGAACCGAAATTGCCGTGGCCCATAACTAAAATTTCTCTTGTGGAGAAATCCTGAGCCATTCTTACCATAGAATCATATACAGCCGTATCGCCATGCGGATGGTACTTACCAAGTACATCGCCGACTATACGAGCACTTTTCCTAAACGGTTTATCAGGAGTCAATCCCAATTCGTTCATCGCATATAATATGCGCCTATGGACAGGCTTTAGGCCGTCTCTTACATCTGGCAGAGCCCTGTCTATTATTACGGCCATAGCATATGAAATGAACGACTTTTTCATTTCATCTTCTACATCGACCTTTACTATGTTTTTGCTGTGCTTTTGTTCCAAGTAATCACCTCATTTATTATTCCGCAAGCAAACATGCTTAAATGTCAAGCAGTGACACGAGTTTTGCATTCTCTTCTATGAACTCTTTGCGCGGTTCGACCTTGTCTCCCATTAAAACAGTGAATATCTCATCTGCCGCCATAGCGTCTTCAAGAGATACTCTAAGCATCGTCCTTGTTTCTGGATTCATCGTAGTATTCCATAGCTGCTCAGCGTTCATTTCTCCAAGGCCCTTATATCTCTGCAGGTTTATACCATCTTTTCCTATTTCAGCAAGGTAGTTCTCAAGCTCTTTGTCACTATAAACATAATGCTCTTTTCCGCTTTTCGTTACTTTATAAAGAGGGGGCTGGGCTATATAGACATGCCCTTCTTCAAGAAGCGGTTTCATGTATCTATAGAAAAATGTCAGCATGAGCGTTCTTATATGTGAACCGTCTACATCCGCATCTGTCATGCATATGATACGGTTATACCTTAATTTGCTTAAGTCGAAGTCTTCGGAAATACCGGCGCCAAATGCTGTTATCATAGCCTTTATTTCGTTATTGGCAAGTATTTTATCGAGCCTCGTTTTCTCTACGTTAAGTATTTTACCTCTAAGAGGCAATATAGCTTGAAAACGTCTGTCGCGGCCCTGTTTAGCGCTGCCGCCAGCACTATCGCCTTCGACCAGGAATATCTCGCAAAGACTTGCATCCTTTTCAGAGCAATCGGCAAGTTTACCGGGAAGCGAAGTAGAGTCAAGAACGCTTTTACGTCTTGTAAGCTCTCTTGCCTTTCTTGCTGCGTCTCTTGCACGGGAGGCAAGTATGCATTTTTCTACTATCATCCTCGCTACAGCGGGATTTTCTTCCAAATAGTCTTTAAATCCTGTGCTGACACACGAATCGACTACCGCTCTTATCTCACTGTTGCCAAGTTTTGTTTTTGTCTGCCCTTCAAACTGCGGGTCCATAAGCTTTACGCTTACTATGGCTATAAGACCTTCTCTTATATCTTCGCCCGAAAGAGGCTGATCCTGCGGTCTCAATATACCATATTTCTTGGCATAGTCGTTTATCGTTCTTGTAAGCGCCGCCTTAAAGCCCGAAAGATGCGTACCCCCTTCATGAGTTGCAATATTGTTTGCAAATGTATATATGTTTTCCGCATAGCTGTCGTTATACTGCATAGCTATTTCGACTGCATTCGTTTCATTTGTCTGAGAGAAATATATAGGTTCGTCATGAAGCGCTTGTTTATGGCTGCTCAGGTATTTTACAAAAGATATAATGCCGCCTTCATAACAGAATTCCTTTTTATTTTCTTTGCCAGCTCTTTTATCCTCAAGCGTGATCTTTATGCCCTTATTTAGAAAAGCCAGCTCTCTCAGCCTGTTTTTAAGTGTATCGAAATCAAAATCCAACGTCTCAAATATCTCTTCATCAGGCAGAAATACTACTTTTGTTCCAGTTTCTGTCGTTGGCTCGCCTTTTTTCAGATCCGCATCAGGTACACCACGCACATAATGCTGTGTATATTTGAAGCCTTCCCTTTTTACCTCTATTGAAAGTGAACTTGAAAGCGCATTTACAACGCTGACACCTACGCCGTGAAGCCCCCCTGAGACCTTATACCCTCCGCCGCCGAATTTACCGCCTGCATGAAGCATAGTAAGTGCTACCTCGACAGCAGATTTCCCTACCTGCTTTTGTATGCCTACAGGTATTCCTCTTCCGTTATCCGTTACCGAAACGAATCCGTCGGCCGTTATAACAACCTCTATGTGTGTGCAATAGCCTGCCAAGGCTTCATCTATAGCATTATCGACTATCTCATAGACAAGATGATGCAGTCCTCTTTCGTCCGTTGATCCTATATACATGCCTGGACGTTTTCTTACTGCTTCAAGTCCTTCAAGCACTTGTATCTGCGATTCGTCATAAACTTGTTCTGCCATCATTAACCTCTTTTCATTTAAGTATTTATTCAGCTTTAGCCTCAGCAACCAAACTCGTTCTTTTTAGAAGAGTTTGTGAGGAGATCGCTGAAGCGTATATGCATAGTTCCCCTTCTTTTTTAGAAAGTATATACGATTTTATTTCTTCATCTGCACAACATTTGATCACTTTTTTATTAATACAGCGATCAATAAAGTCTTTTGTATCTTTTGATTTAAAAACAGTTTCTGCATCAATTATTGCGATTACCTCGCACAAAGGCACGATATAGTCCGACCCTAGATGTAATATCATTTGATTCCTTCTTTCTGCCTGCGCTTTTTGCGCAGCCTAAATTATTTTGGTAGCTTCCGGCTTAGATTCTAAGCGTTTTCAGCTTGCCGTTTTGCACATAATCCACGCATGAAGCTATCTTACCTATGTTATTTAACGGAGCCTTGCCCGCCACAGTCACAAATGCCTGCTCGCATTCTATATGATCTATCAGATATTTTTGTCGCGACTCATCAAGCTCTGACAATATATCATCAAGCAAAAGCACCGGTGTATTGCCTGTTTCATTTTTAATGAGCTTTGCCTCGGAAAGGCGCAAAGATAGCGCCGTTGTACGCTGCTGCCCCTGAGAAGAGTAGATACGTGCATCGGTACCATTTACAAGAAGTTTTACATCATCTTTATGAGGACCTAGCGCAGTCGCTCCGTATTTGATATCATCCTTCTGCTTATCATCAAGTTTTTTTATGTATGTATCGAATATTTCCTTAGCACTTTCAGCAATTATGCTGGGTGAATATTCTATTTCAAGCACTTCTTTTCCGCCGGATATCTGCTGATGGTATACTTTTGCTATCTCTGCGAGCATTTTTATGTAATCTCTACGCTTAATTATTATATCTGTAGCGTATTTAGCAAGCTGAACATCGAATGCCGGTATCGTTTTGATCAGATTTTCGTTTCTGTTACATTCCTTGAGCAGTTTATTTCTCTGATGCAGTACTTTCGTATAAAGGCTCAGTGAATAAAAATAGCTCGGCTTTGCCTGACTTATCACTATATCAACAAACCTTCTGCGCTCTTTTGGCGATTCTTTGACAAGTTTGAGATCTTCAGGCGAAAACACAACCGCATTCAACCTGCCTATAAGTTCCGCCATTCTTATTATTGGGATATTGTCTACTTTTATCGCCTTTTTACCGTTTGCATTCAAAGCTATCTCTACTGTCGTGTCATAGCTGCCCGTTTGAGCCTGCAAATGAAGCTTAGCTAATTCACAACCCCATCTTATCATTTCTTTGTCGTTCGATGCACGAAACGATTTACCTATACAGCACATATATATTGCTTCCAAAACGTTCGTTTTGCCTTGTCCGTTTTGTCCGCATAGTATGTTGAGTCCTTTTTGCGGCCTGTAAATGAGCCGCTCGTAATTGCGCACATCAAGCAGCCGCAGTTCTTTAATTACCAAGCGCTCATTTCCCCTTTTTGGTACCATTTCTGTACTATTTATATATTATACCACAATTTGAGGTCATTTTCGAATGTTTTAGCGATTTTTTATCTTAGACGGATGTTGCATCAAAATTTATTAGAAACGCCCCTCAAATCAAACATTTTTGGCTCACTTTTCTGTGGCGGCCAAGTACGTCGATCTTCATATAATAGCCCGTTGCTTTTCTCTTCTTTAGGTCCCTAAAAAACTGAATTATTCATTTTGGGCAAGATCCTCTTTATTATTTACATATATTGGTATGTCCATACATTTGGCAAAATATCGTACATGCAGGGTAAATTTTGCTCATTTTTCCGTCGCATCTAAGGTTGATTATATGAGCAGATCTTTTCAGGTTTTTGTTTAGTTTTATTATCTAACTATTTTAGGAATTTGGAATTATTCTTAATGATGTGTTCCTGCATAATGACATCGTTTCGCCGTTTTTTCTTGCATAGCTTTTGAGCTGACTTTTTCCGACATGGTCGCTCACTAACTCTCACTTTTCTGAAATACAATCTTCAAACCGATAAAGCTTTCTGTATTTTTCAAAGTTCAAAAAAGCTGCTCAAATATAATAAAACATGCATCTGATGCTCTTAACAGTGCTTTTTTGGCGCCTTCTGTCCATCCGCCTTGTGTTTTTCTCTATTTCCGTTTTTAAAAGCTGTTCTTTTGTGAAAACCACAATTTTCGATTGAAAACATTATCTTAAACGCAAAGAACCAAACATTCTATTATGAACCCTGTTTTTAGTTTTATTTAAGAAGTTTCAGTTGTTTTGTTTTTATATGTCAGCACAACGTTTTGCGCTGTTAAACATGAACTGAGTTTTCCAATTATACATACTGTTGACTTGCATATTTGTCTGCCTAATTTCAAAATGTTTCACGTGAAACAATGCCAGTTTTCCACAGATAATGAGATCGACTTACACAAGATGCTGTACCAAGTTTTTTAGAGAATACTTCCAGTTGAAAAAAACATCATATATGAGACTTCTATAGCAGAATGTTTCACGTGAAACAAAAAGCGGGCTTTTGCCCGCCTGTTACTATTAATTTTCCATTGCATCAAACAGCTCGTATATATGCTCCAAGTCGTCCTCGCTGTAGTAATTTATCTGTATTTTACCGCTTGTACTGTCGCCAACAATGACTACTTTCGTTCCGAACAGGTTTATAAGCCTGTCCTGAAAATCCTTCAACTCGTTTGGCAGCGGATTAGAAGGCTGAAGATTCTTTTTGGGTTCCTGCATGGATTTTATCAGCGATTCAGTCTGCCTTACCGAAAGTTCATCAGCTTTTATTTTCTCGGCTGCTTTTATTTGAAGTTCTTCTGGTAACACTACAAGCGCTCTTGCATGCCCCGCAGACAGCTCATTTTTGCCAACCATTTCTTTTACTCTGTCGCATAGTGATAAAAGTCGAAGTGAGTTGGCAATATATGGCCTGGACTTTGACAAGCGCTGCGCTATCTGATCTTGCGTCAACCCATGATTGTCCATAAGCTCTTTTATTCCGTTCGCTTCTTCAAGAGGATTGAGGTTCTCGCGCTGAAGGTTTTCGATAAGGGAAACTTCTTTGTATTCCTGCTCCTCCATGCTCTTTATAACAGCCGGGATAGTTGTAAGCCCGGCCTGCTTTGCTGCTCTGAATCTTCTCTCACCGGCTATTATAAGAAAACGCGTTCCGTTTTGCCTTACAAGTATAGGTTGTATAACACCATGCTGCTTAATCGAATCCACAAGCTCCTGCATCTGCTTCTCAGGAAAATGCTTCCTTGCCTGCTTTACATTCGGATCAATCTGCTCGAGCTGTATCTCATACGCACTTCCACCGACAGGTTGAACATCGGCTACCTCCTGATCCAATATCTCTGTATCAAATAACGCACCTAGTCCTTTTCCTAATCCTCTCTTATTCATGGTTACCTCCAAAACTATCAACGAATTCGATCGCAAGATCCCTATATGCTTCAGCGCCTATACATTTTGGATCGTATTTAGTAATAGGAAGACCAAACGATGGTGCCTCACCAAGTCTGACATTGCGTGGGATAACAGTTGAATAAACTCTTTCCTTAAAAAACTTCTTTACCTCATCAACCACCTGCAGTGAAAGATTCGTTCTGGCATCAAACATCGTCATTACTACGCCTTCGACCTCTAAGTTAGGGTTAAGGCGCTGCTTAATGAGCTTAACTGTGTTGATAAGCTGTGATAATCCTTCCAAAGCGAAATATTCGCATTGAATAGGAACGAGTATATTATTTGCCGCAGTAAGCGCATTAATAGTCAGCAATCCAAGCGACGGAGGGCAATCTATAAATATGTAATCGTACTGTCTTTCCATCTGCGAAAGCGCACTTTTAAGCACATGCTCCCGAGCCATAAAAGAAACAAGTTCTATTTCAGCTCCAGCAAGCTGTATGGACGATGGAACAACGTCAAGATTTTCTACCGTTTTCGATTTTAAAACAACATCTTCTATAGTAAGACCATTTATCAATACATCGTAGATACCCTTACCCTCTTTTGCATATTCAAGCCCTATGCCGCTTGTTGAATTGCCCTGCGGATCTATATCTACAAGCAAAACTTTATACCCCATCTCAGCAATGCAGGCACTCAAGTTCACAGCAGTGGTCGTTTTGCCTACCCCGCCTTTTTGGTTTGCTATGGCAACAATCTTAGCCATCGAGACACCCCTTTTTGTACATGCTTTATACTACAAACTATTATATAGTAATTTTCATAAAATGCCTATAAAAAACAGCACAGAATTTCCAAACATCCACAATAAATTGTAATTTTCAATAAAAACTGAATCCTTTTCGCGTAAAATAAAAATCAAAAAAAGTGGCTCAAAGCATATGCTCTGAGCCAAAATCATTTTGAAAAGGATCTCTTTTATTTGAGGATATATATTTTAACATTATATCGTCTGCCATATATGATACACTCAGCTTCCGAATTCATAAATAAGTCGACCTTTATTTTAGTGTTTGAAATGAATCCGCCTGTATCTTCAGCTGTTGCAAACCCATAACCTTCGATATACATTTTTGTACCATACGGGATCTGATTAGGGTTGACGGCTACTGTACCGACTTTCGGCCATGTACCTGTTGCAGTCCTGCTGCCGGTATGTGTATATGCTGTGGCTTCTGCAGAAAGTACTTTGCTTACCATGGAAGCGTCTACTCCGGCAGCCTGCGCTGCAGCGCTTACAGTTATGCCTCCTGATGAAGAAGTCGTGCCTGAGGTTGTAGAAGTTGACTTCTTGGTTGTAGTAGTTGGTGCAACCTTTGTACCTACAGCTATTATCTCATCAACTGCGCTCTTTGTTACTACAGTGTCAATAGCATCTTTGCTCTTAAGCTCGCCATCTACATAAACAAGCTTGTATTTAACAGTCTTTGTGCCATTGACACCAGCCTGAGTGACTTTCGTTGTCCCCTTGGGCATTGTAGAATTGTTTACTCTGACGGTTTTATAAGCAATAGACTCAGTTGCTTCCTCATATTTGTAGCTGATCTGTTTATAAGTAATGTTCATGCCCGATGAAAGTTCTGTTGTCAGTGCAGGCTCTACCACGTCGTCCTGCCATACAGTAATATTGGCTTTTTCAAGAGCATCTTTAACCGTACCTTCGGCCAATTCTACTGTTACTGTACCGTCTTTGGTCGTTATCGTAACAGGAAATGCCCTTTTTATCGTAATTGAAAGATTTTCGCTTGTCGCCTGGTCAAGCGGAACAGATAGCTTATCTTCTCCTCCGAGCGATATACCTTGTTCTATAAGGAAAGATTTGACGTCACGAGCCTCTGTCTTAACAGCCATAAATTTGCTGCCATCCTGAAGAAAGACAGTATACTGAGGACTGTTGAAAGCGAACATAGCAAAGAATGCCGAAAATACAAGCAGAGCCATAACAGGTATAGCAGCGGCTTTCTTAACACTTCTTGGTATGGCCTTCGGTTTTTTGTTGATGTTTTTCGGAGCCATACTTACGAGCATCTTCTCGGCAATAGCAGCGCTTATATCTGCTTGAGCAGGTTTAACAGCAAGCTTTTTCCTGCCTTTTCGGTCAAAACTGATCCGGTCAGAAAGACGTCTGTCTTTTTTGGCTATAGAAAACAAAAAGGTAAAAGGAACGAAAATGCCACCAATTATCTTTTTAAAGCCAATTATGTATTCACTTTTCGCAGGAGTCGGCTTAGTATAAAGAAAACCTGTCAAATGACTCCCTTTTTCAATGGAAATACGGCTTGCGCCTTTATCATAAAACATAAATACTTCCTTCCTGAATATCTGAATTGTAGCAAATTATTACGAAAATGTCAAGTTTGCGTACATATGTTCGTGATTATGACCCCGTCTAACAAAATAAAGGATGAGTTTTTTCAGGTGCAAACAACATATTGTTATTTATGGACAATATATCAATTTCTTAATACAAAAACTTTTGCAAAACTTCCAAAATTTTTTAAATTTTTTTGTGTTTCTCAAATTAAAGTAGTATAATTATCTCCAAGATAAAGGGGAGTAATTCACCGAACCAACAGAATTGTTTCGGTTTGTCGATTCGTCAATACGGCTATATGCCCGGACGGCAACACTTATATTTAGTAGAATAAGACCTTTATCCCTGTATTAATGATGGGGATAAGGTCTTTTTTATTTATAATTTTGCACATAATAAAAATAAGTTCCTTATCCAAAAAAGAAAAGGAGATCAGAAATTGAACAACTATTACAACATGAAAGAAAGAGAAGTTCTGGAATCGCTAAAGACAACCAAAGAAGGACTTAGCGAAGATACCGCAAAAAAGCTTCTAAAAGAAACAGGCCCAAACGAGCTGGCAGCTGCCAAACAGCGAAGCAAACTGCAGAAGTTTTTGGATCAGTTCAAAGACTTCATGATACTGATCCTTATAATCGCTTCAGCGATATCCTATTTAATAGGTGAAGGATTCGACGCTATGATAATACTCCTTATCGTAATACTTAACGCGGTAATGGGATTTGTTCAGGAAAACAAAGCTGAAGAGGCATTAAAAGCGCTTAAAAAGATGAGTGCTCCGCTTGCAAATGTGAGGCGAGACGGTCATGTGCGCCAAATAAACGCTAAAGACATAGTGCCGGGCGATATAGTACTGCTTGCTGCCGGAACGGTCGTCCCAGCCGATATGCGTATAATAAATGCAAACATGCTCATGATACAGGAGGCAGCTCTTACAGGCGAATCAACTGCTGTGACAAAGCAGACTCAAAAAATAGACGGCCAAGCAAGCATAGGCGATAGGATAAACATGGCTTTCAGCGGTTCTGTAGTTATATATGGCAGAGGCGAAGGCGTCGTGACCGCAACAGGTATGCAGACGGAAATGGGCGCTATAGCAAAGCTAATAAACACTACGCAATCTACCGAAACACCTCTTAAAAAACGTCTTGAATCTCTCGGCAAAGTACTTGGCATAAGTGCGATAGTCATATGCGCCGTACTTTTCGGAATAGGCGTATTATACGGCAAAAACATATTCGATATGTTCTTAACAGCGATCAGCCTGGCGGTAGCCGCTATCCCGGAGGGGCTACCAGCTATCTCTACCATCGTTTTAGCTCTTGGCGTACAGCGTATGGCAAGCAGGAACGCTATAATACGTTCATTGCCGTCTGTTGAAACGCTTGGGCGCGCAACGATCATATGCACGGACAAAACAGGCACGCTGACACAAAACATAATGACAGTAACACACTACGCTTCACCCGGACTTATAGGCAGAGCCGAAGAAACCGCCGGAAAAAGCGAAAAAGTTTTGTTTGAATGCATGCTGCTTTGCAACGATACAGAAATTACGGAAGAAGGTCTTTTGGGAGATCCGACTGAAACAGCCCTCACAGCAGCCGCTAAAGTAGCTTTTGACCCGCTAAGCTTTATAAATGAACACCCTCGTGTTTATGAATCTCCTTTTGACTCGGAAAGGAAACGCATGTCTACCGTGAACAGATACGGCGAACTAAATTACAGGGTCTATGTAAAAGGAGCTGCAGACGAACTTATAAAATGCTGCGACAGAGCACTTGTTGGTGGCAGCGTCGTTCCTCTTACAAGAGATATTATAGAAGAAATGGCACAGCAGAATGCGCAGATGGCAAAAAGCGCACTGAGAGTGCTTGCGTTTGCATATAAAGACACAGATACAGTGCCAATAAGCATAGAAACAGCTGAAAGCAATCTTATATATATAGGCCTTTGCGGTATGATAGATCCGCCTAGAGAAGAAGCGAAAGAGGCGGTTGCAATGTGTATAAACGCTGGAATAAAGCCTGTAATGATAACAGGTGATCATATAGATACTGCTGTGGCTATCGCAAAAGAACTTGGTATTTTAAAACATGAAGATGAAGCGATGACAGGATCTCAGCTGGAACATATGACTGATGAGGATTTAAAAGAAAATATCAAAAACTACAGTGTATATGCGCGTGTTGCTCCTGAGCATAAATCACGCATAGTTACAGCGCTTCAGCAGCGCGGAGAAATAGTCGCAATGACAGGTGACGGCGTAAATGACGCTCCTGCTCTCAAAAAAGCGGATATAGGCGCCGCAATGGGCATAACGGGTACGGACGTTTCAAAAGAAGCAGCCGATATGATACTTGCCGACGACAATTTTGCAACTATCGTTGCGGCAGTAAAAGAAGGCAGAAGAATTTTTGCAAACATATTAAAGACTGTAAAATTCCTCCTCTCCGCCAATATAGGTGAGATACTTGTTCTCTTTATAGCTATAATGGTAGGCTGGGATTCGCCTCTTCTGCCCATTCAGATACTTTTTGTAAACCTTATTACCGATTCTCTTCCAGCTTTGGCTTTAGGTGTAGATCCGGCTGTTAAAGGTATAATGGATATAAAAGCTAAAGATATGACAAACGATATATTCACCAGCGATTTCGTAATAGACATAATATATCAAGGTATAATGATAGCGGGCCTTACGCTTGCAGCCTTTGTGATCGGCAACTCGGTTTCACTGGGCGTAGGAAGAACGATGGCATTCTCGGTTCTAATTATAAGTGAGCTTACACATTCTCTAAATGTCCGCTCAAATGACGACTCCATCTTCAAAAGCCGGCTTAAAAATAAATATTACGCCCTTTCCATAATAGGCTCAATAGCAATTACGGTTATGATAATGGTTGTGCCCGTATTCGAAAAAGCATTTGAGCTTGTAGATCTTACGATGATGCAGTGGACATATGTAATGCTGCTTTCTTTCGCAACTGTCCCTATTGTAGAATTTGTAAAGGCACTGAAAAGGCATCTAATAAAGTAAATTCTCTTTTTAAAAGCCTCGAAAAACTATCGGGGCTTTTTTTTGCTGTAAATGACTTTTTAGGCCTTCTTTTAATAGCAAAAAAGAAGAGATTTAATATATTGATATGAGAAAAAGACGAAGATATCACAAAATACAATACTTATGATATGTTCCTGATTTCTGCATTTCTAAACAGTATGCTTAGTTTAGTATTTATATCCTTTTAAAAAACACGATGCCCTTTGATAGCTTGGGCAATATATCAAAAGCTTTAACTATTATTCTTATGTTTCTCTGCCTTTTCTCATATATTGGGACATAATCACTCTTTGCGCCTGACATTTGCGGCATTGCTTTTTATTAAACGCCTGCACAATTTATGTCAGCTCTTTATATCTATAATAAGCCAGCTCTTTATTTTTCGGGGTTTGCTCTCTCCAGCCTGGTATTTTCGAGCAGTATGAGATCCTTTTTAGCTCAGGAAATCCAAGGATACTCGCTGATATAAATTACAATTGTATGTAATAATGCATGAAAGATATGATATTAATAATCAATATGATGAGCAAAAGTGAACATTCATCTAAAACCTATATGCTCATCAAAAAAATATTTCCTAAGGAAACAATAGAAAAAACAGCTGCTTATACTTTTTATCACAGCAGCTGTTTTTATATATTCTCAAAATGGATCCTTATTTGATTATCTGCACCTTTATATCTGTGCAATAGCAAAACTTTCGAAGCATCTTAGCGTATCTGTCCATCCAACTCAAAAAAGCAGGATCAATAGCGAATGAGTAGATCACGCTCATTACTGTTCTGTAACCCGGCTGTATCATGGTACGAGTTGAATCGCTTGTCGGATTGCCAAATGCACCTCTTTCATCATAAAGAACAGGCAGATGTTCAATATTGACTGAGTCTTTGCCTATCCCTTCATATCTTTCTCCGTCTTTCGCTCTGTTTAGTACGATATCTCCAAAGAGCTCATCCTTATCATAGGAACCAAGAGAGTAACCGGACATGATCGATATAAGATTGTTAAGATCTACTACGTTATTTATGCGATAAAGGCCGTTCCCTTTTGCTATCCTTCTAAGCATGGCCTCAGCTGAATTCCTATATCCTTGGGGTGGTTTGCCGAGAGCTTTATAAGCTTCTCTTGTGGCTTTTATATTCGCAATGTTCGCTATTTCAGCCAGTTTGAGTTTCCCTGAAAGATCATTTACCGTATCGTCAAAAAGCTTTATGAACGTATCCGAGCTTTCTTTAACTTGAACTTCATACTGCAATATGCCCAAGCTGACAAAAGGGCATATTTCTTTCATTTCCTCAGCTATTGATATTTTCATACATTACCTTCGAAGACACCTCGCATGTACCTTCATCAGGTGTCCTTTCTGTTTTTTCTGCTCTTTCTGTTTCTTCCGTTTTATGTTTGAGCAGTTTGAAATTTAGGTTTAATAGTAAAACAGAGAAGAAGATAAGAACTATTCCTATAGCATTTTGCACCGTCATCTGCTCTCCGAATAAGACTATGCCTGCTATAGTAGAAACCATAGGCTCTAAAAAAGCCATAACAGAAGCTTTTCCCGTTTCCATATATTTGAGGCCTTCAGTATACAATAAAAAAGGTACCAATGTAGCAATGATGCCCAGTAAAAGCATATTTATGGGTACATTTATATCATTGATAGCAATATAAGCCATTTGACCGACGTTACTGAAAGGTATGATACATATAGAAGCAACAATAAATGTATAAAGAGTAACCGTAAGCGGATGATATTTTTTAAGCGCTATCCTGCCAAAAATACTGTACATCGCATAACAGAAGCCAGAGCCTATTCCCGTTAGAAGGCCAAAAGGAGTCAGGTTCATCTCACCGCTGCCTATTATCCCTGTTATCATGACACAGCCCAAAAAGGCCAATATAAGAGCTAAGACTTTTTGTCTAGTAAATTTCTCGTGAAAAAGGAAAAAAGAAAGTATCAGAACGAAGCTTGGAGCGGTATAAAGAAGTATTGCCGCAATAGAAAGTGTTGTTACTTCAATCGTGTAGAAATAGCACATGTTGCAGAATATGATCGCAAGGACTCCCGTACCAAAAAACATCCAGATATCTTTTAAACTTATCCTGAATTTCTCTTTATCGACTACAGCCAAATATATTATAAGGCTTATTGCTGTGACGGAAACTCTCGAAGTGGTTATCTGAACCGAATTGAATCCGCCCGCAGACAAGAACCTTGAAAACACTCCTATAAAGCCCCATGTAATTCCTGCCATTATGACAAGAAAAGGCGCAATTTTCTTTTTATCTTTTTTTACTGCATTTATGTCCATGTTTTATTTCTTTTGCCTTCTTAATATGTTGATTATGTTCTTTCCCTAGTATACAATTAGTTTAGTATTAAGTAAAATGACAATTTATATTATTAGGTGTGAATGTTTCTCATAGAAAGAAGGCTATCATGGACATAAAAAAATGTGAAGTGTTTCTTCGGTCTGTCGACAGCGGCAGTTTTTCAAAAGCGGCCAAAGAACTTGGGTATACACCTTCAGGCATAAGTCATATGATGAACGCACTTGAAGATGAACTTGGCTTCCAGCTGCTTGTAAGGAAAAGAAACGGCGTAGAACCGACAGCAGAAGGAGAAAGGATCATACCTATTCTTCGCGAGCTTGTAAAATGGGATGAACAGCTTACTCAGGTGACCTCAGAGATAACAGGGCTTGAAACAGGCACGATAACTATAGGCACATATGCAAGCATGTCCGTTCACTGGCTGCCGAAAATAATAAAAGCCTTTCAGGAAGACTATCCGAATATAAATATAAAGATGATGGAAGGAGTAAGGCAGGAACTTGAGTCATGGATGGATGAGCACAGGATAGATCTTTGCTTTTACAGCTATCAGCCGCCAATGAAGCATGACTGGATACCGCTGAAGGACGACCCGATGCTTGCGATACTGCCGCCCGAACATCCTCTTGCCAAAAACAAATCATATCCTATAGCCGCCTGCGAAAAAGAGCAGTTTATCATGCCTGCGCTTGGTTATGACTACGACGTGGTGCATCTTTTGGAAGAAGCACATCTGTCGGTAAACATACGTTTTTCCACTATGGACAACTACGCTATACTTTCAATGATAGAATGCGGGCTTGGTATGAGCATAATGAACGAACTGGTAACAAAGGGAAGGATATGCGATGTAGTAATGCTTCCTCTCGAAGAACCTAAGCATATCACAATGGGCATAGCTCTGCCTTCACTTTCCACCGCCTCTCCCGCTACTCGAAAATTCATCGCATACGCTAAAAAAATAGTAGCAACGCTATAAGCATATAAGGGTTTCACGCTCATACTCAAATTTCATTTTTATAATTAAAAGCAAAGGATTCGCGGGAGAGTTCTAATGGTTCTGTATGGGATTAATTAAAATAAATATCTGTGCGAAACTTAAATTTTTTAATAAAAAATCAATTCGGATGGTTTTCCAAACGAATACGTCCTTTTAAAATGGGATTGGGGACAGCATCCCAAAATAAATTCTTGAATTAAAAAAGAGAGAATTATTTCTCTCTTTTCATCATTGTTCTATTTTTCGAGTACTGCCTTTATACGGCGTACACCTGAGGAGCTTGATTCTTCTTTCTTTATCTTGAATTTGCCCAATTCTCCTGTTCTTTTTGCATGAGGTCCGCCGCATATCTCTTTTGAATAATCACCTATGGTATATACCTTAACGATATCACCGTACTTAGAGCCGAATATGCCCATAGCGCCTTCTTTTCTGGCCTCTTCAATAGGAAGTTCCTCACAGACCACTTCAACGTCTTTACTAATAATATCGTTTACTTCGTCTTCTATGGACTTCAGTTCTTCTTTAGTAAGCTTTCTTGGAAAATTGAAGTCGAATCTGAGCCTTTCAGCAGTGATATTTGAGCCTCTCTGCTCAATATCGTCGCTCAACTGGCGCCTTAATACTCCGAGGAGCAGATGCGTAGCCGTATGCAGCATTGCAGTTTCTTCCTGAGCGTCTGCAAGTCCGCCAGCAAATCTTTTTTCAGCGCCCTGATGGGAAACCTGCTTATGCTCTTCGAACTTCCTTTCATAATCTTCGACATCAACCTTAAGCCCGTTTTCCTTAGCAAGTTCAACAGTCATTTCTATAGGGAATCCGAACGTGTCATATAGCCTGAAAGCATCTTTTCCGGAAATAGTATCCCCTTCAACTCTTTCAAGAAGCTTATTGAACTCAATTAAGCCTTTATCGAGTGTTTTTGAGAACCTTTCCTCTTCTTTCTGAAGCTCTGTTAATATTTTTTCTTCGTTTTCAAGCAGTTCAGGGTAATAATCTTTATAAGTTTCTATAACGCTTAAAGCTATTTTATCGAGCTGAGCGTCTTCCATTCCAAGGCTGCCGGCAAACCTGACGGCTCTTCTTATAAGCCTTCTTAATACATAGCCCTGATCCACGTTTGAAGGAGTGATACCTTTAGGATCGCCAAGCATGAACGTAGCGCTTCTTATATGATCGGCTACTATGCGTATAGCTTTTGTAGTTTCGCTGTCCTGGCCGTACTTTTTGCCAGAAAGTTGCTCTATTTTCTTTATAATTAGCTCATATATGTCCGTATCATAAACAGACGGAACGCCTTGAAGCACAGCTATTGTCCTGTCAAGGCCCATGCCTGTGTCCACATTTTTCTGTTCAAGCTGAGAGAATGAACCGTCTGCATGCTTATAATACTGCATGAAAACGTCGTTCCAAATCTCAAGGTATTTGCCGCAGCCGCATCCCGGATGACAGTTTTCACCACAAGCAGGCTTTCCTGTATCTATGAACATCTCCGTATCAGGTCCGCATGGCCCTTCTTTTCCGGCAGGCCCCCACCAGTTGTCCTTTTTGGGCAGAAAAAATATATGCGATTTATCAATGCCATGGCTCATCCAATAGCCTGCAGATTCATCGTCCCTTGGTGCATCCTGATCGCCTTCAAATACTGTGAAATACAGTCTGTTCTTATCTATTCCCAGCCACTTTTCAGATGTCAAAAATTCAAATGACATCTCAATAGCTTCTTTCTTGAAATAATCGCCTAAAGACCAATTGCCAAGCATCTCAAAAAACGTACAATGGCTATAGTCACCAACTTCATCTATATCAGCCGTGCGTACACATTTCTGTACGTCACAGAGCCTTGTTCCTCCAGGATGCTTTTCTCCAAGCAGATACGGCACCAATGGGTGCATACCGGCTGTTGTAAAAAGAACTGTAGGATCATTTTCGGGTATAAGCGACGCTGACGGTATTATTGTATGTCCGTGCTCCTTAAAAAACTGCAGATACTTTTCTCTTAGCTCGTACGACTTCATTTGTTTCCCTCTTTTTACTAGTATTATCTCTATATGATCGGTAATTAAATAAAAAATTTATGGCATAAAAATATTATTAACACAAAATAAGATATTTTACCACTCAATATAAGCAATTATAAAATTTGCGCTAGTTTTTGTCAATTTAAAGTATATACATTCAATAAAAACCAATAAGATCGTTGTTTTGAAAAAAAAACAATATATAATTGATGTAAACTATTTTGCGTGAACGCCTGTTCATGCTTCAAAATATTTCTTAACGATAATGTAGGAGTGTATATGGAGAAGCTATGGTATGAAAAGATGCAGTCGCCTGTCGGTGAGTTGACTCTTATCGAGAGTGAAAAAGGACTAATGCGGCTCGATTTTGAAACACATCATGACATGCTTGATACTCTGCTAAAAACCGGACAGTATGTTATAGCCGGAAATAAGCTTAAAAATAAGAACATAATTAAACAACTGAAAGAATATTTTGACGGCAAACGCACCGAATTTGATTTGCCGCTCGATATAAGAGGCGGCAGCGAGTTCTATAGAAAAGACTGGGAAGAACTTAGGAAAATACCATACGGCGAAGTACGCTCTTATCAGGATATGGCTGAAGCTCTCGGCAACAAAAAAGCCTCAAGGGCAGTAGGCAACGCCAACGCGCATAACCCCATAGCTATAATAATACCCTGCCATAGAGTAATAAATGCAGACGGCGGCCTAGGCGGATTCGGCGGAGGCGCGCTTGTCAAAAAAACTCTGCTTGCTATAGAAGGCCATGAAACTTATAAGGAATATAAGAAGTAGTTTATAATGGAGGCGCTGCCTCCAAACCTCCGCTTCTTTTCTTAATTAGGCTAAGCCTGGACGTATGCCTGAAAACTTATGCGGAACTGAAATCCTTACATTACGAAAGTTTAGCCGCGATAATCGATCCAGCAAGACTCCGGGAAAAAAAGCAAAAGATATGCGGGAAGTTTTTAATAGTTCTTATAGACTTTTAGATAAATAAACAACATTCCTAAAATAAAGAGGTCTTTGTATATGTGTGTTTTAGATGAAGTAGAAGAGAAGTTATTGGAAATCATTTTACAAAATTACGATGGAAACAATGAATATTCTGCTAAGGGCGATTTTAATCAGTTCCCAAAATACATACTCGATAATGTTGACAAATATTTTTGTAACTTAGAAAAAAAATTTTTTATTTCTTCCCATGAATTAACATATTCTACGTGGAATCCTGTTAGCTGGGCTGTTACTTTAACGCCTAAAGGCATAAGATATTTTAAAGACAAAGAAGAAAAAGATGCTGAAAAGGCCAAAAATCAAAATGCTCAAACTATTAATATAACTACTTTTAACGCGAATCAAAGCGCAGTTGCATTCGGTGATAATACTGCTCAAACAGTCAATATAGATATTTCTATAGAAGGCCAATATAAAAACATAGAAAAATATATTGAAGAAAAAGGCGGAGAAGACAAAGAAAAACTAAAAGAACTGTTTGAGCAGATAAAACAGCTTGTATCAAAAATAGAAACCTTAAAACAAATACCTGAAAATAAAAGTATATTAAATAGATTAAGCAGTCATTTAGACAAGCACGGGTGGTTCTATGGAGCTGTTGTCAATTTGTTGGGCACTGCCGTTTTGAATGTTCTCTAAACGGCTGCAAGGCACTTTTATCTTTTCAGATATTTTTTTATTTCAAACTTCCATTCGATGCCTTTTTTCATGCGTCTAAAATTCGGAAAATGTTTATATAATATTATAGATCCTGTCAAAGCAGCCAAAGCAGTCATCTCGGCGCCATAGCCGAACATGCAAACAAGCACAGGAAACAATAAAGCGATAACAGCGGAGCCTATCGGAAGGTATCCGCTTATTATAACTGCAACAGCACCCATTATATATGTGAGAAAAGCGATTATAGGCGAGATGCAAAGTGAATATGCGCCGGCCGAAGCAACACCCTTGCCACCATGAAAACGCCTTGTAACAGGGAAACAATGTCCTAATTCCGCTCCGAAGCCGGCATAAGCGACAGCTAATTTGCCAATCGCCGCAGTGAACAGTTTGTGACATATACTCACTGCCACAAAAACTTTCACAAGATCGCCAGAAAGTACTATGAGTCCGGCTTTAAAGCCGAGCATACCTGCAACGCTTGCCATACCCGGGTTCTCCATACCGTTTTCTTTGACGTTTTTGCCCGTATACATAAGGCTTACGACCTGCGCCGTCAAAAAGCACCCGAGCAGATATCCTGTTATCAAACAATATACTCTTTCCATACGCCGCTCCGCTTCTTTTGACTCTATACCTATTATAAGCTTTATTTTTATATTGAATCACTTTTCCTTATGTTCCAAAAATAACAAACATAATATGTATTTGTAAGAATTAACTATCATTGCACGTTAACGCTTTCAAATAATTTGTGCTATAATATCTTAGATATTTTAATTGAAGAGGATCTTTATGAAGAAGGATGTATTTTTGCAGATCAGAGGAAACAAAATAGACAGGACAGGTCAAAACGAAGAAGTCGAGCTTATTGCCGGCGGTGTATACTCTTATGATAAAGACTTAGAGCAGTATACTATCGAATACGATGAGACCGAACTTTCGGGTATGGGCGGAACAAAAACGAAGATAATAGCCGACAAGAGCTCTGTCCATCTCGTTAGAGACGGCAGCTTCAATTCGCACTTTGTTATAGAAAAAGGCAAAAAGTTCATAGGCAGCTATCAAACACCATATGGTGCTATTGCACTCGAAATAATGCCGACCGATGTCGATTGCGCCCTATCTGAAGACGGAGGACTGCTAAGTTTTAGATATTCGCTATTTTTGGGCGGCGAAAGTACAGATAATATCATGAGCATCAACGTCTATACGGGCAGCGACGCTCTTGGGAATCTTATTCATTGAAAATTTTTTAAATATTATGCTTTTAATATAAAATACTCTATGATATAATATCTATTGCTACTTTTAGCGTTAGAGAGGTGAACACTGTGAAAAAAGATATACATCCAAACTATGGAGAATGCACTGTAACATGCTCGTGCGGGGAAACGTTTAAAACAGGCTCTGTTAAAAAAGATCTTAAAGTTGAGGTCTGCTCTAAGTGCCACCCTTTCTATACGGGTAAACAAAAGCTAGTTGATACAGGCGGACGTGTAGATAAGTTCAAAAAGAGATACGGACTTAAATAAAAAAATTAAAGCAGGCAGTGTGCCTGTTTTTTATTACTTTTCTTTTAGTCTTGAAGTAAGTATAAAACCATCCCTTTTTTTGTTTCTTTCTTTAAAGAAAAGATACGCGAGCTTTGGGGATGCTCCCTCATAAAAACAGAATTCAATAAAAAAAGAAGCTTTTTCTGCAGGCTTCTTTTTTTTTATTCCTATAAGTTCGTTTCCAGAGCATCTATTTTGGCAGCGAGCCATCTGAAAGGTTCCGTCATCCTGGGCCGCATTCGCTCTGGATGCCACTGCACACACAATATGTTCCCGTTTTCGCTTTCGAGTGCTTCTATTGCTCCGTCTTCGCTGCTTGCGCATGCGGTAAGTTCTCTGCCCAAAGAGTCTACTGCCTGATTATGATAGCTATTTGTGAATATAAACTGATTTTCGACTACATTATAAAATTTCGATTCAGTATCGACCTCTACTAAATGGTTTTCTCCCGGTATCATATGGTTTTTACCGGTAACGGCGCCTATATTTTGATGCAGTGTCCCTCCAAATGCCACATTAACTACCTGCATACCTCTGCATATACCTAATATCGGCCTACCGCTGTCATAAAAAAGATTGCATAATTCGATCTCGAACAGATCTCGCGAATAGTCTATACCTTTGCTGTTCTCGTTTTCCTGCCCATATATATGCGGGTCTATATCTGCTCCTCCGGACAGTACAAGCGCTTTTGCTATTGAAGCAACTGCCGACGCATCAGCCCTTGAATAACCATACACGATTATTGGATAAAGGCCTAGCAGATGCAAAGCTTTAAAATAATCTGTGTGTAGTGATATATTCCCTTGTTCCTTTGCAAAATTGCCGCTGACCGCCACTATCTGTTTTTGCATAACGAGCCCCCTTTATCCTTTTGCCTATACATTTAAAGTATTCGAAAAAGGATTTTCTGTGCATGGGGTATGCTTTACTTATGAAAATACTTATGCACAACACATATATCCACTTTATTTTCTTCCATTTTTAGGCATCTTTGCCAATTTTTTATGCATTTTGCACAGCCTAATCACATATTATCAACAACTTATCAACAACCTGTGCACAACAGGCTCCAGTTCTGTTTTATTCTATTATTTTTTGTACTCTGCCGACATAGTCGTTTTCGCTCAGCATCACTTTAATACCATGCGGATGAAATGAGCTGCTTGTAAGTATCCTCTTTACATGCCCTCTTGTATGCGTTCCTGTCCTTTGGTCTTTTTTAAGCACTATATCTACCAGCGCACCTGTTTTTATATCTGCTCTGTTATGTCCATCCATTACATTGCCCTTTTCTTATTATCCTTCTTCTAAATAGCTGAAATGCTTAAGCGTTTGGCATATATACTCCACTTCTTCGTTCCACATATACGCCCGGCGTATCCATACGTATTTTCACCACAGTCAGCTTCATGTGTTACATCTTTTCCCAGCTTTTACAAATGCATGGCGGTATATAGCACATTATATTCATTACCTTTAAAATGACAATATCACGCTATTTTGATATCCACCGCCAAACTAATCAACATCTTTTCTTTTTAATTTTACTTTCTTGCCATTTTCATCAATTACTCTAACATTATCAAGTGCTTTCATCAGGCTTTCTTTGTGTGCATTTATATATTCCCTGCGAAGAGCATCTCTTTCTGCTGTTTCTTCTTCGCTGAGTCCTTGTTCTTTCGCTTTTCTTGCAAGTTCGTTTATTCTGTCTATTTTTTCTTTTTCCATTGTTTTTTGCTCCTTATTTATGGTTATTACTAATATAATATCATACCAAAAACCACGAAATAGCAATATCAAATTATTTAACTTCCCAATTATTTTGTTTTTTTAAATGCATTCGTAAATAATTATAAATCAAGTTCATTTTTATGCAATATTGTGGTATTTTATGTTAAAGGGCACTTAAAGAAAAGAATTAGTTTTCAGCAAATTTAATTAATGAGGTGGTTATTATGAATCCAGACAGCACCGCTATAAGAAACGTAGGCACTATAGCACGATGTATACAGGCTATAATCGACTGCGAATTCAAACGATTTAATTTGGAAAAAGGGCAATTCTATTTTTTATCAAGAGTTTGTGAAAATGAAGGAATTAGCCAAATCGATTTATCTACCATGATGAAAGTCGATAAAGCAACCACAACAAAAGCAATCCAAAAAATGCAGGAAAAAGGTCTTATAGAGAAAAAAAGAGATATGACTGATAAAAGGATATGGAAATTATATCCCACACAAAAAGCGATGGAGATATATCCTCTCTTGATTGAAGAAGAAAATGAGGATGCTTCTATTTGCTTTTCAGGTCTGAATAAAGATGAAATAGCTATCGTAAGCGAAGCGCTTGAAAAAATGAAAAGGAACATCAACTGTAAATGGGAAACTATAAAATGCCGATAATGTCCAAATAGAAGGTGAGATTATAAGCAGCATAATTATAAGCGAATACAAGCCTAAATATCGCCAGAATATAATTGATATGATTTTGCAAATACAGCAGGATGAATTCAGCCTGCCGATTTCTATAAAAGATCAGCCTGATTTAGAAGATATAGAAAATTTCTATCAAAAAAACGGCAACTTCTGGGTTGCGCTCGATGACGATAAAGTAGTCGGAACGACAGCGCTTATTTCTATAGGCAACGGTGACGGAACGCTCAGAAAAATGTTCGTAAAAAAAGAATACAGGGGCAAAGACAAAGGCATTTCTTCAAGTCTGTTGTCTTTTCTGTTAAACTGGGCCGGTGAAAATAATTATAAGCGGATTTTCTTAGGTACGACACCGCAGTTTTTGGCTGCACACAGATTTTATGAGAAAAATAATTTTATAAATATCCAAAAAGAAGATCTTCCGGAAACCTTTCCTGTTATGAAAGTAGATAAAATTTTTTATCGGTATATTATAAAATAAATTCAAGTTAAAAAGCGCAAAAATTTTTAAAGCGATTCAGCTCTTTTTTTCAATAAAAAGCCTGGTTATGACTATAGAAACTTTTGAAATATTAAGTAAACAAGTAAAAAAATGTATAATCCACATAGTAAATAGACTGGGTATTATAAATGCATGAAAGGCATTGGAAATGCCCCGCTGTCCCCTGGATTGGATTTGGACATGGTTTCTGGTTTGAATACTGCCCTCACAGTTAAATGAGATATATTAATTTATATACCAACAGTGAAATCAAATGCATGAACGTATGCTTGACAAAAACTCAAAACCTGATGAAAAGCAAATTCAAGAATATCTTGGCTCTATAAGCTATGGCTGTCTTACTGCAATTGAACAATACCTGCATTCACATTATCAGCTCGTTAAAGAGATCAGATTCCCATTTGGCAGCAGCTATGGCTGGGGTTATAAATACAGCCACAAATCCAATCATCTCTGCTATGCTTTTTTTGAAAATGGTGCTTTTACTGTTACAATCCAAATCAGCGAAAAACAAGCGCCGCTTGCCGAAGATATCCTTCCTGCATTATTGCCAAAAACGCAGGAACTGTGCCTTGCGGAGAACATGGCGGTTGAATTCATTATCGAGCATCAACCGATGAACAATTACCCGATATTTTCAAACTGCTTATTATAAGAAAAAAATCCATGATCAAGTGAGAAAAGTATCTGGGGGGGGGGCATATCCTATCACACATTTTTATATTTTAATTGATTGCCCCTTTATGGGTCCAGCCTGTTATGAAAGCAGATCAACTTTTTAAAAGATATTCTATCAAGTAACTTTACATGCAAAAATCATCACAAAAAACACTTCCATTGCATTAAAGCTTTTCAGGAAGTGTTTTTTGTCCAATAAGGTATCCGCTTATGTATGACCAATTATTTAAAAATATTGAGGAAATAAGTAAAAAAATGTATAATCTACATAGTATATGGTCGAGGTATTATAAATGCATGAAGGACATAGAGAGCGATTAAGAGAAAAATATCTGAAAAGCGGCTTAGATTCTTTTGAAGATCATGAAATACTTGAACTGCTTCTTTTCTATTCTATCCCCAGAAAAAATACCAATGAGCTCGCACATGCACTCATTAATAAATACGGTTCATTAAAAGCAGTTCTTGAAGCAGATCCCTACGACATAATAAACGAATCAGGTGCCGGTAAACAGTCGGCCGTCCTTTTGAGCCTTATTTTGGATATCACCAAAAAATATCTAAAGGAAAGCAAGACCAGCAGACCGGTCATATTGTCTTCAAAACAGGCCGGTGAATACTGCATGAAGCTTTTTGTTGGAGAAAACGAAGAGAAGGTATACCTTATATGCCTTAATAAGCAGTATAAAGTGATACATTCCGAGCTCATTAGCGAAGGTTCTATCAGCCAAGCAGTAATCTTCTCCGATAAAGCAGCCAAAGCAGCACTTAGACACAACGCTTATTATGTCGTTGTGACACACAATCATCCCGGAGGCAGCAAAAGGCCTTCAAAAAACGATATAGAAACTACCGAACGCCTTAAAAAGACATTCGAAGCGCTCGGCAAAAAAATGATCGATCACATAATAGTAGGAGAAAACGGCTATTATTCTTTCGCTCTTGACAGAGAATTCGACCTTTCAAACGACGCTCAGCAAATCTATATAGCAGCTGAAGATTATAAGCATGAGCCCGATAATAAGAAAGCATAGCTTTATTTAAGAATATATTGCTTAATTTCTGCATATATGTATATAATAAAAAGAGAGGCAGCTTAAGCGGCTGCCGAGTTGGTTAATGCCGCCTGTTGCCAGTAGGCGGTTTTTTGTTGCTTCTTACTTCTGTAATAATCAAGTAGATCATAAAGAGTATAAGAAACAAACTTTCTATATTGCATCACCTCCTTTACTGTGATTCTAAAGAAGGTGTCTTCACCTATATAGAGATAGCCGCCTGTTGCCTCTCTCAAGCAATATTCTATCACAACATTTGTTCGAATAAGCGCATTATTTGTTTCAGAAATCATTCTTTTTTTAGTCTAATTTGTCTTATATTTTACATATAAAGAATATTTAATCAAAAAAAAGCTGCTCTCATTTTTCAGTTAAGGTTTCTGCTTCTATTTAGATATCCATTCCGTCGATACATGATACAGCCTGAATTATATCCTTAACAGCTTTTCATTTATTGAAAAATATTCTTTGTATATTTTATTTATTCCATTAAAATCAGAGAGTTCTCTGCTAAACACTACTGTATGCAAAGCATTTTTGATGGAGGAGTCAGAATTCTCTGGCATATATTTTAAATTATCCAACGTATTTTCTGGTTGCGCTTCAATATCTCCTTTGAATATTTCTCCCGTTTTCAAATTGAATGCTAACTGGCTTTTATATATAACATGTTTACCAACTAACCGCATGACTGAACGGAGAACACGTCTCCTATATCCCTGCTATTTTTATATCACTTTCAATTTTTTCATCCTTCATAAAAAAATAATCTGATTTATGATATTATTGCAGCATAAATCGAACATATGTTCTGGCTGCTCGGAATAAAAAAAGGAGCATTGCTCCTCAATCTTTTATTTATGTTCTTTTCTTTCAAGCATCTTTGTTCTTTCAGCAAGCGTAAGTGCCTCTATCATTTCATCCATGTCGCCGTCTATAAAATCGTCGAGCTTATATATCGTCATGTTTATCCGATGATCCGTTACGCGGCCCTGAGGAAAATTATATGTTCTTATGCGCTGGGATCTGTCTCCGGACCCTACCATCTCACGCCTCATTTTGCTTTCCTCGTCATCTTTCTGCGCCTCGTACATGTCAAGAAGCCTTGAAGCGAGTATCTTAATTGCTTTTTCTTTGTTTTTTATCTGACTTTTTTCATCCTGACATGTTACAACAAGACCTGTAGGCAAATGCGTTACCCTTACGGCGCTGTCTGTCGTATTGACGCTCTGGCCTCCGTGTCCGCTTGATCTATAGACATCAATCCTAAGATCTTTTTGCTGCAGATCCACTTCGACTTCTTCAGCTTCGGGCATTACCGCAACGGTAGCTGCTGAAGTGTGAATACGTCCCTGAGATTCGGTAGCAGGTATGCGCTGTACCCTGTGAACTCCGCTTTCGTATTTCAATTTAGAATACGCTCCGCTGCCGGAAATATTCATAATGACTTCTTTCACCCCGCCAAGCTCCGTCATATTGCTTTCTATCATTTCCATTTTAAAGCCATGACGCTCAGCATAACGCGTATACATACGCAAAAGCGTAGCCCCAAAAAGAGCCGCTTCTTCTCCGCCTGTGCCTGCCCTTATTTCCAGTATGACGTTCTTTTCATCTCTGGGATCTTTAGGCAGCATCAGTATGCTCAGTTCCTCTTCAAGTCCCGGAATCTGCGCTTTTATCTCTTTTATTTCTTCCTGAGCAAGATCCTTCAGTTCTTTCGGCTCATCGCTAGAAAGGAGCTCCTCTAAATCGGAGAGCTCCTTAACTTTTTCTCTATACTGCTCTGCTTTTAAATATATCGGCTCAAGCGCCGCATGCTCTTTTACAAGGCTCTGCCATAATTGCATGTCATCCGTTGCGCCAGGCTGAGACAAAAGCATTGATAGTTCTTTATATCTTGCTATGATACCTGATAATTTCTCTAACATTTATACCTCGCTAAAGTTTATTCTAAAGTATCGTCTTCTGGCAGCATTACCTGCTCTTTTACCGGTGCAGGAGCATTCTTCATTTTCTTCTTCTGATAGATTATTTCTACTATAGATGCAATGAACAGTAGTCCTCCTGTTATAAGATATATAGTAAAGAATTGTCTTATCATTTGATCGTCAGTTACTGAATATATTCCGTAAGCCGAAAAAGCGGTTACGATTATTGCCATTATCATTATTATTTTTGCTATTTTCACTTTTGTTCACCTCTTAGTTAAAACTATTTCTTACAGATATCACTCTATCTTTACCTGCAATGTCTTTTATCGTTTCTATATTTGTATACCCTTTATCCATAAACAGTTCCGTAACGGCCTTTGCTTGGTCATACCCTATTTCAAGAAGTAATAGGCCGCCTTCCCTGAGATATTCACCGGCTTTTTCAGCTATATTCCTATAATACATAAGCCCGTCTTCTCCCCCGTAAAGCGCTTGTTTCGGCTCATAATCTGCTATCTCTTTTTCAAGAAGCGCATACTCTTTTTTAGATATGTACGGAGGATTCACCGTTATTATATCAAATAAACCTTTAATACACAAAAATAAATTACTGTAAACTATTTCTATATTTTCTGCGCAAAGAGCCTCTGCGTTTTTTTCTATCATTTCAAGGCATATTTTTTCTATATCGCTAAGTGTAACAAAACTTTCTTTAACTTCAAGCGCTATAGAAAGACCAATGCATCCGCTGCCTGCACACATATCCAGTACTTTTGCTTTTTCTTTTTTCTTTGCTTCTTTGATCGCTTCCAAAGCAAGTATCTCCGTATCAAACCTAGGAATCAAAACACCTTTCTGCACAAAGAACTTGCGCCCGTAAAAATACGCAAAGCCCATAATATACTGAAGCGGTTCACCCTTTTGCCTTCTGTTTATAAGCTCCATATACTGCTTGTTTTCTTCGCATTCATTATTGCTCAAAAGTAGCCAGTCATTGCTGCCAATACCATAAACATACTTTAAGAGCAAAAGCGCTTCGCCATAAGCGTTCTCTATCCCAGCTTCTATCAGAGCATCTTCTCCTTTGCGCAAAAGTTCTATAAACTTCATATGCATCTCCCTTTTCAACTAACAATAGTGTAACGGGAAAGGCATGTTTTATCAATGCTTTATTTTTTCATTATAGGTATATCAATATTTTTAATCAAATAAGCGTTATAATGAGCCAGCCCATAACCATGCCCGCCATGGAACAAAGGGGCGCTTGCTTTCCGCTTTCTATCTCTATCGCTTTGCCGATTAATTCTACGCATGAAATATACAGCATCGCTCCGCCAGCAAAACCCATGCATCCGCCGTAAAATCCGGCCGATATATTTCCCGCAGCATAACCAATTAGAGCGCCCAACGCTGTCGGCATACCCGCAAGCAGCGTTGCAAGTATTATGCCTTTTTTCATTCCTGAAGCTCTAAGCGGTGCGCCCATAGCAACGCCTTCAGGTATGTTATGCAAAAGAAGCACCAAAGCCAAAGACAAGCTTACTTCAGTTCCCTGTATGTATCCTGAACCAAGCGCAATGCCCTCAGGAAGATTATGCAGTGCTATAGAAAGCCCAACAAGTATGCCGGTAGTCTTCATTGCGTCTGCACTCGTCCCCTGTCCATAGCTCCTAAAATGCCTTTCTACGAGGCAGACAAACCCGACGCCCATAAACGTGCATATAATACCTTTGAATATCCCTATATTGTCAAAACATTCCACAAGCATGCTGAAGCACACTACGCCAACCATGACGCCTGCGCAGAACGCCATCATGGCACTAAGGGCTTTTTTGCCGGGATTGAACAAATAGCATATCAGCCCTCCAAGTCCTGTGCCAATAAGCCCTACTGCGCTGCCTAAAACAGCAGTATTTAAATATCCCATACCTCTTCACCTCTATCTATCTATCTATGTTTATTTTTGGGATGAAGAAATAATTCTGTCTTTTTGAGCAGGCAGCTTTTGTGAGTCCTCTTAGCTTTTTAATTCAAACAAATTCCCTTGGATTGGAATCTAAATAGATATGCCCCTTTTGCCAGGGTTTTGGGACAGAGTACCCAAATTAAAACCCTTAAAAAAAAAAGAGAGGGTTTTCCTCTCTTTTGATTCTTTATTGGATGTTTATTCAGCACATAGCTCGACTATAGCTGCGGCAATCATTTTAGTATTCAATATGAGGTGATCGATCTTTTCATATTCATCCACTTGATGCATGACTTCCGGTTCTCCAGGGAATCCAGGCCCAAAGGAAACACCTATCGGCAGTGCGCGCGCATACGTACCTCCGCCTATCGCAACGGTATAACCTTTTTTGCCCGTATAAGTCGTATATACATTCAGAAGCGTACGCACGAGCTCATTGTCCTCACTTACAAAATGAGGTGCTTTATCAGCTTTGTTAATAACTTCAAATTCACTAAGAGCTTCTTTTATCTTTTTGGTTACTTCAGCGCCGGTAAGCGACCTTGGATATCTTATGTCTATAGTGATCTCAAAATGTTCGGCAGTTATATCTGCTATTCCGACATTAAGAGTCAAATTGCCCGATTCATCTTTTACATCAATACCCAAATTCTGACCGTTGTACTGCATTCCTATCTTTTCAACGAACTGCTTTATAGCTTTATTTTGCTGATCATTTGGGATATTGTACATCGCAAGCAGCGAAAGCAGCGCAGTTACAGCGTTTTTACCAGCCTCAGGAGTTGAAGCATGTGCGCCCTTGCCTGTTACTTCTATTTCATATACGTCTTCTTCTGTCTTATAGCTGAAACCTACGCCCATTTCTTTTGCAGCAATTTCCATGCCCTTTATCAGTCCTGCTCCCATAACGACTTTTGCTGTAGCTATGTCAGGTACTATATTAGCTCTTGAGCCGCCTTTAAGCTCCAAAATCCCTCTTGTCTTATCTGTGAACTGCTTTTTGATAACAGCCTGATATAAACCTTTTTCAGAGTTGATAACTGGATATCCCGCATCGGGCGAAAAACCTATATCAGGTAATTTTTCTTTTGTTTCATAATATTTTATGCCTTCCCAGCCGGATTCCTCATCCGTACCGAAAAGCAATCTGCATTTACGCTTGTTGAGCTTTATTCCTGCATCTTTTATGGCTTTTAGAGCAAATATGGAGCACATAACGGGACCTTTATCGTCCGAAGCTCCTCTGGCGTAGATCTTGCCATCTGCAATCTGTGCCTCAAAAGGTGGGTATGTCCACTTTCCCAGCGCAGGAACGACATCCATGTGCGCCAAAACTCCCATAACTTCTTTGCCTTCGCCATAATCAGCCGATACTGCATATCCGTCATAGTTCTTTGCATCAAAGCCGATGTCATTAAGCAGTTTTTCGATATATAACACCGCGTCATTTATCGGCTTGCCAAAAGGCATGCCCGGTAAAGCGTCTTCTTTAACTGACGGTATACGCAAAAACTCCTGTAATTTTTCTACCATTTCGCCTGAATATGACTCGATCAGCTTATCCAGCTCTTTTGTATCATGTTTCAATCAGATCCACCGCCTTATTTTATTTTTTGTCATACTTATATTGTAAATTATTATCCAAATTAATGAAATGTTTTCACGCTTTTTTATTTTAGGAGAATTATATATGAGGGCTCTTTCATCAAACTTCTGTTTCTTTTAATTTCTTTTAGTAAGAAAAAGAAGTTTCACATAAAGGTTATTAATAGTTTTTAGTTTTTAGATATAATCAAAACCTTAATGAAACATAAAGTCTTATATTATAAAAGCTTAACCCTGAACATCATCAAGCGGCACGTTGGCCGGACTAAGCCTGAACATACGTTTTGAAATTTATGCGGCGCTAAATTTCTTAAACTTTAATAATATAAATATTACTTGAACGGGATTTTCAAGGGATACGTCCCTTGTACGGCAGTTTGGAGGCAGCGTTTCCAAAAACCAGCCAGATGACAACCAGGCAGGGCTTTTATATTTCTCTTTTTAGCACAGTGAACTCTTCAATTTCGCCTAACCCGTACTTTTTATAAAAGCCTGACTGTGTTTTAGAAGTAAATAGAAACATTTCCTTTAGTCTTGAAATAAACTTTTCTGTAATCAGCCGCCTCTGCCTTTGCCCTTTATGCTGCCTTCAAGACAGAATCCTTTTATCTGAAACTGCATACAGTCATAATAATACTCATAGCTGCCAAGTATCATACCGATAAGTTCACCATTTTCATAGCGGGCTAAGCCATATGCTCAAACAGCTCATGATCTGCTTTAGCCTTTTTCAGAGCGTATCTATAGTTCAATCATAATTTCATGCGGCTCATTGAACGCTATGACGTAAAGCTTCGCTATTTTTTTATATATCTTCTGTTCTTAATTCCTTGCATTCCATTTTGTTGCTTTTTTATAAGGTACTATTTAAGTGTCGTTTTAAAACGCATGCAAAATTAAAAATGGTATATTATGAACTTTTTGCCCAAATTGACCGTCTCTAATTTTGAAAGATCTTATCTTTTATGTCGTTATAAAGCACGTCATGAAGATCGTTTATGTTCTTATCCATAGCTATGTTGAAAGCGGCGATAGCGACTTCGAGCATATCGTCAGTAGGTTTTTTTGTTGTGAAATACTGCATGAAAAGCCCTGGTGCCCTAACTATTTTAGTAAGGATGTTCTCATGTCTTGCGCATGCTCTTAAAACTTCATACGCTATGCCCGCAACAAGAGGCAGCATTATAAGCCTTATTAAAATCCTTAAAAACGGGTTTGCTGAAAAGCCCAAAAATGAGAATACTATTATGCTGACTATCATAACAAGGAACAAGTAATTAGTGCCGCATCTGGGATGCAGTGTAGTGAATCCTTTTGCGTTTTCGACCGTCAGTTCCTTTTCGTGTTCATAGCAATGGATCGTCATATGCTCGGCTCCATGATACATGAACACTCTTTCTATATCCTTCATTTTTGATATTGCCAAGATATATATAAAAAATATTAAAAGTCTGACTGCTCCTTCTATTGCATTAAGAGCAAGCGAATTGCTTGTAAGTCCCGAAAAAAAACCGGCTATAATCGAAGGCAGCATCATAAAAAGCAGAATAGCAAACCCCACAGCCAAAAACACCGATATGCCCATTATTATGCTGTCGGCTTTATCGCCGAATTTTTTTGAAATGAATATATCGAATTTGCTGGGCTCACCTTCGGCTTCAATGCCGCATAGATCAGCGCTTTTCATAATAGTTTTCATACCTACGGAAAGCATTTGCGCAAAATTGACTACGCCTCTGACTATCGGCAGAGCATAGAACTTATTCTTTTTTGAAGCAGAAAGCGACTGCTCTTTTATGCAGATCATTTCATTTGTTTTGGCGTTTCTTACTACCATTGCGTATGAAGTTTCATCGCGCATCATTACGCCTTCCATAACAGCTTGTCCGCCGACACTACTTACTTTTATTGAAAACACCTCCGATATATATCGTTATTGTACATTGTTTTTGAGGTTTAGTAAACCGAAGCAAACACGAATTAGAATATGCTTTTAGTTCTTATCCGCATTATAGCTCTTTAAAAAAAATCAAATAAAAAAATATCCCGCAAAACGCAGAATATTTTTTTATCATATATCAATGCCGACAAGCTGCATTATTATAAGCAGTACGTACACAAATATAATGGCATAATAGTACTGCCATGGTTTTTTGAGCATATGCAAAAGATAAATTGCAGCAACTAAAATTATTGCGTTTATAATATATGCTATTAAAGGTATTGTATATAAAAGTATCCATATGGTAATTAGCGCAACAGCTATAGGTACTACAGTATATACCTCTTTGTATTCTTCTTTTATTTTTGATCTGTACACAAAAACAGATATGATCGCTATAACAAGAAGGAATATCACATGCATCAGCTGAGAATTGATGTTCTGTTCAAAAAGAGCCAATAGAAGCATATGTACAAAACAATCAAAAAGAAACATCAGATTAAGAAGAACTACACCAAAAACGGGAATAGCTACCATCATCAATATGTTTTTCTTTTTTGCATCAAGGTGCATATAATATCCTCCCTAATTTATAAAAAAAGAAAAAACATCCTATTCGATGTCTCAGTTTTCAGCTGTTTTTTATGGTCAATTATGAAATGCCTTGCTTTCTATCTTAACAGCCAGCCTACTTATATACGTTATAAGGAGTACATCGAGCGGAAATTGTATTAGGTTTCTTATAAGACGTGTACTTGTATAAAACTGCCCTGCACTTTGTCCATACATCATATTCATCCATATAGCATTTAAACCAAGCGTAACTATAAAAACAACAAGAGCTCTTGCTATAGCTACTCTTGGAATGGATATCTTTCTTTTATATATAAATGTCCCATATATGAAATTAGCTACCATAGCGCTTATAGCATATCCGAAAAAGTAAGCTCCAACAGGCTTAGCAAGATATGTAGCAAAATCACTTGCAAATCCAAATATAACTCCTGCTACAGGTCCATATAGAATAGATACTATTGCGCTTGGCAGATATATGATGCTGAACAGTTTAAAACTTGGCGTTATCCAAATGTCAAAAGAAGACAATATAACGGCAAGCGCTATCATAAGTCCCATTACTACTACTTTTTTGGTCGAAAAAGTATATGCCTCGCGAGGCAATTTAAAAGGATTATTTAGTTTTAACATAAAATACCTCCAAATATATTACACATACTACTGAAGCCGTGTAACATATGCAGAGGGTAAATGCTCTTGCATTATGAAACAGCGGGATGCGAAATTTATACCGCAAGCAGCGATGCTTTTCGTTCAGAAGGCAACTCCCCGTCCTCCTGACACTTTACGCACAAATTCCTACTCTGTTTGTATGTGGATTAAATTTATTATATCAAACCGCCTTTATATTGCAATATAAATCATATGAAAATTTGTTGCTTGAGATCTTATGTTTTTTGTTTCAAATCGGCATATTATAAAGCAAAAACGTCTATTTATATAAAATATACCTAATCATATTGAAAGTTATCAATATATCAGAAAGCACCGCAGTGGATCAATACAATGACCATACTTTAGTACTTAAATTTAAAGCGTTGTCGGATGAGATGCGGCTTAAAATAATAGATACGATCTCGGACAGAGAATGTACACATATAAAATATTAGAAAAACTAAACATACAAACATTCCACACTAAATTGTCATATGAAACTATTGTATGAGCGTGGTCTTACAAATGGCAGAAAAGAAGGCGCTTGGATAAAACATACTTTAAATAAAGAATATTTCTGTCAATAATTTAATTGCATTTTTTAAAAGCATTCAATGACAATCGATTCAGTAATTCGCTGACAGCAAAAATAATTAAAAGTTGCGGTTATACAAAAAACCTGGCTAATATGCCTGGCCTTTTTTGTTTTTATACTCACTCTTTGCTTTCCATATATTCATCATAAGTAGTTACCTTATCAATGCATCCATCAGGCGTTATTTCTATTATCCTGTTTGCGATCGTCTGTATGAACTCATGGTCCTGAGAAGTAAAAAATACTATGCATTTCGTTTCTACCAAAGCGTTATTAAGTGATGTTATTGATTCAAGATCCAAATGGTTCGTAGGTTCGTCCAAAAGCAGTACATTTGCACCTGAAAGCATCATTTTTGCGAGCATACACCGAACTTTTTCACCGCCGGATAGCACTTTAACACGCTTGAATACATCTTCTCCTGAAAAAAGCATCCTGCCTAGAAAGCTTCTAATAAACTTTTCGCTTTTTTCTATAGAAAACTGTCTCAGCCAATCGATAAGATTCAAATCTGTATTTTTAAAATATTCGCTGTTGTCGCTTGGAAAATACGAATATAAAACAGTCTGCCCCCATTTTATTTCACCGCAATCAGGCTCTGCTTCGCCTTCAAGTATTTTAAAAAGAGCTGTTTTAGCTATGCTGTTGCTGCCTAAAAACGCTATTTTATCGCCGGCATTTACAGTAAAACTTATATTGTTTAAAAGCTTTTCTCCATTTTGGCTGTAGCTTAGATTTTTTACGGATAATATTTCGTTTCCAAGGTCTATCTCAGGTTTGAATGTTATATACGGATATTTTCTTAATGACGGGACTATATCTTCAAACGTTATCTTTTCTAAAAGCTTCTTTCTTGAAGTTGCCTGCTTTGATTTTGAAGCATTTGCGCTGAAACGAGCTATAAAATCCTGAAGTTCCTTTACTTTTTCTTCAGCTTTTTTGTTCTGTTCTTTTGCCTGTTTCAGTTTCAATTGGCTTGCCTGATACCAAAAATCATAATTACCTACATAAAGCTGCATTTTTCCAAAATCGACATCGACTATATGCGTGCATACCTGATTCAAAAAATGCCTGTCATGTGAGGCAACTATGACCGTATTATTAAAATCGGCCAAAAAGTTTTCAAGCCACGCTATTGTTTTAATATCAAGGTTGTTTGTAGGCTCATCAAGTAGCAGTACGTCGGGATCCTCATAAAGTGCTTGTGCAAGCAGCACTTTCACTTTCAAAGCATTTTCAAGATCTTTCATAAGCATCGTATGATATCTTTCGTCTATATCAAGACTGTTTAAAAGTATAGCTGCATCGCTTTCAGCATTCCAGCCGTTCAAATCGCCAAACTCTGCTTCAAGGTTTCCAAGTCTTATACCGTCTTCATCAGTAAAATCTTCTTTTGTATACAACGCTTCTTTTTCTTTCATGATTCTATAAAGTCTTGGATAGCCCATCATAACCGTATCTAAAACTGTATATTCGTCATATTCATAATGGTTTTGTTTAAGAACAGCTACTCTTTCTTTTCTTGGGGTAGATATGGAGCCTTTGTTTGGTTCAAGTTCTCCTGAAAGCACTCTTAAAAAAGTAGATTTGCCTGCTCCGTTTGCGCCTATTAGTCCATAACAGTTACCCTGCATAAACCTTATATTTACATTTTCAAATAATGGTTTTTCTCCAAATTGAAGTGTTATTCCTGTTGCTACTATCATTCGTTTACCTTTAATGTTGTTATTGTTGTTTTATGAAAACTCCGTCTCTATGCCTCTGCTAAAGGGACACGTCCCTTTAAAATTTCACCCAAAAAACTATTATATAATTTAGTTATTGCTAATTTTATATTAGCAAAAGATCATTAGAGTTATTTAAAAACTCAATACATATCTTTTGTTTCTTTTCTTAAAGAAAAAAACAGGAGTTTAGGGCAGAGCCCTCATAAAAACTACTTTTTTGCAAAAAAAGAGTATAGCGAAAAACTATACTCTAAAATCGGACTTTATCTTAACCTACTATCCTAACAGGAAGTATTAAAGATACAAATGCACTGCCTTCCGTAGGTCTGATCAGGCATGGTGAAACGTTCGTATTAAAATCCATATAGATTTCATCTTCGTCTATATATTTTATAGCATCGAGAATATAGCGAGCATTGAAAGCAATGTCAAGAGCGCTGCCTTCTATATAGCATGGCACTTTTTCATATACGTTTCCTGCTTCTGCATTTGATGTTATTTCCATTCTGTTATCAGCTATAGACAGTTTAACAAGGTTTGTGCCACCCTCTCTGGCCATAAGCGAAGCAAGCTCAACAGCCTGTCTCAGTCTTTCTACGCCAACTTTTATGCGTGTTTTATACTCTTTTGGCAGTATCTGCTCATATTTTAGGTATTCGCCTTCAAGCAAACGCGCTATAATCCTGCTTTTATCGTTTTCAAGCAAAATTTGGTTTTTAGACATTAAAATATCTACCGGTGTGTCTTCATCATCCAGTATTTTAGAAATATCATTCATAGTTCTAGCCGGAACAACTACGCTATATTCGCTGTTATTGAAATCTATCTGTGTTTTGTTTACAGCCAGTCTATACCCATCAAGACCTACCATATTGAGATATTCTTTTTTGATTTCAATAAGTACGCCGGTAAGAATAGGCTTCGTTTCATCAACAGCTGCTGCATATGATGTCTTTTTTATAAGATCTTTAAACAGGTTCTGAGCTATAGATATGCTCGGACCGTCACCTGTAAGCGGAAGATTCGGAAAAGCTTCTTCATCCATTATCTGAACACTCGTTTTAGCTTCTCCTGAAACAAGTGAAGCGTTTTTTTCGTTTAAAGTAAATATAAGATCATCACCCGGCAGTCTTTTCAGTATCTCATAAAAAAGCCTTCCAGGCAATAGACATGCGCCTTCTTCAGCAATGGTTGCAGGCATAGTTGTTTCTATCTGCAAATCCAGATTAGTACATTTTACTTTTATGCCCTCTCCGATTGTTTCTATATGTACTCCTTCAAGTATAGGGTCAACATTTCTAATACCAATAGCTTTTTGTGCTATCGATACACATGCTAAAAGCTCCTCTTTTAAACAATTAAATTTCATGTGAACCTCCTTTATTAACATGTGATTATTATATATATAAATTTAGTAGTTAGTAGTAGTATATGTGAATTATCTTGAAAAGTCAGGTAAGCTGTCTTATTGTAATGGTTTTTGCTGCACAGCATTTTGTGAAAAAATAGGAGAAATCTGCTTATGTTATCAACATGTCACTTTTTTTGACGATTAAACGGTTTTTGTTTATCAACAGCTTTTTCACATACAATTAACAATATATGCACATGTCTTTATTTATATGACTATTATTTTTTAATTTTATTATATATTTTGTGTTTATTATATTTATATCATGATTATTAATCAAGCGCATAAATAAGGCGTAATTTAATATATATAAACATAATTTAAATATTATTTATATAATTGTCATTATTCCTTTATACGGGCCATAAGCTCCTCAATGACTTTTTTGAGTTCATTGTCCGTTTTAAGATCGGCCTGTATCTTATCTATGGCGTGAAGCACTGTCGTATGATCTCTGCCTCCAAAATCATTGCCTATTTTAGGAAGTGACATATCGGTTATATCGCGCAGAAGATACATAGCTATCTGACGCGGATATGATATGTTTCGAGATCGTTTGTTTGAAACAAGTTCTTCCTGAGTGATGTTATAGTAATCAGCTACAATTTTTTGTACCTGAGCGCTTGTAATTTTCTTTTTGCGTGAAGAAGGCAGATAGTTTTTGAGCGCTTCTTCAGCGAGCTCTGCGTCTATTTCCCTGCCGGTAAGTGTTGCGTAAGCCAAAACACGCATTAAAGAGCCTTCAAGCTCACGTATATTAGACTGCACCATGGAAGCGATATAGAGGCATACATCGTCTGAAACACGTACGTTTTCTATTTCCGCTTTTTTCCATAGTATGGCTACTCTTGTTTCAAGGTCCGGTGGAGAAATGTCTACAGATAAGCCCGATGAAAAACGTGATTGAAGCCTATCCTGAAGCTTTGGTATATCCTGCGGCATCCTATCGGAGGATATGACTATACGTTTGTTTTTTGAATACAGCTCATTGAACGTATGGAAAAACTCTTCCTGTGTGCTTTCTTTATCGCCAATAAACTGTATATCGTCTATTAGAAGGACGTCAACATCCCTATATTTTCTTCTGAATGCTTCTCTCTGCATTACGGATTTACCCGGTTGAAGAGAAGATATGAGTTCATTTACAAATTGTTCAGATGGAGCATAAAGCACTTTTGCCGAAGGTGTATTATTTATAACTTGATGACCTATAGCGTGCATTAGGTGCGTTTTGCCGAGACCTACTCCGCCGTAAATGAATAGCGGTGAAAAATTCAGATTAGGGTCTGTTGAATAATTAAGGGCTGCCATATGCGCAAGCTGATTAGAATTTCCCACGACATAATTATCAAATGTGTATTTTGGGTTAAGGCCAATGCTGTTTGAAGCCGCAGGAGATGAAGCCGGTTTTTTTATTTGTTTTATATATGTGTCTTTTTCAGACGGTGCTATAAGTTTGACATCATACAGCCCGTTTGTGGCAATGGCTACGCATTGTTTTATCAAAGGCTCATATCTCATTTTTATTATGGCTTTCTGATCATCGCTCGGCGCTTCTATAAGGATATCTTTATTTATGACAAGAAATGGCTTAATGTCTTTTATATATGTTGAGAATGACGCATCTGTCATCTCGTTTTTTATGAGCGCTAAAGATTTTGACCATATATCATTTAATAAAGTTGTATCCATTTGGTATCCTTTTCCCCGGTAAGATCCGGATCTATATTTTTTGAGCTTTCGCCCTAAATGTCTCAATTCAAATATAGAGCTAAAAAAATGCTCTATTATACTGAAACATAAAATAACTTAACTATATGATGCAAGAAGCGTATAGTTTAAATAACATCTTCTTTATCGTACAAATTTATCGTACAAAAATAAAGCTGCTCTGTTTTTTCTTTTATCAAAGCAACAATATAAAACAGATAAACAAAGTGCAACTTCATTTTAAGATATGACTTCACATCTTAAAATGAATCAAACCATAATTTCACCTTAAGTATTAATTTTATTTGTCACTTTCAACTGATTTTTAAAAGCTGATCAATATGTTCATTAATTAAAGAGCAATAAAGTCCACATGTAGTGGACATTAATTCACAGTGCACAATATGTGCCAAAAAGGCCGTATCCAAGGCATTTGCATGCTTATATGATAGCAAAACTTAAGCCCTTATTCAACATGAAAATACGTTTGTTATACATTCATTTTTCTATTAATATTATAATGTAAATCAATTATTTTAAGTAAAATGGGACTAAATCAAAATTATTGAACCTTTTATCGTTTTAAAATTATTTTGAAATAATTACAAAAAAAATTTAATGAAAAAAAGTATGTTTACAAGCTACTATTAAGCGACGTTCTCCTTGACAGTATCGCAGGTTTGGCGTATAATACTACATGCGTTTCTCTGGAATTTTCGAGAAAAAGCAGCGGTTTTACATAATGAACCTTAGAGAAAATTCAAAAGAGTAGTTCGGCAAGTTCGAACAAATAATAGATTGTATGAGGTGTTAGCATGTTACAGACATACCAACCAAATAAAAGAAAAAGAAAAAAAGTGCATGGCTTTAGAGAAAGAATGAGTACTAAGAACGGCAGATATGTACTTTCCCGCAGAAGAAGAAAAGGCAGAAAAGTGATTTCGGCATAATTTTTATGCGTCGCTTTGAACTAGATAGAGCTTTATTTAGTGGTTTCTGGCTATTTCTATGTCAGAAACCATATGTTTATTAAGACATAATTGTTTTACCTAAGCAATAATAAAGTCTATAATATTCGTATGGTGGAAAAGAGATATTATGGAATTTAACGGTCTTAAAAAAAATGGCCAGTTTGTATATACATATAAAAAAGGAAAAGCAAAATCTTCCAAGTGTATGTCATTGATTTTTGTACGAGCTAGGACATATAATACAAGAGTAGGATTCTCAGTATCTAAAAAGATAGGAAATGCCGTTGTCAGGAATAAAGTCAAAAGGCGGCTTAAGGACAGTGTAAGAAGGTATATGCCTTCTGTAAAAAACGGATATTACATTGTTATTTCTGCTAAATCGCCTATCGCAGAGGCTACTTTTGCGCAGATACACGAAGAAGTGGGTTTTTTGCTTAATAAAGCAGGACTTTTGAAAACAGATTGAGAATTTAATTTTTGGAAACATTGTCTTAAAACCTCTGTCTGGCTAAGCTTTGATGTATGAATGAAAACCTGCACGGTATTTGAGTTCTTATTATTAAAATCAAGGCTGCGCCGGTTGCTCAAGCGGGACATTTGCCTTCCTTAAAGAAAAGATTTGCAGAGGAATTACAATGGCTTTTAAAATCCTTGAATAGGATTATAAAAGGATGCATCCTTTTATAAGAGAGCTGGAGGCAGAGCCCTAAAGAGGCTGCTTATGAAAAAAGGTCTGATATTTTTATTAAAAACATATAAGAAATATATATCTCCTTTACTTGGTGAACATTGTAGGTTTTACCCCACATGCAGCGAGTATATGGTAGAGGCGATAGATAAATACGGTACGCTTAAGGGTGTGTATTTGGGCGTGAAACGTCTTTTAAGATGTAACCCGTTATGTAAGGGCGGATATGACCCGGTACCATAAATTGAGCGCAAAGGAGAGAGAACGATTTGGGGTTTCTTGGATCAATCTTTTATGAATTGCTATATGGCATTTATTCAATGGTCAATAACTATTTATTAGCAATAATTATTTTTACCTTGATTATTAAGTTTCTCACGATACCTATCGACTATAAACAGAGAAAACAGAGCTACATGCTCAAAAAACTTCAGCCCGAAATGGACAGTATAAAAAAACGTTATGGGCATGATATGAAGAAATATCAGCAGAAGATGCAAGAACTGCAGAAAGGTGCAGGGTATTCGCCTCTTGGAGGCTGTTTGCCGCTATTACTTATCTTGCCTATATTTGCAGGCCTTTATGGCGCAGTACAAATAATGCAGAAAGAACAGATCGCACAGATGGTCGTTAACATACAAAGTGGGATAACGGATCCGAATCAGCTGTTTGTTTCATTCGGCTGGATAAGAAATATCTGGGCTCCTGACTCGATGCTGCTTACTGCATTGCCATCTATGGCCGATATAAATAACGTAGCATCGTTTACCGGCCCAACGCACCTATTAACAGCAGAGACGCTAGAACAGGCCCGGCAGATCGCTTCTTCGCTAAGCGGAAACGAAGTAGCGCTTCAACAGTTCCTTTATACATTAGGCACAGAGTCTACATGGGGCATAACAGGTCCACTTACACTTGCAGTTGCTTCAAACGGTATGTTTATATTGCCTATAATCGGTGGTCTGGCTGCTTTCTTCTCACAGAAGATCTCAATGAAAAGCATGCCTTCTACTAACGATCAGACAAATTCCACTTTGAAGATGATGCTCTGGATGATGCCGCTTGTAACAGTGTACATCGGTGCTACATCTCCGGCTGCATTCTCATTCTATTGGATAACAAATATGCTCTTAAACTTAGTTGAACAGCTTATATTTACAGCATACTTCAACAAAAAAGATAAAAAAGAAGAGGAGCTAAGGACTAGTTCGATTCAGGGAGGTACTGAATAATGGATGAACTAGAAATAGTGGGCAAATCTGTCGATGAAGCCGTTTTCTTGGGCATAACAAAGATGGGCCTTTCACTTGATGAAGTTTCAATAGAAATATTGGAAGAGACGCCAGGATTTCTCGGCATGGGAAAGAAAGTCAAGATTCGTCTTGTTAAAAAAACAGAAGATGATATCGAAGCCCAGAGGCTATTACAGGAAGAAAAACAAAAAGAGGAAAATCAGCATAAATCTAACAGGGAAAACAGAAACAGAGAGCACAAGGATTATACTAAAAACGATAGAAATTTTACTGATGAAAAAGGAAAAGAAGATAAGAAACCGTATGTATCAGATATGGTAGAAACACAAGGGCCTAAGGAAGAAGCCATAAAAGAATTCCTGTCGGGCATTGTAAAAAGAATGGGCATTGAAGCAACTGTTCATTGTCAGACGTTTGAAGATGGCACGATAAAAGTCGAAATGAGAGGCGATACAAAACAGGTTGGGGCTCTTATAGGATATAGAGGAGATGTTTTGGACGCTTTGCAGCATATAACATCTCTTGCCGTCAATAAAGACGAAGATACATATAATCGCTTGATACTAGATGTCGAAGGTTACAGGCAGAAACGTGAACAGACGCTTGTTGTTTTAGCAAAGCGTATGGCTCAGAAAGCACAGAAAAAAGGAAAGGTCGTTATGGAGCCTATGAACCCTTATGAACGACGCATACTGCACGCCACGCTCCAGGAAGACGAAAACGTCACAACGTACAGCGAAGGTGAGGATCCGATGCGCCGGGTTATTATAGTTTCAAAAGATTATGAAAAATAATTGAGTAGTAATAAGGCGCCCTAATAGGGCGCTTTTTTAAGCGAGAACCATCTGAAAGGGATTCTGCCCCAAAACTATGCAAAAAGGATAAAGCTTTTTAATCTAATTCAATGAACTTATTTATGTTATCATGTTAAGGGTTTTGAGGCTATAATGTTTTTGAATGAAAAAAGATTTAATTATAATAAGGATATTTTAGGAGTTATATAAAATTCAAGCATATATTTTGTTACTTTTTCAAGCTACATTCTGATCGCCTTTGCGGCTTTTTTCACATAAGCTTTCAGGCATACACCAAGGCTTAGCTTGGTTAAGAAAAGCAACAGGAGTTTAACGGCAGAGCCCGGATAATAAAGAGGAGAACAATATGTCTACTATATACGCATTATCGACACCACCTGGAGAAGGCGGTATAGCGATAATAAGAATGTCGGGAGACGACAGCCTTTCAATAATAAAAAAACATGTGGATAGAGAAATACCTTTCGAACCAAGAAAGATGTACTACTGCTTTTTTACCGATGAAGGCGAAAAAATAGACGAGGTAATGGTAGTATATCTTGAAGCGCCAAAGACGTATACAAGAGAGGATATGGTCGAGATACAATGCCACGGATCGATGCTTTCGGCGACAAGGATTATGAACGCACTTGCAAAAAGCGGTGCTGTTTCGGCGGAACCGGGGGAATTCACCAAGCGTGCGTTTTTGGCGGGCAGGCTGGATCTTTCCCAGGCAGAAGCTATAATGGACTATATAAGTGCTATGACGGTGGCAGCTCAGAAAGCAGCTCTGAAAGTCATGCAGGGAGATATCAGCAAGAGCATAGAAGATGCAAGCGAACTGCTAATCGATACGATAGCGCATCTTGAGGTAGCTATCGACTATCCGGAAGAGGATATAGAGCCTCAGGCATATGCAGAGATACTTGAAACGATACAGAAAATAAACAATATAATAATACCGCTTCTTGACACGAAAGATTCAGGCAGGATACAGCGTGAAGGGTATAAGGTAGCTATTATAGGCATACCTAATGTAGGCAAGTCATCGCTCTTAAACGCGCTTTTGGGTGAACAGAGGGCTATTGTTACAGAGATTGAAGGCACAACAAGAGATTATATACGTGAGTATTACGCTATAGGCGGCATACCGTTCGTTATAGTCGACACTGCGGGCATAAGAAAGCCGGAAGATATAGTTGAGGCAGCAGGGATAGACAGATCGGTCGCTGAAAGCGAAGATGCGGACTGCATACTGTTTATGGTCGATGCGACAAGACCGATAAGCTCTGAAGATAGACATATAGATGAGATGATCCGCGGCAAAAATGTGCTGCTTGTTATAAATAAGATAGATGCTGGCAATCCGGGTGAATACAGAAAAGCATTCGATTATGAAAGCGTGGCTATAAGCGCTAAAGACGGTACGGGTATGGAAGAACTGAAAAATACACTTTATCAAAAGGCTATGAAGACGTTTAGAGGCGACAGCTCACAGGTAACGGTCAACGCAAGGCAGGCGGACATGCTGCTTGGATGCAAAAAAGCACTTTTGGCAGCTAAAGAACAGATCGATCTGGGCAGCGATGCCGAATGCATTTCAATAGATCTCAAAGAGGCGCTCTATTATCTTTTGAGCGTTATAGGTAAAGCTATAGACGATAAGATAATAGACAGGATATTTGAAAACTTTTGCCTCGGGAAATAGCTTTAGGCATCTTATATTTAAGAGGGTTCCACCCTCGTGCTTCCACTTCTTTTTTTGAATAAAAGAGAGAAAAGACTCCAAGAGAATTTTAAAAAGGTTTAAGATGCTTTTGCACAGGCTCAGATTTATGCATAATTTAAGAGTTAAGATAAATATAAGTCAGACGTAAAATTTGAATTAAACGGCATAGATTTTAACAATAAGAGCTTTAGTATTGCTTAAGGTTTTATGCTTTCGTTCGGGCTTAGCCCGGCAGAGGTTTGGAGAAGAAGTTTCTAAAAGAAAACGACTTTAAAATAGAGGGAAAACACAGATGAAGACATACAAATCATACGATGTAGATGCAGTGGTCGTTGGGGCGGGCCACGCTGGCTGCGAAGCAGCGCTGGCACTGGCGAGGCTTGGCCTTAAAACGATAATAATGACGGTCAACTTGGATGGCATAGCGCTTATGGCATGCAACCCTGCTATAGGAGGAACGGCAAAAGGACATTTGGTGCGTGAAATCGATGCACTTGGCGGACAGATGGGCATAAATGCGGACAAAGCAATGCTTCAGATGAAAATGCTCAATAAGTCCAAAGGTCCCGCTGTTTACTCGCTTAGAGCACAGGAGGACAAAAAGCTGTATACGATGCTTATGAAAGAAACGCTTGAGAATACGGACAATTTAATGGTACTCCAGGCGGAAGCAGCCAAAATAATCGTAGAAGATGGAAAAATATGCGGGGTCGAGACCGCTACAGGTGCTGTAATAGGCACTAAGGCCGTAGTGCTTGCTACAGGGGTCTATTTAAGGTCACGCATAATAATAGGCGAATGGATAAAAGAATCAGGGCCTTCCGGACTTGCGGGTGCCAATCTTTTGACACAGTCGCTTATAGATAACGGATTGAAAGTCTTAAGATTCAAGACAGGCACTCCGCCAAGAGTTGACAGGCGTTCCATAGATTTCAGCAAAATGACCATACAGAAAGGTGACGAACCTATAATCCCATTTTCCTTTATGACGGACAAGATAGAAATAGAGCAGCAACCTTGCTATCTTACATATACAAACGAAAGAACGCATGAGATAGTAAGAAAGAATATCGACAGAGCACCGCTTTTCAACGGTACGATAAAAGGCGTTGGGCCAAGATACTGCCCGTCTTTTGAAGGCAAAGTAATGACTTTTGCAGATAAAAAAAGACATCAGCTGTTTGTTGAGCCGGAAGCAATGCATACAAACGAAGTATATATGCAGGGCATGGCATCTTCACTGCCTGAAGAAGTGCAGGTGGAGTTATTAAGGACGATACCCGGACTTGAAAACTGCGTTGTTATGAGAACAGGCTATGCTATAGAATACGATCTTATTGATCCAAAGCAGCTAAAGCCTACGCTTGAAGTAAAGTTTATAGACGGACTTTTTGCAGCCGGCCAGATAAATGGCTCATCAGGCTACGAAGAGGCGGCAGCTCAGGGTATAATAGCCGGTATAAACGCCGCTATGAAACTTAAAGGGCAGGAGCCTTTGGTGCTTTCAAGAGATGAAGCGTATATAGGCGTGCTTATAGACGATCTTGTTACGAAAGAACTTGAAGAGCCGTACAGGATGATGACATCAAGAGCGGAGTACAGGCTGCTGCTTAGACAGGATAATGCAGATCTGAGACTTACCGAATACGGAAGACGCGTAGGACTTGTAAGCGATGAGAGATATGAAAGATATCTCAAAAAGAAAGAAAAGACAGAGAGCGAACTTACAAGGTACTCAAAAACAGTGCTTTCACCTAAAGGACCTGTTGCCGAGTTTCTAGAGAACCGCGGACAAAGCGTTCCTCAAAAAGGCATAACGCTTGATGAACTTTTAAGAAGACCGGGCGTGACGTATGACGATATAGTAAAGCTTGATCCGAAAAGCGCCGAAAATGAGCCGCAGGTACGTGAGCAGATAGAAGTCGCTGTTAAGTACAAAGGATATATAGATAAGCAGATAGTGCAGGCAAGAAGACAGAAAAATATGGAATATATGAAGATACCTGATGATATCGATTATCATCAAATAGGCGGACTAAGGCTTGAAGCTATAGAGAAACTTGGCAGGATAAAACCGTTAAATCTTGGGCAGGCTTCGCGAATCTTGGGTGTTTCACCTAGCGATATATCAGTGCTTATGGTTTATCTTGAAAGACTTAAACGCGAAAGAAAATTAAATAAAAAAGATTAGTTTGTTTGGAGGCGCCGCCTCCAAAGCTTTGTTTCTTTTCTTTAAGATTTTAAGAAAAGAAAGAAAAGGTTCGCAGGAGGATTTATATAGTGCTCATGATATTTAGGCTGTATAAAATACCTATGCGAAACCAAAGTTTTATAGTATGGCAAGTCAGTTGCGGATATTGGTTCAGCGTTACACCAGCAACACGCCAAGACATTTGGAAAAATATATATTAAATATAAGTGTATGGGAAATAGCACATAGGATATTTACTATATATAAACAAAAGTAAGTATCCTATGTGTTATTTTAATTTAAAAGAGAAAGAATAAAAAAGAAAAAAGCCAAGAGCTTTAACATAAGAAAGAGGTAAAAATGGAGAAAAAACAATTTTCAGAACTTGGAATATCGCCAGAAATACAAAAAGCGGTATCGGAAATGGGCTATGAGGAGGCAACGACGATACAGTCAATGAGCATTCCTTTGATAATGGCAGGGAAAGACATGATAGGACAGGCGCAGACAGGCACAGGCAAAACGGCTGCATTTGGTATACCGGCTATTGAACTTATAGATACAAGAGTATCAAGGCTTACGCAGGTGCTTATATTATGCCCGACAAGAGAACTGGCTGTGCAGGCATGCGATGAGATAAGGAAATATGCAAAATATATGGAAGGAATAAAGACCGTGCCTATTTACGGAGGTCAGCCGATAGAAAGGCAGATAAAGCTGCTTAAAGCCGGCGCGCCTATAGTAGTCGGTACGCCCGGACGTATAATGGATCTGATGAGAAGGCATGTACTGAAGCTCAATCATCTTAAAATGGTCGTTTTGGACGAAGCTGACGAAATGCTCAATATGGGCTTTAAAGAGGACATAGAAACGATACTTAAAGACGTTCCCGAAGAGAGGCAGACAGTACTTTTTTCGGCAACAATGTCACCTGCCATAATGAAAATAACGAAAGAATTTTTAAAAGAGCCTGAGCATATAAGATCGGAACATCAGCAGCTGACTGTACCATCGATTGAGCAGTATTACTTCGAAGTGCCAAAAGGTCAAAAGACGGAAGTGCTTTGCAATGCGCTCGACGTATACAATCCTAAGCGTTCAATAGTATTCTGCAACACAAAAAGGCAGGTAGAAGAGCTTTATTCAGAAATGCAGACAAGAGGGTACTTAGCAGGGGCTCTGCATGGAGATATGAAGCAAGTCGCCAGACTTCAGATTTTAAATGCTTTCAAGGCTGGCAATATAGAAGTGCTTATAGCAACAGACGTAGCGGCAAGGGGCATAGACGTGGAAGATGTCGAAGCAGTTTTCAATTATGATATACCGCAGGATGAGGAATACTATGTGCATCGTATAGGCAGAACAGGCAGAGCGGGCAAAGCCGGCATAACTTTCATGTTTGTTACAGGAAGAAGCCAGCTGATAGCTCTAAAGCAGATACAGAAATACACAGGGAAAAATATCACACTGAAACCGCTGCCGACAAGTGAAGATATATTTGAAACACGGCAGAACAAGGTGCTCAGAGAAATAGAAAAAGCTCTTGAAGCAGGCGAAGTGTCGGAATATACGGGTATAATAGACACGCTCATGGAGAGAGGGCATACATCGCTTGATATATCGAATGCGCTTTTAAAAATGCTCTTTAAAGACAAGAAAAAAGGGGCCAAAAAAGAAAAGACAGTAAAAATAGAAAAGGCAAACAGAGAGGGAACAGAAGAAAAGTACCAAAAAAACGTAAGAAAGAACAGAAAAAGAGACCTGCTTGACAGCGCGGATGCCGAAGACGGTATGGCAAGACTTAAAATAAACGTAGGAAGATACCATAAACTGAAAGTGAACCAAATACTTGCAGCTGTTGCGGATCAGACGGGCATATCGAGAAAAGTGATAGGGAAAATAGACCTGGGCGAAAAGTTCAGCTATTTTGAAGTGCCGATAAATGAAGTGAAATTTGTTTTAAAGCGAATGGAGAATTGCAAGATAAAAGGCATAAGCACAAAAACCATTCTTGCGGACAGCACGAAAATCTGATATTTTATTAAAGCGTAGCAGAGGCTGCGCTTTTTAAAACTGCTTTAAAAATAGGCTGACTCCAAGTATCATAGAAGAAAAAAGGACGAACGGGAAGGAACATGTATGGAAATACTTATAGAAATGCTTGAGGGAAAAGGCATTAAGCTTACAGAAAAACAGATTGAAAAATTCAAAACATATGCAGACATGCTTATAGAAACGAACAAGGTGATGAACCTGACAGCTGTTTCTGACATGGAAGGCATACAGGTGCGCCATTTTTACGATTCGCTTTCTCCTCTGTTTTTCGGACTCATAAAAGAAAATGCAAGTGTGATAGACGTCGGAACCGGCGCAGGATTTCCAGGCCTTCCACTAAAAATCGTCAGAGAAGACATTTCCTTGACCCTTACCGACTCACTGAATAAACGTCTTGAGTTTTTGGCAGAGGTTTCCAATAAAATAGATGAAAGTACACAAATTGTGCATTCCAGAGCCGAGGATCTGGGGCAAAATTCAGAGTTTAGAGAGCACTTTGATGTGTGCGTTTCGCGAGCTGTTGCACCATTGAATGTTCTTTGTGAGCTGACTGTTCCGTTTGTAAAAAAGGGAGGCATATGCATTTTCTATAAAGGCAAGTCTGCAGAAGACGAGCTTACGGAAGCAAAAAAAGCTATAGAGTTATTAGGCGGAAGGTATATGGAAACAAAAAGCTATAATGCTTTAAATACTGCGTTTTATCTCATTATTTGCGAAAAAATGCGCAGTACTCCGCATAAATTTCCAAGAAAGGCAGGCATACCCAAAAAGTCGCCACTATGACACTGTAAAAATATGTTTATGCAAAATAATGCAACATTAAAAAAATGTTCTACAAAAAAGTTCGAATAAAGTCTAATAATCTGAACAAGGAAGGGAAATAGCATTAAATAAAGAATAAAGAGTTTATAGATAAATTTACAAAAAGAAAACACGTTGTTTGGAGTGTAATGCAATGTTTAACAAGAAACCTGACTCTTATGATAAAATTTGTTCGGAAAAAGAGATTGTCAATATAAGGGTAGATGATATTGTTCCGAACCCTTATCAGCCGAGGCGTGTTTTTATCGATGAAAAGATAGACGAGCTTGCTAAATCAATTAGCCAGTATGGTCTTATCCAACCTATTGTCGTGAGGGGACGCAGAGACGGCAAATTCGAACTGGTAGCAGGCGAACGCAGATTAAGAGCCAGCAAGAAGTTAGGCATGACGGAAATTAAAGCCGTTGTTATGACTGCGGGTGAAGGAGACAGCGCTGTCATTGCACTCATCGAGAACATCCAAAGGGAAAACCTACATTTCATGGAAGAAGCCGAGGCGTATGAAGCGCTTCTTAAGGATCATAATCTTACGCAGGAAGAACTGGCGATGCGCCTTGGCAAAAATCAATCGACGATAGCAAATAAACTGCGCATACTGCGCCTATCTGATTACGTAAAAGAAGCTGTCGTTGCGAACAGACTTACTGAAAGACATGCAAGAGCACTGCTTAGACTTCACGACGAACAGAGCCAGCTCAAGCTTATAGATCTTATAAGAAAAAAGAATCTTTCAGTAAAAGTTACGGAAGAGCTGGTCGAAAAGCAGCTCCAAAATATGTACGAGCCCAAGAAACAGCAGCCATCAGGCAAAATGATAAAAGTACTCCGAGATTACAGATTGTTTATGAACTCCATTAAAACCGTTATTATGCAAATGAAAGAAGCTGATATAGACGCACAGTTCAAACAAACTGATGAAGATGATCATGTGCGTATTGAGATTATTATTGGCAAACCAGGTTCATCCCACCTCACAGCACAGTCGGGAGAAGTCAATTCCCTCTAGTCTCCCGAAACCCCTAATAAAAAGCCTGCCCCCTCAGGCTTTTTATTTTTCTGGCATTTTACGCTTTGCAATTTGCGGTAATTTTTCTATTAAAAGAATATCAGTATCGCGTAAGGTTTTAGCTTGGTATCCATGCTTAGCACAGCGGGAATAAGGCGAAAACTCATCAGCGGTATCTTTATTAAATTATTCTTAAGAAATTATTGATTAATATAATCTTATGATATATATTTATATCGTAACACGATATTATCGTTAAACGATATAATATGGGGGCCTTTATGAGAAAAGAAATCTTAATAGATTCAATAATTGAGAAGCAAAAAACGGTTGAACGAATCATTCACGAAAATTATCATAAGCTTGCACAGAGATATGATCTCAGCCTTGATCAGTTCCATTTGCTGCTTGAATTGGAGGAGCTGATGCTGGATATAGAAAACGAAGCACAAGCACCTACGATAGGGGTTATCGCAAAAAACGTAAATGTATCACAGAATACGGTGTCAGAAAGGATAACAAGGCTTGAGAAAAAAGGATATGTAAGCAGGCTTGAAGACAAAAAGGATCGCCGAATAAGTCATGTCGTTCTTACAGAGAGCGGAAGAGACCTTTTAAGATCTATAAACGAGGAAGCCGAGACGGGTTTTGTAAAAACTGCTCTTTTAAAAATGGGGGAGGATGTACTGGCGGACTTTCTTACATGTTATGACAAACTGATATCGGGAATGCTTTTTGATGATGAAAAGAAACAGGGAGAAATTTAAATGGAACATGAAAAAATAACTGAATATATTAATCAATTATATGATAAAAAATCCCATTTGAAACAGAAAGAATATACGGCTTATATGCAGTTGAGAGATTATATCCCGACTGTTGACGATGAAGCGGCGCGTTTCTTAAGATTGATTATAAAACTTACCCGGCCGAAAAACATACTTGAAATAGGAACAAGCGTAGGATTTTCCACTACTTCGATGGCGCTTGCTTCAAAAGAATACGGCGGGCATATAACAACGATTGAATTCGATGAGAAATCAGCGGATCAGGCCGAAAAGAATTTTAAAAAGGCAGGAGTATATGATTGCATAACAATAATAAGAGGAGATGCAGTGGAAATACTTCATGGACTTACCGATACATATGATCTGATATTTCAAGATGCGGACAAAAAATTGTATTCGGCTATGTTTGATGACTGCATAAGAGTGCTTAGCAGTAACGGAGTACTTTTGTCAGATGATGCGCTTTTCCCTGTTATGGAACTGGATTCGAAATGGAACGATCTTATTGAGCCTATTAAAGCTTATAACGAGAAAGTAATAAACTGCCCGATACTTGAAAGCGTTCTCCTTCCAATAGGTGATGGAATGATGATGTCTGTCAGAAGGCAGCGCATTTTTTGAAACGTTGTTTAACGTTTCTAATAAAAAGCTTTAAGTATTTTTGCACATATCTATGAAAGCTTTTGCTGGATTGGTCAGGTATTTATTTTTATGATAGATGATATTGAATTTGCGTTTGAACTGGAGATTGTCTATATGCAGAGCAATTAGATCACCTTTATCCAGTTTTTCTTTTACTAAAAGACGTGGCAGAACAGAAATGCCAAGATCGCTTATAACAGCGTTTATGAGCGCCTCTGTGTTTGTGCTCTCCCATATAGGCGAAACGGAGTACCCCAATGAAGAGAGAACATCGTCAAACAGCTCTCTTGTACCGCTGCCCTTTTCGCGCAGAAGAAAAGGTTCTTGCAAAAACCTTTCTATCTTTATATTTTCATTTGCGCATAAAGCGTTTTTGGGGCTGCATATTATCAATAGCTCATCATCCATATACGTTTGGCTTATTATATCACTTATATGTGCTATTCCTTCAATAAGTCCAAAATCCAACTCATTACGCTGCACTTTGCTTTCTATGACATTGGAGCTGTCTATAGTGACGTGAACTTGGAATTGTGGATAGAGTTTTTTGAAATTTTTAACATATAGAGGCATAAAGTTTGTGCCTATAGTCATGCTTGAGCCTACATTCAGAGTTCCCGCTTTATCCGTATCTAAAAGGCTGCTTTCCATTTCGTCGAAAAGCTTTATGATATGCGCTGCGTATTCAAGAGCTTTTTTGCCGGATTGAGTAAGATAAAGTTGCTTTGAAATGCGATCAAAAAGCTTTACGCCGTAATAATCTTCAAGCTCCTTTATCGCTTTGCTCACAGCGGGCTGCGATATATATAATTTGTCTGCTGCTTTTGTGATGCTTTCTGATTCGCAGACAGACAGGAATATCTTTAAATGCCGAAGAGTCATTATATCACCTCAAGTATAATTAAATGGTTATTATTAATATAATATTATACTATTTTTATTATGATTAATCAAAGAGTATAATTGAAAGCGGATATGGGAGGAATGGGATTGAAAAAGGATGTTAAGTTTTACTTAAAATTATTTTCATGTACTTTTAAACTGAGTGCTTTCACTTTTGGCGGCGGGTATGTAATAGTGCCGCTTATGAAAAAGCAGTTTGTGGATAAGCTTGAATGGATAGATGAAAAAGATATGCTCGATTTTATAGCGATAGCGCAGTCGTCGCCGGGTGCTATGGCGGTAAATGCTTCTATTATGCTAGGATATCATTTAGCCGGCATACCGGGAGCTATCGTGTCGGTCTTCGGCACGGTTTTGCCTCCACTTATACTACTGTCCATCATTTCCGTAGGATATAGCGCGTTTATAAGCAACATAATAGTAAAAAACGTTTTGCGGGGCATGCAGGCAGGTGTTTGTGCGGTTATTATAGATGTTGTTATAGATATGGGCAGAAAAATAATCAAAAACAGGCTGCTGCTTCAGATACTGCTTATGTTTTCAGCGTTTGCCGCAGTCACGCTTTTCGGCATGAATGTCGTATATGTCATTCTCATATGCGCTTTTGCAGGACTGCTTTCCGTTTTGAAAGAACCTAAGGAGGAGGCAGAAAGAGATGATATATCTTGACCTTTTCTTTTCGTTCTTTCAGGTAGGGCTATTTAGCATTGGGGGAGGTTATGCTGCTCTGCCTCTGATTCAAAACCAAGTGGTAAATGCGCATGCATGGCTGAGCATGTCGGAGTTCGCGGATATAATAACTATTTCACAGATGACGCCCGGACCAATCGCAATAAATTCGGCAACGTTTGTCGGGACACGCCTAGCCGGAGTGTTTGGAGCTGTCGTAGCAACGCTTGGCTGCATAACTCCATCATTTATAATAGTTTTACTGCTGGCTATGCTTTATAAAAAATACAAAAACCTAAAGTATGTCCAAGGTGTTTTAAAATGCTTGCAGCCGGCTGTCGTAGGGCTTATTGCATCGGCAGGAATAATTATAATAGGGCATGCGCTTTGGAACGGAGGCGCCTATTCGTTTGATCCGATGAGCATAGATTTCATTGCTGCGGCTTTTATTGCGATCTGCCTTTTTGTTTTAAGGAAATTCAAAGTCAATCCGATATATGTCATGCTTGCTGCGGGTGCTTTCGGCGGACTTATATACAGCTTGATCTGAGAATTTCGAAACGTTTTTGAGCCGTTAATAAAAGATATGGGCTCAGTAATCTATTAAGATGACTATCATGCGCACAAAATAACGATACAGGGTTAAGCATATAAATATTAAAGTGTTTATGATAAAATAAGTTAGTATTATTAGGAAATATATTACCGTTAGGAGGTTTTGTTGCGTATGAGCCGTAAAGAGCCTATGTCATTAGCTTCAAAGATAAGTATCATTTCTTCGATCATACTTACAGTCGTTGTAGGTATCGTTGTCGGTAATTTGTTTTTTAGCGGAGAGCAGGATATTTCGGTAAGCACGATGGACAATCAGATCAAAATCGACGCAATGTACGGAGTAGCTATAGATTATTCAGACATTAAGAGCATATCGCTTATAGATAAGAGCATGAACGAAATAGAACCCAAGGCACATAGGGACAACGGGTATGGTGGTTTTGGCGATACGCTTAAAGGATATTTCAGCTCAAATGATCTTGGGAAATTCATGCTTTTTGTCAGAGCAAACTCTTCTCCTACGATACGGATCCAGCGCTACAGCGATCAGGACATTTATATAAGTCAAAGCGACAGTGAAAAAACAAAAGAGCTTTATGAGCAGTTAATTGAGGCTGTTCCTCAAAGCTGATTTTGCAGGGTTTTGCTTTTTAAGCCATTTATGGAGGCTCTTTTCCCAGCATCATGCCCGATCGACGCTTGCTGCTTAATATTCACATTATAGGGCTTTCAGTTCCCCATTAGTTTTTTAAACAAAGGGCAAGGCTTAGGCTGGTTAAGAAAAGAAGCGGGAATTTGAGGACGGAGTTCTGATAAAAAAAGAGGGCAGAGCCCTCATAAAAACAACAACTATAGAAGCTGACCTAAAGCTATGCTAAGGTCGGCATATTTTTTCGGATCGATGGCTTCGGCTCTGAGTTTTGGGTCTATGCCTACAGTTTGAAGTACTTTTGCGGTTTGCTCTCGAGTTATATCAAAAGACCCGCTTGAAAGATTATTCAATATGGTCTTTCTGCGCATGGCAAAGCAGCATTTCAGCGCTTTGTCAAAATAACGCTCGTTTACGTCAAAAGCTGGTTTATCAAGTATAGAGATCCTAATCACGCTGGAATTGACTTTTGGCTGAGGATAAAAGCAGGTGGGCGGTACTGTGAAAAGCTTTTCGACTTTTGCGTACAGGCTTATATATATGGAAAGAGAACCATAGGACTTATTGCCGGGCACAGCGCTCATCCTGTCTGCGACTTCTTCCTGCACCATGATGATTATATCGTCTATATGTTCTTTTTGTTTTAAGAGGGTCATAACGATAGGCGTTGAGATATAATAGGGCAAATTAGCGCATACGCTGTATTTTTGCCCTTCAAAGAAGTTTTTAGAAAGCTCTTCAAAGTCAGTTTTCAGGATATCTTCATGCAGTATCTTTACATTGTCAAAATCGCTTAGCAGTTCTTTTAAAAGCTTGACCATGCCGCTGTCTATCTCGACAAGCGCAAGCTTTTTTGCTTTTTGGGCGAGATAAAGAGACATAGCGCCGGCACCAGGGCCTATTTCAAGTATGCTCCTGCTTTGACCTTTAAGCGCTGCGTCAGCAATGTTTTTTACTATATTATTGTCTATGAGAAAATTTTGGCCGAGTTTTTTATTTGGGCTAAGATTATTCTTGCTCAGCATTTTCATTAGCTCTGCCGGTGAAGTTGGCTGCATAGCATTCTCCCTTTTCATGTGATTTTTAATGCATGTATTTAGTATACATATAATCGGGCTGTGTTTATAGCACTGTTTTTAAAAATATAATGGTATGTTTGCTTAAAAACAGAAATAGTATACGGAGCTATTGGTGATACATAATATATATGGGCGGGAGGCATCTGAAAGTTTAGGCGCGCCTTAAAAAAGACGTATTTTTATTTCATAGAAATATGTTATAATAAATTAAATATGTCTATTAGTGTAATAATTTGATGAAAATAATGTGTAAGTTGTGGTGGAATTATGTACTACAGGCAAAAAAGAGAAAAAAAACGAAGAAAAGCGTCTTTACCGTTCGATATACCTTATAAATTGATCGGAATAGTGCTTATTTTGCTTATTCTCATTGCAGGTGGGTACTGGTACTACACTAAGAACAAAACGGCCTCGCTTGACAGCAGGATAAAATCAGTGCCTTTTTCAACATCGGAGCTTTACTGTGCAAGCGGAGATTATGTATATTACGTTAAAGACGGTGTGCTGCATGTGCTCGATGGAAATATGTCTCAAAAAACGAGCGTTCAGCTGACGGTCAAAGGTGATGATCTGGCTATCACAAGTGCTGAGAATGTATGCGTAGCATATAATAGTTCGTATGTCCAGGTATTAAATACCGGAGGATCTTCATTGTTTTTGAAAGAGTTCAACAGCGATGTCGATTCGGTTAAAGCATCAAAGAGCTATGTGGGAGTACTTAGAAAATATGACACAAACAATAAGCAAACAGTCATAAATATATACGACTATACAGGAAAAGGAGTAGACAAGATAACGCTAACCGGCCAATATGTATTCGATTTCGGATTCTCAAACACAGGCACCAACATGTGGATACTGGCAGCGGATACTTCAAGTGCTACGGCTATAATGAAGATAACGAATTATAATGTTTCCGACAAGACTACAACAGCTATCATACCAATTTCCGGACAGATAATAGATAAAGTGTTTATAGAGAACAAAGAAGTCTATGCTCTTGGGCTGACGCATTCAATGTGCTATTCGTCAATAGGCGATCAGGTGGAAAACAAGACATTCCTTGTATACGGATTTTCATACCTTGATTCCGCTTTCACAAACAGCGGTGATTTTGAAGCAATTTTTGTCCCGAATAACAGCAAGAACATATCTGCATTAAAAATAATTAACGGCTCAAAAGAGCCTGTAAACGTGCAGATGCCGTCATCTGTAACGAGTGCATGCGTGTACGGAGACAGTATTTATGCATTTGCAGGAAAGAGTGTGTATAAATATAATCTATCAGGGAAAATCACAGCAACATATGATATGAAATACGACATAACAAGCGTAAAGAAAATAAACGATTCAGGATTTGTGTTGCTTGAGACATCTGACGGGCTCAAACTTTTTAATGTGAAATAACTGATTCTTTGGGGGTCATAATGAATATACTCGATATTGCTATACTGGTAATATTATTAGCTTTTATAATAATGGGCCTTTATCAAGGGTTCACTGTTTCGATTTTAAGCACCGCTTCATATATTCTTTCTTGGGTGTTGGCGTGGCTTTTTTATCCTGTGCTCGCGGGCATATTCAAAAGCAACGGTGTTTACGGTGCGCTTGTCAATCTTGCAGACGGGGCTCAGAAGATCTCCAGCATAGATCTTTCCAAAACGCCAATAGCAAATCTTGATCCGACTCAGATAAGCGAAGCAATCAGCAAAGCAAAATTGCCTTCACCCTTTAATACGGCACTGTTAAACAATATCCAGTCATCTGCTTTAAGTTCACAAAACCTGACGACATTAGGCGATTATTTCAACAACACGATCGCTATGGTACTTACTAACATATTGTGCTTTATCATAATATTCCTAGTGCTGCGTTTTATTTTTGCGCTTATAATAAGCCTAACAAAATATGTTGTGAAACTTCCTGTTTTAAAACAGACAGATACACTTATGGGCGGTGTGCTAGGCTTTATCAGAGGCGCCATTTTCCTTTACCTCATATTCATGCTGTTGCCTATATTCATGGCGATTTTCCCAATTGACAAAGTGCAGGCGTATATAGACGCATCTTTCTTTGCAAAGATTTTCTATAACGGCAATCTGTTTTTGGCCATTATAAGCCCTATAATCAGATAGCAGGCTTTTATTTCCCAGAAAATAAAGAATACTTTGAAAAGCTCTGTAACAGAAAACTATACCATTATAGATACTTTACAGAGCTCTTTATTTTTATAAAAAACATAGAATACGGGCATGTCTACTATAAAGCAACCGAGATCAGATTTTTTTGTAAAGAGATTGATCTTGGGAGATTTGTGCTTTTTTTAGGCAGTTATGCAAAAATCACATTTAATTTGTATTTTATTTATGGTTGATATATGATAATGTTTGACAATTCAGAGCATAACTATAAAAGAAGGTATTCCATCAAATGACGATAATCAAAAAGTACAACGAAATAGGAGCCATAGATGAAGCGGCAAGCATAATAAAAAAAGGAGGGCTCGTCGCTTTTCCTACAGAAACGGTTTACGGGCTTGGTGCAAACGCTTTTGATGAAGCCGCATGCGAAAAGATCTTTATCGCAAAGGGCAGACCGCAAGATAATCCACTAATTGCACATGTAAGCAGCATTGAAATGCTCAGCGGCATCGTCAAAGAGATCCCAGAAGGCGCAAAAGTGCTGATAGATAAATTCTGGCCCGGACCTCTTACTATAATTTTCGAAAAAAACGAAAAAATTGCAGATAATGTTACGGCAGGGCTTAAAACAGTTGCAGTTCGCATGCCAAGCGATAGAGTTGCGCATGAGATCATAGAAAAAAGCGGAGTTCCTATTGCTGCACCAAGTGCGAACAGGTCAAAAAGGCCGTCACCTACTAAGGCACAGCATGTCATACACGACTTAAACGGGCGAATCGATATGATAATAGAAGGAGATGATTGCGAGGTAGGATTAGAGTCTACTGTTGTTTCCTTAAACGGGAGAGAGGCCACTATATTAAGGCCCGGTGCTGTAACAAAAGAAGATATAGAAAGCGTACTTGATAAAGTCAATATAGCTAAGGCTGTACTTGAAAAATATAGCGGCGGAGCAGTAGCTTCACCAGGCATGAAGCATACACATTATACTCCAAACGCAGAAGTATATTTGATCAGCTATGATGTTGATCCAATAGCTATGGCAAGAAAGGTAAACAAATATCTGACTGAATACAGCAGAAACGGCAGAAAATGCAAAGCGCTCGTTTCAAGAGAAGTGGGTGAATATCTCTGCGGTGGAGAAACTCTAATTTTAGGATCCCGAAAAGACGAAGAAGAAATGGCAAGCAACTATTATTCTGCATTGCTTAAAATAGAAAATGAGGCAGACGTCATACTTGTAGAGGCTATGCCTGAAAGCGGCATTGGACTTGCGTATATGAACAGAGCGCTTCGCTCTGCTTCATTCAAGGTGCTTGACTAACTGCCAATATTGGTTTATCAGAACAAACAAAGGGTATAAAAAATATACAGATAGTTAAGTTATAAGGATTGCACATAAAACAGTAGGAGGTGTTTTATGGAGATATTATTCATTTGTACCGGTAACACTTGCCGAAGTCCAATGGCAAAGGCGCTTATGAGTAAAGCGATAGAAGAAAACAGCCTTGAAAATGTAACAGCAAACAGTGCGGGAACATTTGCGCTTAGCGGAGCCGGCGCTACAGAAGAAGGCATTGTGGCGATGCAAAAAAGAGGAATTGATAACAGCGCACACAGAGCAAGACGGGTAACAGAGCAGGACCTTATGAATGCTGATTATATATTTACTATGGACAGACACAATTATGAATATATAGAAGTTAAATATCCGCAGTATCTTTACAAAACATATATGCTCAGCCAGTATGCTGGGCTTGGATACGAAATACCCGATCCGTACTGTCTTGGCCAGGACTATTACGACAATTGTGCAGATACAATAAAAAAATGTATAGATGTTATCACAAAAAACATTAAAGAAGACAATATGTAATGTGTAAACCTCCCAGTATTTGGACATAATGATTGAAGGAATCCAAATTTGGGAGGTTGATTTTTTTGAAGTATAGTTATAGGACAGTCATCGGTCCGCTTATAGGGATGGCATTTTCAAGTGTCATTGTGCTTCTGTTTCAAAGCACTGTGTTATATTTTATTACAGCTATTGTTATGCTTTTCGTTTTGTTTGGCATGTATAACGAAAGCAGAAGATAAGGGAAAACCCGCAAAAGCATAGGGGCCTTTTAGCGGGTTTTTATTCTTTTTAGAGTCTAGAGCGAAGATCTTGCCCTTCAAGCTTTAAGACAAATGTGTTCCTTTGGTCTATAAGCCTAGAAAAAAGCCTGTCGCCGTAGCGCAGCTGCAATTCTTTCAGCCCAAGATTAGTGGAGTAGAGCGTATGCATATTGTTTGCTGTGCGCTCGTTTATTATTGAGAACAAATGTTCTATCGTAACGTTTTTTATTAGCGGTTCACTGCCAAGATCGTCTATTATGAGCAGATCGACTGAAAAGAACTGATCTTTATCGTTTGAAATGTTTGGGTTATTGAATGAAGCGAGCAGCTTGTCTATAAGGTTATAGGCAGTTGTTTTTAAAACGGTGTGGCGGCTGTTGATGACTTCTTTTGCGACCGAATTCAGAAGGAATGACTTGCCAAGACCTGTTTTGCCTATAAGAAGTATATTGTTTTTTTCGGTTTTTGGGAAAGAGTCGGCGTATTTTTTACAGCAGTCCTTAATTTTTATCGTAAGTTTTCTTTGATTGCTCCTGCCGACCGGTATTTCGGGGATTATATCTTCTCTAAATGTCTCAAAGTTTTCGCCGGTTTCTTTCATACCGCTTCGCTTTATTATGGCGTCTATATATTTCTGATTAAGGCAGCTGCACATTTTCCCGCCTGCAAAACCCGTATCGTTACATACAGTGCATTCATATTCGGGCTTTATGCTATCCGGATCTATATCCTTTTCTTTTTGAAGAGCGTTTATTTTATTTTCGATAGATTCTATTTTTTCTGCAATTTCTTTGGCTTTTTCCTGATCGCCCGAAAGTTCGGCGCTGCCAAGCGCAAAGAAAAGCTCTGCCTGACTGTCATAAAGCGTAAAAAGCTCTGGAACAGAAGCGATAACTTCTGCGCGTTTTTCTTCTGCCGCTTTTTCAGCGGATTCACGCTTATGTCTGTATTCTATTAAAAGTGTATTTAATATATCACGGTCCATAGACTATTCCTCATCATTAAAATCGTGGATCAGCTTATCAAAATCCGTATCGGAGTAGCTGTGCTGTTCATACGAAGATAAACCGGCAGGTATTCCCGAAGCTTTTGAGGCGGTATTCTTGTCTTTTAGAGCACTTTTGGCAAGAGAAACGGTGTTTATGCCGCTTATACGCCAACTCTGAAGCAGGCCGTCAATCTTCTGAAGCTTATTGTTTTGCGCAATCACCTGCTCTGCAGCAAGCAGCACAAGCTCCATAGGCAGTTTCCAAAGAGTAGTCCATTTTGTGTATAATGCACGGGCGGAAGGAGTGATGGCTGTATCGAGACCCGCTCTTTCATATACTACTTTTAGTTCGTCATCCAAAAGATCATTCTGCTTCATTTGCAATTTAATCGTTTCAGCGGTCACTGTTCCGTTTTCTTTATATTCTTTCAGCTTATTATCTAGAGCTTTAACTGTTTTATTGCCTTCAAGCATGAGCTTAGAGCAGGCAAGCAGTATAGCCTCGTGTGAAAAACCCCATTCGTTTGTCCATTTGTCATACATGTCTTTATATGTTCTATTTGGCGTGGATTTTATGCCAAGCTCAAAAAGGACTTCGCTCAAGCCTTCTTTAAATTCATTTTCACCGTTTCTAGAAGCGCGTATATCGTTTTTAGTAAACAGACCTTTTTTATAGTAGCCGTGAAGTATCGTATCGAGATATGCAAAAGAAGGCGTTGTCGTTTTGACCGTATCATAGCAGGCCTCAAGTATCGCTTCTTTGCTGAACCCCCATTTGCTCACCCATTTCTCATAAAGCGCTTTTTCAGCTTCAGAGGGCATTTTATAGACTCCGATAGCTTTTAATATTTCGCGTGCTTCCGATTTTTTTGCATCCTGATATTCGACGTATTCCTGAGCTTCTTCTATTGTATTTAGACCCATTTCAGCCCAGGACTGCGCTACTTTGCCTATATAAGAAAAAGAGATCTTTTCGCCTTTTGCTTTAGCTATGTAAGAAGCCATAAATATAGCTGTTTCTATCGGCAGACCATAGACTTCTATCCATTCGTCCGCTTTTTCATAATCGCTCCTTGTGAGCTCTCTATCAGCAAATATTGCCTGCAATTCCCCATGATAGTACTTGTAATATGACAGATCGTTTGGAAGCTCTTCTTTTTCTTCCTCGTTCTTTATTTCTTTTTTGGTGTGGACAGATACCCTTCGTATTTTGGAAGGCTTAATGGCAGGTTCTTTCTTTTGCCCTTCGTCCATTGTGAAGGAAAGAGAAGAATCGCCTAGCGCTTCAAAATAGCCAAGAGCTTTTAAAACCGTATCTTTGTTTATGTTTGTTGCTTCAGCTATTTCATCGAGCGTATAGACAGAACTTATCTCCGTATTTTTTAGATAAAGCATATAGATATATATCTTTACGTAATCGCTTGGAATCTTTTTGAATTCGTTTTCTATGAAAGATGCTGAGATGGGCACTGTTCTATTGTCCTTGCTATCATTAAACCGTATGATCATTTTTTAAGCACCCTCTCCTAATAAAATTAATTTATACGTGTAATTAATAATATACCATAAAATATGCATATAAAAAATGTCAATTTGCTCTTTGCTTTTTATTATTTTTATGTTCATCATGGTGAAATGCGCAAGTTAAGGGCCGTCTGAAAAAATTAAAATTTACGAAAAAGACACAAAGTATGTTCTTAAATGTGTTATTATCAACATATCTCTTATTGTGAAAATGCTTTCAGCACTATGGCCAGATCGGCAAAACAAATACACTATAATAAATTGCTTTTTACGGCCATATACTAGTGTAGCAACAAAAAAACAATGGAGGAAGGATAATGCAACACTCTTTTAAAATAAAACGAGCGGTTTCAGGACTATTAGCGCTTACGTTACTGCTTATTTCGGCATGCTCAAGCTCTTCGATAACGCAGCCCATATCCACAGCGCAGCCGACTGCGACAATAAGCCAGCCTACATCGCTTATAAGCCAAGGCAAGATATCTTTGAGTGGGACTGCTTCAAAAGTCGATCTGAATAAAAACGCCGATAAGCGTAACGAGTATGTTTTAGATTTAACGCTCGATACGGATCAAAAGACAATAACGGGTAAACAAACCGTTTCATATATCAATAATTCTGAAGTTGCTCTTAATGAAGTGTGTTTTCATCTTTATCCAAACGCGTTTAAAGATGAAGACAAAGTACCTGTAGATGCAAGAGAAATGAAAACGGCATATCCGAACGGTTTTTCTTCTGGATATATAACGCTTACCTCTCTTAAGACTGGCAGCGAGAAAGCCAAATATACAATAGAAGGTACTGATGGCACTGTTTTAAGGATCAAGTTGCCAAGCGCACTTGAAAAAGGCGAACGCATAACTTTTACATTCGAATATACAGTGAAATTGCCAAATTATCTTGGAAGGTTCGGGTATGGAGCAAAAGCGTATAACCTATGCAATTTCTATCCTATCGCATGTGTATATGATTTAAAAGGATTCAATACAGATCCTTATTATGAAGTAGGGGATCCGTTCTACAGCGATATAGCAAACTACAGCGTAACGCTTACACTGCCTAAAGATTATACCGTTGCTACTAGCGGGGAAATAAAGAACGAAAAAACGTCCGGCTCAACTAAAATGGTCACAATAGAAGCTAATGCGGTGAGAGATTATGCAGCGGTAGTTAGCAAGCAGTTCAAGCGGATAGAAAAGAAAGCAGGAAATACGACTGTATATTCTTATTATTATGAAAGCACGGATGACGAGCTTGGAGAATTGGCGCTTACTGTAGGTGCGCAATCCATAGAACTGTATTCAAAGCTTTACGGGGAATATCCATATCCAACGTTTTCCGTCACTCAGACAGACTTTTATATAGGAGGCATGGAGTATCCTAACTTAGTACTTATAGATCAGTCGCTCTACAGCAGCGGTTCATATGCAGAAATGATTTTGAAATATGTAATAGCTCATGAAACGGCGCATCAGTGGTGGTATGCTATGGTCGGCAACAATGAGGTAATGGAACCATGGCTGGACGAAGCACTGACGGATTTCACCACACAGCTTTATTTCACTTATTATGAGACACAGAAATATGCAGATGCTGTCTATAAAGCGCAGGTAGAATTCCCATATACAAACTACAGCGCATACTTAAAAGAAGTGCTATCTAAAGTCGACGATGAAACAAAGCATACAGGCAAAAAGTATGTGGATATGCCGGTATACTGGTATTATGACAATACGATCTATTCGATTTTGGTATACAGCAAAGGCGTTAAGGTATTTGATGTGATACGAGAAGAACTCGGAGATCAGGTGTTTTTTAATTCGCTTAGGAACTATTTCAGCGAGCATGTACTTGAAAACGTTACGAAGCAGGACCTTATAGACGCTTTTTTTAAAACAAGCGGGGAGAACTTGAATGATTTCATAAACGATCTGTTAAGAGGCGATTTGCCTGGAGAAAATACTTCTGAGAATACTTTATACCAATATAAGATCGCGGCATGAATTATAATATTAAGCTGCCAAAAGGCAGCTTTTTTATTTGGCAAGGGCGATTATATGAGAGAGAGTCAGATAACTCTAGGATGCTTTTTATAACAGAAAATCTATGCAAAACTGAAGGTTTTATATCATTGAACATTAGCACAAATAACGATTAAGCACAATGCTGCCAAGCCAGGCGTGACAGTATGCATTAAATCACGTTTGTAAATTTTAAAAGACAAATTCTGAAAAACAGCTTAAATGCTTTTATATTTACGGTGAATATAGCTTTATCTGGGTGCTGCTGGCATTTGCAAACTTGATTAAATAAAAGACGGGATGATAATATAAATTATTGATTTTATTTGTAGAAAAAGCGAAAATAAAGTAAATACATTATGAGCAGCTACTGCAAAGCTTAGGAGTTATATTATGGATCTATTAAAAAAGCACAAAATCATTTCGAGAGCTTTAGCATTATTTATTTTAGTGGCTCTTATATATTTTCTTAGGTTCAATTCCTTTGGCAATGACGCTTATCCCAATAAGGTGATCGAAAGATATTTTGAAGATCTGTCTTATTCAAAATACACGGACGCTTACAGCCTTCTTTCAGCTGCTTCTCAAAAAAAGACGACAAAAGATGATTTTACAAACAAATATAAAAACATATACAGCGCTATAGGCTTAAGCAGCATTACATGTTCAGAAATAGAAAAAACAGGCGAAACGGATACGACAGCAGTGTATAAGGTGCACTATACATATGAAACAAGCGTTGCGGGCACTATTGAAAACGATGCTACAGTAAACCTTATAAAAGAAGGCAGCTCTTGGAAGATAGTATATTCGCCCAATCTCATCTTTGAAGATATGGAAAGCGGAGATACTGTTTCGGTTTATACTACCAAGGCTGCAAGAGGAGATATAATCACTTCGGATAAAGTAGTTTTGGCAACGAATGTAAAAGGTTATTCGCTTTATGTAAACCCCTCGGAGATAATGGACAAAGAGGCAGCTGCAAAGGCGATTGCCAGGGTAACAAACGGCAGTGAGAGCAACATTCTAAAAAAAATACAGACTGATTCTACATATCTCCAGATAAAAATACTGACGCCTTCACAGGCAACAACTGACGCGGCAAAGGCTGCTGTCAAGATAAAAGGGATTTATATAGATCAGACCAGCACGCTTGTAAGAGATTATCCTCAAGGCGAACTTATGGCACATATAATAGGCTATACAGGCTCGTTGACTGATGAGGAATATCAGAGTCTTAAAGACAAAGGCTATACGGCAACAGACATAATAGGAAAGAGCGGCCTTGAAAAAGAATACGAAGATACGCTTCGCGGTACCGATGGTTTGGTCGTTGCGATAATAGGCGATAACGGGAAAACAAAAAAGGTCATATATAAAAAAGAAGCAGTAGACGGCAAAGATGTTTGGCTTACGATAAACGGAGGTTTGCAGCAAAGAGCACATGATCTTCTTGCAAGTAAGCTTTCAGGCACCGACATGAAAGGCTCCATAATAGTCCTCAATCCTAAAACCGGAGCAGTGCTTGCTATGGAATCTTATCCGACTTATGACAACAATATATTTTTAGGTACAATAACGGCTGAACAATGGAAAGTATTATCAAACAGCAGTGCTCTTTTCTCTATAGCCACTCAGGCACTGTATCCTCCAGGATCTACCGTTAAACCGTTTGTGGCAGATGCAGCGCTCAAAGCCGGCACGATAAACGCAAATACAGTTTTTAACGGCACTATAAAAAACAACAAATGGACACCGGACAGATCCGACTGGGTATATCCGGCAATAACAAGGGTAAAGACACCTGCTACAGTAAATAATTTAGCAAATGCACTTATATATTCAGATAACATATATTTCGCATGGGTAGCCATGAACATGAAGCTGGACGATCTTATTGCTGAATACGATCTGATGGGCTTTGCTAAAGATTTTAGTTTCGATGTGCCTGTAGCTACGTCAAGGATAAAAAACGATAAAACGGAAATCAACATAAAGATACAGGCGGATATGGGATACGGTCAGGGTGAACTGCTTGTTACACCTATCCAGCTTGCTTCGGTTTTCAGCGCATTTGCAAACGGAGGTACGGAAATGAAGCCTTATCTTGTAAGTCAGATAAAACAGTATAACGGGCTAAGCTATGACACGGTCAGCACAACAGAAAGTCAGGTGCTTCAGGAAAACGTAGTTTCGCAGCAGGGCTTATCTGTACTTACACCTATCTTGAGGCAGATAATAACACAGGGCACGGGTATTGGAGCAAATATTTCTTCACTTACGATACTGGGGAAAACAGGCACTGCACAAATCTCAGGCAACAGAGAAATAGGCTGGTTTGCAGCGTATTACGAAAGCGGAGACAGGCTTGTGTTAGTTACGCTTGACGGCACTCCGGATGAAGTGAAAGTAAAATCGTCTATAGCGAGAGAAATGTTGCAACCGTGATGAAGCATATATATAATAGATAGAAATGACAGATTAAAAACGGAGGATACTTACGTGGATGGTAACATATTTCAGACAGGCTTGACATGGGACGCAGTAACGGTGGTGCTAGTTGCGCTGCTAAAAGCTGCTGTTATAATCATAGTTGGTTTATTGGCTATAAAGATAGCGGACAAGTTAGTCGATATGTTCGTAAAAAAGAAGAATGCGAACAAAGAAGATGCTGTCATGAAAAAGGCTATCACACTTTCAAATATATTTAAAAGCATAATAAAATGGTTCGTGTATTTCGTTATAATAATGGCGGTGCTTGGAGAATTCGGTATGGGAACAGCAGCAACCTCGATTATAGCTACTGCAGGAGTAGGCGGCTTAGCATTATCGTTTGGCGCGCAGAACCTTGTTAAAGATATGGTCACAGGCAGCTTTATGCTCTATGAAGATCAATACAAGATCGGCGACTATGTAAAGCTTGCCGGAGTTGAAGGATTTGTTGAGCATGTTTCACTGAGAGTTACGAAAATACGCTCTGCTGCCGGTGAACTTTTTATCATTCCAAACGGTCAGATCACCATAGTAACGAATCTTTCCAGAGGCGATTATAACGCAGCTGTTGAAGTTGGAGTATCATACAATACACCTATTAATAAGGCTATAGAGTCGATGGAGAAGGCAGGCAGAATTTTTGCCGAGCAGGCCGATTATATTACTGATGCACCTAAAGTTTTGGGCGTTACAGAGCTTGGAAGCTATTATGTCAATATTAAGATGGTATGCAAGGTGCAGCCGATGCGTCAGTTTGAAGCGCAAAGAGCACTTTTAAAGCTTATAAAAGAGCAGTTCGACAAAGACGGGGTGGATATACCGTTCCCGACATATTTACTAAAGGGAGAATTGAAGGAAAAGATCGATGGATGAGTTTAATGTAGGTGATACAGTAATAATGAAAAAAGGACATCCATGCGGCGAAAACAGATGGAGCGTAATAAGGACAGGCGCAGATGTCAAGATAAAGTGCTTAGGCTGCGGCCGCATTGTTATGCTGCCGCGTCAAGAATTCGTCAAAAAACTCAAAAAGGTTGAAAAACAGTAGGAATAGTGAGACAATTAAGTTTATATTATTAAAAGCAAGATTAACTAAAAATCTTGCTTTTTTTATAGTATAATAATATTAATATTTTTATGGGTGGGAAAAATGATCAATATCTATGACAGAGATAAATGGCTTGAATTACTCGTTAATAAATTAAAAAGAACTTTTGACAAAAGATTGCTTTTGGTAGCGCACGTTGGCAGCTGGGCAAGAGAAGACGCGGAAAAAACAAGCGATATAGACGTAAATGTAATATTGAACGTTGTACAGGAAGACGATATACTGGCATTTCGAAGAATTGTTTCAGAAATGCCAGACAGCGAGCTTGCATGCGGCTTTTTGGGAGGCAAAAACGAAATGATCGCTTGGCCCAAATATGACCTTGTAGCATTTTACTATGGCAGCAAAGTGCTTTATGGGGAAATAGAGAACGTGATACCTGCCGTAACTGAAAAAGATATATACGATAATACTATGGTGATGCTTTCAAATATAAACCATGCTTTAAGACACAGCATCATATACGATAAAGATCTGGATAAATCATGCATTGAAGCAAAAGGACTTTACAAAACTGCATTTTATGTTCTTCAGGGCTGGTATCTGCTTTCTTATAAAGAGTATGTGGGAAAAAGGAAGCAAATGCTTTTAAAGGATATAACCGGGGAGGATACGCTTATACTTAACAGGTATATCTACTGGGACGGCTTTGATGATATAAGAAAAAAAGACCCGCTTGAAACACTTTTCCTTTTGGAAAGATGGAGCAGCGAAATGTTTGAGAGAATGAAGAATATAAGCGAATAAATGCATGGCTTTTGAGGCGAAAGAAATGAATTGTAATATTGTACTGTTCGATAATTTTGAAACGCTTGATGTTTTTGGGCCTGTTGAAGTTTTTGGAAGGCTTAGCGAGAAATTCGATATAGCGTTCTATTCACTTAAAGGAGGTATTATAAAAAGCCGTCAAAATGCAGAAACAATTACTCTTCCCTATGAGAAAATGGATACTTCAATAGAATATGTGCTGCTTATACCCGGAGGTCAGGGAACAAGAACGCTAGTGAAAGATGAAGAACACATAGAAAAAATCAAAGAGCTATCAGAAAAAGCAAAATATGTGCTCACTGTCTGCACAGGCTCAGCAGTACTGGCTAAAACAGGACTTTTGGACGGGAAAAAAGCTACGTCAAACAAGATTGCTTTTGAGTGGGCAAAAAGCATAAACGATGATGTGGATTGGATAAAAAAGGCGAGATGGGTTGCAGACGGCAAATATTATTCGTCATGAGGAGTTTCGGCAGGCATAGATATGGCGCTAGGATTTGTTTCTGATATCTGCGGAGAAGAAATGGCCATAGAATGCGCAAGACAGATCGAATATGTCTGGAATAAAGAAGAAAATAATGATCTATTCGCAATATGAGCTGACTTTCAGCTCTATATTTGCATTAGGATAAGAATTAAAAGGAGGATGTTTTATGAAAAAGGTAACAGTAAGGTTTGCAACAAAAGACGATGCCAAAGAACTGCTAAGCATTTATGAACCGTATGTACTAGAAACAGGCATCACTTCCGAGTGTGAAGTACCAAGCGCCAAGGAGTTTGAAAGCAGAATCCAAAGCATTTCTGAAACATTCCCCTATATAGTATGTGAAGTAGACGGCGAAATAGCCGGCTATGCTTATGCTTCACTTCACAAAACAAGAGCAGGCTACAGATGGGATGCAGATGCATCTATATATGTTTCAAGTAAGTATCACCGCAACAAGATAGGAACTGCGCTCTACAACTGCATGCTGGAAATAGTAAAGCAGCAAGGCTTTTATGTTATCTATGCCGTAGTTACTTCGACAAACGAAGCAAGCGTGAAATTCCACGAAGCATTTGGGTTCGATTATGTGGGCACATATAAAAATACCATTTATAAGCTCGGCCAGTGGTTCGATACGAGGATACTTGAAAAACAACTAAAAGACTACAGCATAGTGCCTACTGAAACAATAAGCGTAAAAGAAGTGGACAAAGATCTTATAGACAGACTTTTTAAAGAAGCTGAAAAGCTTGTAGCTGAGACGTTCAAGTAATATCGAAATAAGAGCCTTGACAGCAAAAGAGTCTAGTTTAGGAGAAGGATAATGAAATACGAATGGATGGACGAATACTTTTTAAGCAAAAAAGGAGCAGAAAAGAATTTTAAACCTGAATGGGATGCGACCGTTTATATTATAGGCGGTAAGATTTTTGCTATTCGTGGTGGCAGTAAACTTAACAGGCCGCTTATTACACTTAAAGGTGACCCGCTTTTTGGTAAGATGCTCAGAGAACAATACAAGGACATTATCCCTGGATATCATATAAACAAAGAACATTGGAGTTCTGTATATCTAGACGGCGATACGCCTGATGGGATACTTAAGCAGATGATAGATATGTCTTATGCATTGGTTTTGAATTCACTTACAAAAAAAGCACAAAAAGATATTTTGGAGGCATAGAATGGATATAAAATATAAGCAGATAAAAAAATTCACGCCGGAGCAATTGCAAAAATTGTTTTTGTCCGTGGAGTGGTCTTCGGGACATTATCCTGAAAAACTGGTTATAGCCATGAAAAATTCAGGCAGCGTTTTCTCAGCTTGGGACGGCAAAGAGCTTATAGGGCTTATAAATGTGCTTGATGACGGAGCGATGACAGCTTATGTCCATTATCTGCTCGTTAATCCAAAATATCACGGTCAAGGAATCGGCAAAGAGCTTTTGGGCATGGTAAAAGAAAAGTATAAAGATTATCTTCGCATCGTTCTTATAGCCTATGATAAGGAAATAGGCTTCTATGAAAACAGCGGCTTTGAAACGGGCAGAGATAAAACACCTATGTTTATTACGTCCCTTTGGACATAAATGGAGTCTGTATGAGGGCTTTGCCCTCATACTCTGGTTATAGGACGTGCCCCTTTGAAATCCCTTTCATGGGATTTTATATATTATTGCGGGTCTTATGTTTTTTTCTCTAAGAAAAGAAACGGAGGTACGGAGTCGGCGTCTCCGAAAGAGAAAGGAATAATATGGAATTACAGATAATTGGCGATGATTTTTGTGTATGCAAGGTAAGAGATATATCTCAAGTAGATTTTAACGATAAATATGTATTCCTTGCTAAAACTGACGAAGAAATATCTTTGGTCTGTAAAAAAGACAATGTGCCTGGAAATGCTTTGATCGCTTCTGAAAGGTATACTGCGCTAAGGTTCAAAGGTATGCTCGATTTTTCGCTTATCGGAATACTGGCAAAAGCGGCAGATATACTTGCTAAAGAAAAGATAAGCATATTTGCTATTTCCACTTACAACACAGATTATATATTAGTAAATACTAATGAAAAAGATGCTGCAATAAAAGCACTTAAAGCAAACGGATATAAAATAAGCATATAATAAAAAACGAAAGACTGAGAAAATGGACGCTTTATTTAGAACAGAAAATTTGGGCTATAACGGTATCATAGATTATCCTGATATCGTCATAGAAAAGGGCAAAGTTAGTTTTATAGTGGGTGAATCGGGATGCGGCAAAAGCACGCTTTTAAAGCTTTTCAACGCATCCCTTTCTCCAGCAAAAGGCTCTGTATTTTATAACGGCAAAGACATTAAGGATTTGGAGACGCTTGGCCTTCGAAAGGAGGTTTCACTCGTTTCTCAGGAAGTGTTCCTGTTTGATGAAACGATAGCGGAGAATTTCAGGCAGTTTTACGATTATAGAGAACTGGCTGCTCCAAATGAAGCCGATATAAGAAAGTTGCTGGAAATATGCTGCATAGATTTTCCTTTGGATAAGGACTGCACGAATATGTCAGGCGGTGAAAGGCAGAGAGTTTATACGGCCATATTCCTCTCATTCATGCCAAAAGTGCTTATGCTGGATGAACCGACATCGGCACTTGACGAAAAGAATTCCGTTTTGATGATAGCAAACATAATTAAATACTGTTCTGAAAACAAAATAGAATTAATAATAGTGACGCATGACCCATCTATAAGAGAACAGGAAAATGCAAAAGTTTATAAGCTTGAAAGGAGGAATCGATAATGCAAGGCGCAGAAACACTCTCTATAGCGCAGTTCTCACTTATATATCTGCTGCTTTTGGTAGTGCTTTTCATAATGAAACGTGCCCAAATAGACAGGACAAAGCTGCTTATTGTAGCAAGCGTGAGGATGACCGTTCAGCTTGTTATTATAGGCTTTATACTGCAGTATATCTTTTCAAGCCCAAATCCACTCTTAACGGTCCTTTTCCTTGCGGTCATGCTCGCTTTCTCCATACACAGGGTGCTTTCTACGAGAAAAGAACTAAATAAGAAATTCAAAGTTATAGTAGCTGGTTCACTTTCTGTTTCGGGATTTACAGTGCTTATGTATTTTGTGGGCGTTGTTGTGGGTCAGAATGTATTCAACCCGCAGTATACTATTCCTCTTGCGGGTATGATAATAGGCAACGCTATGACAGGGCTTACGCTTGGCCTTAAGACGTTTTGTGAAAGCATCAATATGCAGAGAAGAAAAATAGACACGCTTACAAATCTGGGAGTGTCACCTAAAAATATACTTAAGCCTTTTGTAAATAATGCGCTTGAGGCTTCACTACTACCTACTATGAATTCTATGCTTGGAATGGGCATCATTTTTCTGCCGGGCATGATGACAGGGCAGATACTTGCAGGAACACTGCCTACAACTGCTATTATGTATCAGATAGCCATATATATAGCGATATGCACTTCAGTATGTCTGTCGGTATTTTGTTCTTTACAGTTTGGATACAGAACACTGTATAATGATAAAAACCAATTTATGGGGGTATAATAAGTTTATTGTCTATATAAATGCTAAGAAACGCTTTAAGCGCTTTACCAAAAGGAGTATTTGAGGTAAGATAAAGAGGCGAAGGTCTTATAGGGCAGCAGACTGCAGGGGTGAGGATATGGATACACAGAAAAACAAAGCGGATATGGAGGAGATGGAGCGCTTAGAGAATATGAATATCAGCAGCGAAGATAAAAAAGAGATGGAAAAGAAAAGGGAAAGACGTTCTTTTGCGATCACTCTTATTATTGCTTTCGTTGTTGCACTTAGCCTTAGACTATTTGTTTTTGAGTTCGTTGGTATAGATGGACCGTCTATGGAGCCTACACTTATAGCGAACGAAACGGTAGTAATAAACAAACTCGTGTATAAATACTCTATGCCAAGCAGAGGCGATGTGGTCGTTTGTCTTTTCCCGGGGGAAACGGATCATTATGTAAAGCGTGTTATCGGACTGCCGGGAGAAACGCTTCAGATTAAAAATGGTGTGATTTATATAAACGGAAAAGAGCTCTCAAAAGAGTATTATTACAATGACGAAGTTCCAAAAGGCAATTTTGGACCTATAATAATCGACGATGACAGCGTATTTTTGATGGGCGACAACAGGAACCATTCGCAGGATTCAAGAATGCTTGGTTCACTTAAAATATCGGATATAACAGGAAAAGTCGAATTCATTGTTTGGCCGCTTGATAAAATAAGGAAATTGTAAGTTTCTGTATGGACAGTTTTATCCATTTTAAATCCCGTTTCAGGGATTTTTTAATTTGCAAAACTCTCTGGGGATATTCTCTTTAGACCTACATCATACCCAACCCATAATTTTAATTGATGTTTAATGATAAGAGTTCTTATAGCACTCCGGTCAAGGATTATAGTGCTCCGGTAATAACTTTTTGCTCCTTCACATACCCTATAAAAGGGAAGGTGAATGCTTTTATGGGCAAAAAGAAACTGCTTACCGATCTGATTGCTTTAATAATTCTTATATTACTGGGAGTATATTTTTATAATTATGTGCTCTCGCTTTATCAGACTGATTTAAAGGATATAGATACGGAGCTTGCAGGGCTATGCATAGAAATGCAGGATGACGGCGCACCATACTACGCACTTTATGCCATATGCAAAACGTACGACCTATTTCCCGATGAAGCTTTTTATATGCTTTCTTCTTTAAAGGAAGACAACGCCTTCTATGAAGAAAAATGGCCGTCTAAAAGCGAAATAGAGAAAACAATCATAGAAGCAGACGCGGTTTATAGGGGAGAAAACAGAGATGAAATAAAAGCCAGAGAGGCGGCCAGGCTCTGCTGCTCTCTCAAAAAATTCGATTTTGTGATAGATGGTGCATTTCCAATAGACATGACAGTAAAATACAGTTACAGCGATACATTTGGAGCAAAACGGTCATATGGAGGAGAAAGAACACATGAAGGCGTTGATATAATATGTGCTTCAGGTACGCCAGTTTATTCAGTTACAGATGGCGTTGTGATCAAAAAAGGATGGAATACGCTTGGCGGATGGAGGCTTTTAATAAAAGATGAGTATGGGCTTGAGTATTATTATGCGCACTTAAGTGAATATGCGGTAAATGTAGATGAAGGTGACAGCATTTTAAAGGGCCAGCTTATAGGATACAGCGGAGAAAGCGGATATGGCGGGATAGGAACAAGCGGGCAATTCATAGCACACCTTCATTTTGGCATATATGAAAACGGTATTGCCGTTAACCCATATTTTTATATTAAACAATACGAGAAAAATAAGTATTAAAAGCTTTTTTGCTTTTTATGTGGCTTCATGCCTTATTCAAGGACAGAAGTAAATGTATATAGTATTTTTGGTTAAGTGGAAGCTTTGCTTTTACTTAAAAAGAAGTAAAGACGAATACATACAAACATCAAAGGGAAAACGCCAAACAAAAAAGTGCCAATAGGCACTTTTTTTATTGATGTTTCATAGAGCACATTTCGCTTATGCCGTATTTTGATGTGAAGTATTTTAAATCATCAAAGAAGCTCTTTGACTGATTGATTTCATCTTCAAGCCTGAAAACTAAAGGCTTTATTTCACCGCTGACGCTTACGTAATTGAGTATCAGCCTTATTTGAGGCGCTTTTTTAGATAAAGCAGGATCAGAGGTTTTGCCTAAAACAAGTTTGTTTTCCGTAAAGCTAGTTTCTTTTATTATGCTGTCTACTATTACTCCGTCGATTATAAGCCCAGCTGCGGTTATTTCATCATAATTCAAAAGGTCAAGCCTTTGAGCAAGATCCGGATCGAGAGGATCCACAAAATCAAAGTATATCTTTTTTGGAGATAGCAGTATAGAGCATTTAATAGCTATAGGAAGTCTTGTCCCCTCTATGGGATAAGCATCTATAGAGTTTAAAGCTCTTATCCTCTGAGCGAATGTTTGGGTGCTAAGCGAGCTGTTTACACGCATATATACGCCCATGCCCAGAGCCATATTCAAAGCAGCATAAATAACATTTAATATTACATCCGACAGGGAAACGCCGCCCAGCACGCTTAGAAGATTTGCTCCCATATATAACGCGCCGATTATGAATATTATAAGTCCGATTATCATATTGCACCTCCTGCTAAGATTATTTTGCGTTCTTATTCTCATAATGTCAAGACATATTATGTATGTAAAGCGCATAGGAAAATTCAGTTTTGTGTATATTTTATCATAATTGCCACAAAAAACCATTCTATGTTTTTATTTGTTTATGCTTAAGTATGTTTGTCAGAATAGAAAAAAGAGGCTTTCGCCTCCTTTTGAACATAATTTTTATGCATTCTTTTGGATATGGTTCAATAATCCGCCATCATTCATTATCCCTTGAAGGAAATCCGGGAATGGCTGGGTTTTGAATGTATGACCGGAGGTGTGGTTTATTATTTCTCCTTTTACAAGATCCACTTCTACATCGTCGCCACTTTTGATATCTTTGGCAGCATCCGGGCATTCAACTATAGGCAGACCTATATTTATAGCATTCCTATAAAAGATACGAGCAAATGTACACGCTATTATGCAGGATACTCCGCTTTCTTTTATGACTAGAGGAGCATGCTCTCTTGATGAGCCGCAACCGAAATTGTCTTCGCCAACCATAATATCACCGGCTTTAACTTTGCCCCTGAAATCTTTGTCTATATCTTCCATGCAGTGTGCTGAAAGTTCTTTCATATCTGTTATGTTAAGATATCTTGCGGGTATGATTACGTCGGTATCGACATTATCGCCATATTTAAATACTTTTGATCTGAATTTCATTTTTTTCACCTCTATCTTAAAGTTTTGAAGGGTCTGTAAGTACACCGGTAAGAGCTGTAGCGGCTGCAACAGCAGGTGAAGCCAAGATGACTTTTGATCCGGTATGACCCATACGTCCTACAAAGTTACGGTTTGTAGTTGAAACGGCTACTTCGCCGTCAGCTAAAACACCCATATGACCGCCAAGGCAAGGCCCGCATGTAGGTGTAGAAACAACAGCACCACATTCAATGAATGTCTTGAAAATGCCTTCATTGATGCACTGAAGCGATATTTTCTGAGTGCCCGGGATAACTATGACTCTGACTCCCTTAGCTACTTTTTTACCTCTCATTATATCAGCTGCTTCTCTTAAGTCTTCCATACGGCCGTTTGTGCATGAGCCGATGACTACCTGATCTACTTTAATACCTTCAACTTCGCTGACCGGTTTAGTGTTTTCGGGGAGGTGAGGCAGTGAAACTGTAGACTCGAGCTTAGAAAGGTCAATGTCAATAACTTTTTTATAAACAGCGTCAGGATCAGGAGCATATGCTTTATATTCTCTATTTGTTACATGCTCTTTTACATAAGCCATAGTAATATCGTCTACTTCAAATATGCCGTTTTTAGCACCTGCTTCTATAGCCATGTTAGCTACAGTAAATCTTGAGTCCATTGAAACGTTTTTGAGGCCTTCGCCGCCAAATTCCATTGAGCAGTAAAGTGCTCCGTCAACGCCGATCAAACCGATTATATAGAGGATAAGGTCTTTACCGGAAACATTCTTTTTGAATTTGCCTGTTAAATTAAATCTGATTGCTTCAGGTACTTTGAACCAGCCTTTACCGGTCATCATGCCTGCTGCCATATCAGTTGAGCCTACGCCTGTTGAAAAAGCGCCTACAGCACCGTATGTGCATGTATGTGAATCAGCGCCTATGATAAGTTCTCCAGGAGCACACAATCCTTTTTCCGGTAGCAGGCAATGCTCTATACCCATTTCACCTAATTCAAAATAGTTTGTAATATTGTGCCTATGGGCAAACTCACGTATCTGCTTTGCGTTTTGAGCGGACTTTATGTCCTTATTGGGTGTGAAATGGTCTGATACGAGCATTATTTTGTCTTTATCAAAGACATAGTCGGCACCTATCCTATTCATTTCATCGATGGCTACAGGTGCCGTGATATCGTTGCCAAGCACCAGGTCAAGTTTTGCCTCGATCAGCTGTCCGGCAACAACTTCGTCTAATCCTGCATGTGCCGCAAGAATTTTCTGTGTCATGGTCATTCCCATAAATTGTACACTCCTTTTTATTTTATAAGTTTATATATGTAGGAATCGACTAGCGCGGAGCAAGATGCTTCGATGATATCCTTGCTGACACCCATCGTATTCCAAGTTCTATGTGAATCGGCGGTCTCGATCATAACTCTTACGCTTGCAGCCGCAGCGCTTTTTGAATCGAGAACACGTACTTTGTAGTCGGTAAGATGCATATCGCGTATCTGCGGATAGAACAGCGTTAGCGCTTTTCTAAGCGCCTGGTCAAGAGCATTTACAGGGCCATAGGCTTCTGCTGCGCTTATTTCTTCCTTACCGTTTGCACGAAGTTTTATGAAGGCAAAAGATGTAAGTTTGTCAGGCTTGAGTTCTTCTATTACCTTGAACTCAACAAGCTCAAAAGGATCTACTATCCTGCCTAAATGTCTTAAAACAAGCAGCTCGAATGTAGCTTCTGCGCCTTCCGTATGGAATCCTTCGTTTTCAAGCCCCTTAATTATTCCAGTGAGTTCGCTTACTTCTTTTGAATCTCTGCTGAGATCCGGACATATCTTTCTGATCTTGGAGTAGATAGTGCTTCTGCCTGCTACCTCGCTCATAAGTATATGTCTGGAATTGCCTATGGATTCTGGATCTATATGCTCGAATGTATCAGGAGATTTCAAAACCGCATCTACATGCATTCCGCCTTTATGCGAAAAAGCACTTGAGCCGACATATGGTGTATTGCTTGGTATGCCTACGTTTGAGATCTCGGATATTTCTCTTGAAGTTATTGTCAAATTGACCATGTTTTCAATCGGTATGCAGCAATAGCCTTTTTTGAGCTGAAGGTTTGCTATTACAGTGCTTAGATTGGCGTTGCCGCAGCGTTCTCCGTATCCCAAAAATGTACCCTGCACATGTGTTGCGCCTGATTCAACAGCCATTATTGTATTTGCTACAGCCATGCCGCCGTCATTATGCGTATGTATTCCTATCTGTACTTTACTGCGAGCAGCCGCCGCTTCTACCATCTCGGCTATTTCATTTGGGAACGTGCCGCCGTTTGTATCGCATAGGCAAAGGCATTTGGCGCCTGCACTTTCAGCGGCATTCAGTGCTTCCATTGCATATGCTCTGTTCCTTTTATAGCCGTCGAAGAAATGTTCTGCGTCGAATATTACGGTCCGGCCTTCTTTTGCCAAGAAAGACACTGTGTCATATATCATATTGAGGTTTTCTTCAAGTGTTGTTGAAAGTACATTTGTGACATGATAATCCCATGCTTTCCCAAAGATCGCTACGTCAATTACTCCGCTTTCAAGGATCCTTATCAGGTTTTCGTCGTCGCCGGCTGCTATATTCTTTCGCCTTGTGCTGCCGAAGGCAACAAGCTTGGAATGCTTTAATTTCATTTCCTTTGCCAGAGCAAACAGCTGTCTGTCTTTTTCATTTGACCCGGGATTTCCGGCTTCTACATATGGGATACCTATATCATCCAGCGACGTAAGTATGCGTACTTTGTCCTGGAGCGAAAACGCTATACCTTCCGCCTGTGCACCGTCTCTAAGAGAGGAGTCGAGGATGTCTATTTTTGTGTACATGTATCCACCTCTTTCTAGCGTATTAAAAAAAGCCTTGGCGCTTTTGGCCAAGGCTAGTTAGGTCTCTTTTACCCAATAGCTCTCCCAATTGCGCCCAGTATTTTGCATATAATAAGTAGGCCGAGTATTAGTCCGCCTATAATAATGCATATAATTACTGGGAACAAAATGAACGAAAAGGCACCAAGAAACAAAGTGCTTACAAAAACTAAAGCACTTAAAGCAATCTTTACTAATAAGGCTATTAAACTTATCGTTAATAATACAGAAAAGATTATCATAGTTCCTCATCCTAATTTGATATACGCAATTTAGTATATTTCATTATACATAAAGAGTGAATATGTGTCAACAAATCATAAAAAATAAGTAATTTCATAAGCAAAGCGTAAAGTTTGTTTAAGACATCTTCAATAAAATATTTACTGCATTATATGGGCTTGACATCTGTTTTATGAATACAGGTAAAAGATGTGAATAGGATCATATTTTAAAATGCATACAGAAAACAGTTTTTTATTTAAAAATTATATATGTCAATAAAAGTTCTTTTTCTCCATGTCAAAAACACTTAAAAAGCACATGTTTTTTTTGGCAGTTTAATGGCATGGATGTAAAAAGCAAACTTGTTTTGGTTTTATGAAAGAAGTTAATGCATTTATTGCGTAAAAAAATCGCCTCAGTTAGACAATTCTATGGGACAAGCTTTGTTATAATCGAAACACTAACCGAGAATTAAGGGGTGGGATATATGCTTAGGCAAAAAAGCAGTAATATAACTGCGGTCATTCCTAAAAAAGATACTAAGGCATATGCTTTTTATTTTCTTCTCGTTTTTATAATGTGCAGGGTCAGCATTTTAGACGATACTGCGCCTTTTGGACTGGCTATTATTGCTGCAACCTGGACATGCGTAAATCCTGTTGTTCTTTTACTTGCAGGATTTGCAGGCATTATGTCCTTCTATCCCAGCATACCGTACGATGTGCTTTTAGCTATACTGGTATTTGCTGTTTTATATCCAATACTTGAAAAGAAACTGAAAAAGAAGGTTTTAGAGGATTTAGGACTTATCTGTATTATAGCAGGGTATATGATTTCTATAATTGTATTTAAATTCTCGAATCTCCAGCTTATATTAACCGGGCTCATGGGAAGCGCTCTTGGAGTGCTTTACTACAGCACGTTCAAAAAGATACTGAAACTTAAATATACGATAAAAAGAAGGACAATACTTACTGAAGATGAAATAGTTGCGCTTACTCTTGCTATGTGCCTTTTTATATCTGCACTTAGCTATATATATGTTTATACAATAAATGTCGGCAATGTCGTTTCTTCTTATATAGCCATGCTGGCGGGACTTATACTTGGAGCAGGCCCTGCCGCTTGCCTTGCTGTCGCTTTTGGCCTTGCGATGGGGACTAAGGCTAGTATATCGCTTGCGCTTGTCGGCAGTTTGGCTGTATGTGCTCTTTTGGGAGGTGTATTCAGATCGCTTAAAAAACCCGGAACAGTTTTCGGCTTTATGATAGGGAATGTGCTGCTTACGCTATATGCGGATAATTTTGTGGGATCCGGGCTGCTAGTTATTGAGGGGATAATAGCATCCGGTCTGTTTATAATTACCCCAAAAAGTCTTATTGTCCGCTTGAAAAAATTTACTGTTTCAAAACAGGGCATTAAGCAAGTGCACGCCATGAGGCTTAAGGAAGAAACGACAAACAGGCTGACAGATTTTGCGCGTATGCTCAAATCCCTTTCAAATACGCTCACACCGGCAAAAGAAAGAGGGATTAGCACTGAAGAGCAAATGAGCGGTATATGTGGTGAAGTCAGAAGGGCTGCATGCAAAGGCTGTCCAAGGGCAAGACAGTGCTGGGAAAGCGAAGTATTGGATACATATACGGATATGATAACGCTATTATCCATATATTCTATGGAGAGGTGCATCCAGGCAAAGGACATTCCGTATTCGATGCTGAAAAAATGCGGCAGAACAGATCAGTTAATTACAGCCTTAAACAATGTGTTTGAGGACGTCATACTTGAGAAGAAATTGCAGCAGAAACTATACAACTGCAGAGCACTCGTCAAAACACAGATAGAAGGCGTTTCAAATGTAATAGAGATGATGTCGAAGCAGATAGAAAGCAGGCCTGTTTTTTCTGTTGAGCTTGAAGAAGAGATAATGCTCAAGCTTGATAACGCTGGAATAAGAGCAAAAGAAATTATGGTCGAAAGGACATATAAAGACAAGCTTCATATTCAGCTGCAGGTGAAAGCCTGCGGAGGAAATGGAGCCTGTGAAAACATAATAAAGAACATCATATCACAATGCGCCGGCAAGAACATGAACCTGCAAAGGGATCTATGCCTTATGGAAGGGAGCAAAAGGAGATACTGCACACTTACTTTCATTGAGGCATCGCTTTTTGAGCCTGTAATAGGTGTGGCCAAAACAACAAAAGAAGGCAGCGACATTAGCGGAGACTGCATAAGTATAATGCCACTTGATGATACAACATATCTTTTCGTTATGTCCGACGGCATGGGAAGCGGCATAGAAGCGCATAAGGAATCGAAAACGACTGTTGACCTCGTTTCACTATTTTTCAGAACGGGCTTTAACAGAGATACCGTCTTTGAAACGATAAACGATATACTTCTTTTAAGAGGCGAAGACGAGATGTTCTCTACGCTTGATGTATGCCTTCTAGATCTAAGCGCAGGTGTTATAGAGCTTACGAAGATAGGGTCTTCACCGTCTTATATCATAAAAGACGGTCAGATTGAAAAGATAACTTCTACAAATCTGCCAATTGGGATACTTGACAATGTAACACCTGCTGCATTCAGGCGTACGCTTAAAACAAATGACTGTCTAATTATGATGACTGATGGAGTATATGACTCACTAAATGATAAAATGACGGCTAAGGAACTCAGCCAATATATGGACTATCTGCAGCATAGTGGAAAAGATGCAAACGCCATGGCAAAGCATATACTGAAAACTGCTATAGGAAGCGATCAGCCGCTTGATGATATGTCAGTATTGTGCGTTTATCTGAAAGAAGTAGCGCCTATAGTAAAAAACATTACTATAAAAAATCGTATGGCAAACGTACTGCATATAGACAAGACAAAAAGAAAACCGATACAGAGCGAAAATATAGATATAAGTGAATAGTAAAAAAGGGCATTAAAAAATGTCCTTTTTTACTATTTCCCGGGATCAAGCGTCTATTTTTTGAATGACATCAAACGAATAACCTTGAGCCCTTAATTCGTCTATTATTATTCCAAGAGCCTGAATCGTTGTGTCTTTGTTGTTGGCGTCGTGCAGCAGTATTACTGGGTGCTGCTGGTTTTTTAATTGTTCTCTGAATTTCGCTACTATTTCATCTGTGCTTGATTTATTGCCTAAAGAATCCTGAGGATCTACAGACCATGCAAAATAATCCATGCCAAGATCGTATACGACCTGCACATATGCAGGGTCGTTCTGCTTAAGGCCGCCAGGGAACCTGAAAAGAGTGACGCTGTAATCTTCACCTAAAATGCTTTTTATTATGCTATTCGTATGTACTATCTCGTCTTTTAATGTGTCGGGAGAATCATATATCTGTTTATATACATGCGAATAAGAGTGATTGCCTATAACGTTTCCGTCTGCGGCTATCGCCTTTAAGTACTCAGGATTCCTTTCTGCGTTTCTGCCTATTACAAAAAACGTTGCTTTTACGCCTTTTTCTCTTAACACCTGCAATATTGCGGGTGTATTTTTGGAAGGCCCATCATCTATAGTTATATATGCTACTTTCTCTGCTCTCTGCTCATCGGTCATTTTAATTTTTGACTGCAAAGGAATGGAAATAGTAGTAGGTTCAGAAGATTCTGCAATCTCTGTTTCCGACGGTATCTGAGTATCTTGCGATGTGACGGCAGTTGCGCTTGGATTATAATTATCGCATCCTATGAGACATAGAGCGGTTATAAAACATAAAGAAACAATTGAAAAAAGCTTTTTCATTAATAAAGCATCCTTTTTATAATCTAACAATATTATAGTATATATATCTAATAATTATCTTAATTATATTTTAAGTATTACGCATAGCTATTACAAATAATTACATAAATATTACAAAAAAAGTAATTAACATGAAAAACGGGCAGACAGGAAGTTTTCATATCAATTACTTGGTAATTAAGCAATTATTTTTTTGTGCCTTTAATAAGCTTTCAAACAACGTATATAAGGGAACTGAATACAGAAAGGACAAGACCATGCGCTAATGCAAGAGAAAAAATTCTTACATTAAATTTTACTTTTATTATAGACAGAATTATGCCTAAATAAGCATACATAAGCAACATGCCTGTATCATGCGTCAGCGGATACTGTGAAATGCCAAAAATGAAAGAGCCTATAAAAATGGCCTTTGCATCAGAACCCATAAGCTGTCTCAGCCTTTCAAATATTAGACCGCGAAAAAGCATTTCCTCTGCCATCGCGATTATAAATATGTTTATAAAAATATGCAGCAGCAGTTTATCTGTCAGCGGATGCGTATTATTAAGGCGGAAGATCAGGTAATAAGGAAGTACGTATAAAATAAGCAGAACTATGAAAGTCACGATCCCATTTATGAGCTGCGAATACATATTTTGGAACGCAACACCTATAAAAGACATATTCTCGTGATCTATTACTTTTACCATAAATATTACAAACAAGATATCGAATATATACAGGCCTGTTTTTGCATAAAAGTAAAAATCACTGTCGCTTTGGGGAAGAAACGCCCTGAATATAAACAATATCAATATTTCGATAAAAACCAGAAATACTACTTCCTCAAGCTTTTTATTATTCATCTTTTTCTCCTTTTTTAAATTAACTGTTTATACAAGGAATATAAGTGTTGCTTTTTAAAAAAGAGCTAAATACTACCAATTATAATCATATGAACCATTTATTTTTGATTATGAAAGTGTGCTTTGCGTTTTTGAACATTATCTTTTATTCTCTAGCTTTTAGTATATCATAATATATATAAAGATGGAATATGCATGTCCAAGATGGCATAAAATAAATTACAGTAATTTTTAATGCAAGCAGACAAACATTACTATATAATATATATATACATGATTGTGCCATTAGATTTATTTGGAGATTAAACAAATGAAAAAAGTTATTTCTATATGTTTGTTAGCCGGACTGGTTTTGGCGGGATGTACAAGTACAGTCACGGTAAAACAGGTTATAAATACCTTAGAGCCTGCAGCGAGCGCAGAAGCTAAACAAAGCGATTCGGCTACTTTTGAGTTAAGCGACGGAAGCCAGATCAAACTGAACATAAACGCTGTTACAGAAACAGAAGAAAGAATTGCCGGAGAAACCAAGGTATATGATAATGTCATAAAGATCGACTATGGCTATGAGAATATCAGTTCAAGCAATGATTTGAAGATAGACAGCAGCAATTTCAAAGTTTATGATCAGTTCAATCAGGCGGCTAAAGTATACGATTTAAGCTCTGCCAAAAAGGCTGAAAGCATAAAAAAAGGCTCTGCATTATTAAATGCATATCTGTATTATGCAATCAACAGTGCATCAGGGTATGTGACAATAGAGTTCAGGTATAATGCATCAGCAAAAGACGCAGACGCTACTTTTGTTCTGCAGGTACAATGATTTAGAAAAAGAAAAAAGCACTTTATGTGCTTTTTTTTTGCTAAAATCTCAAATTGGGCAAAAAAGTCCTGCTTTTAAGCAGGACTAAGTATTTTAATTTTATTTGTTAAACTCATCCTCGTTGTCTTCATTGACATACATTGGCGCTTCTGCTTGTGGTTTTGCAAAGTCAGTATAAAATTTATCCGCTTGTTCCCGCAGGTCGCTTTTCGATGCCGCTGAATTGAACATGGAGAGATAAGCATATAGCATTCGGTAGATCGCTTCCTGGTTTTCAGGACTTATATCGGCCAAACATAATACCTGGTAATAAAGGTTCTTGTGCATTGCTTTGAGTTTTTCAAGCTGTCTTAGTTCTGCCACTTGGAACGATCCGTATTGATTTTGTTCAGTGTTTGCGTTTAAGAGATAATCTGTTGATACACCTAAAATATCAGCAAGTTTAAGGAGTGTTTCAAATTTTGGGGCTCTTTTGTTTTTTTCATACTGCGAAAGCGTTGTGTTGCAAATGCCTAACATGGAAGCCAGGTCTTTTTGTGACAGATCCTTTTTGATACGAAGCTGTTTAATTGTTTCTCCAAATGTTGATTTATTCATCTTCTTCTCCCCTTACACTGATAGTGTTATTTTATGTACAAATGGCAAGAAGCATTCACCATATATTCACGATGTGAAAATAAAAAATATGTAGACATTTGCAAAGAGTGAACATATAATGAATTTATATAGGATATTTTGTTTATTATAATTCGACATATAAATATAAATACCTACACTTCGCCCAAAAAAACTATGTGATTGAAAGCAGTATATAAACTATTTTGGCAATAATATAATAGTTTATTGGCATAATGTAAATATATTATTCAATGTATAATAAAAGTGTGAAAGAGGTATGTTTTACCAGGAGTAAAGCAACCACTTTTATAAATCGTACGATAAAAAGCCGGCAAATAAAGTATTTTGGAGGTTTATTATGGATCGGGTTTCTTATATAGAGTATTTACTAAAAAACTATCATCGCTTTATGAGGGATATAAATCAGCTGAAGTTAGAGCTGGAATATTATGAATATGAACAAAAAGATAAAACAATCGAGGCTATGGCACTTAGACCGATCAATAGTGAGAGCATGAGGGCAAAAGGGAGGATATCTGATTCAACAGGAAATATCGCTCTTATTTATAGGGAGGTAAATAACAGGCTGAACGAAACTTCTAAAAAAGATCTGGCACATATCGTAAAGATTAGTGAGATGGAGATGAAAAAACTTACTGCCGCTATAGATGGACTGGATAACAATATTAGTGAGGTTATAAAAGAATTATACATAGGAAGACGCACATGGGACCAGATATGCAACAAATATTACATAACGCCTTCTACTCTCAACAGATACAGAAAGCGTGCTATAAACGAGATAGCAGCTTCGTTTGATACGAAATGCATGCTTACTGATTTATCCATGTTTACATATTGAGAATAAAGAGAGCGAATAGATACTAAAAAGACATGCACATAAAAGCAGATATGCTTTATCATTTAAAGTAGCAAAAAGCCATGGAGGTTTCTTATGGGGAAAACCAAGGACAAGTTAAAAGAACTTAAATTAACAAAAAGGCAGATTGAATTCTGTCTTTTTTATTTGGAGAGTTTCAATGCAAAAAAAGCAGCTATAAAGGCAGGGCTTGCTAAAAAAAATGATGCAGAGAATGCCGGTATGTTAGTGCTTCTTGATGAAAACATAAAAAAAGCCATACAAGTTTTGAGCGAGTGCAAAAAACACGCAGAGATGTCTGACGTATTGGATATGTATTCTAGGATAGCATATGCGGACTGTAAAGATTTTATTAGCATGGTCAAAAACGAAAAAGGCGAATGGGTAAGTGAAATAGATCTGGAGAAAATAGATGGCCAGATAGTTGAAGAAATTTCTGCACTCAAAGACGGTGTCAAAGTAAAATTCTACGACAAGATGAAGGCTTTGGAAAAAATGGAAAAGATACTGGGAGAAAACAGGCAGGAGACGCTGAATGATGAAAACAAAAACAATATAACGGTAGTAACAAACGTTAAACGTATTGCAAATGCGGAAGAAGAAAAAGAAAACTAAGGGCTATATAAATCTATAAAAAAGGATGAGGGGACATGACTATATACAGAGCACCTGTATCGGTGCTTTTTCTATTTTTAGAAAGCCTGCTTAAGCGATTCAAAGAAGAGATCATATGCATATGAGAGAAAAGGCAAGCGGCAGCAGTTCAATTATACAGCTCGATTATATACCGACAAAGAAACAGCAGCTTTTTCATTTGTCATGCGCAGATGAAGTGCTTTACGGAGGAGCAGCAGGCGGGGGCAAATCAATGGCCATTACAATGGAAGCACTTCTTAGAGCAATGGAGACGCCGGGGGTGAACTGTTATATATTCAGAAGAACGTATCCGGAACTTAAGGATGTGATAATGACGCTTGCAAGGCAGCATTATCCTGAAAAAATCGGAAAATTCGCAAACAATGGCAAGGATTTCAAGCTGATAAACGGCTCGTCTGTGCGCTTTAGACACTGCTTTAAAGACAGCGATGTTTACAAATACCAGGGCGCTGAAATACATTATCTGTTCATAGACGAACTGACGCACTTTCCGCTAAGCGTTTACGATTATCTGAAATCTAGGCTCAGAGCGCCAAAAGAACTCAATATAAAGCCATGCGTAAGAGCAACATCAAACCCCGGAGGAATAGGACACGCATGGGTCAAGCAGTATTTTATAGACAGGGGAGAGCCGTATAAAATGCATACGGTAAAGGTGCATTCAGATCTTTTGAAAGAAGAAAAAGCTGTTACAGTGCAGTATATACCGGCGTTTGTGACGGATAATCCGCATATGCCGCACGATTATATATACGAGCTTGAGAAAAAGCCTAAAGCGCTTAAAAATGCGCTTTTGTTGGGCCTTTGGACAGCGTTTGAAGGGCAGGCATTCATGGAATTTACTGACGACAGTGCTCATTATAAAGACGGGCTTTTTACTCATGTCATAGCACCTTTTGAAGTGCCTGAAAATTGGCCGAGATACAGGTCGTTCGATTTTGGATACTCAAGGCCATTTGCAGTGCAATGGTGGGCAGCGGCGCCTGATGATACAGTTTATATGTACAGAGAGTGGTACGGAAGCAAAGACGGAGACAATAAAGGTCTTAAGATAACAGCAAGAGAAATAGCCCAAAGGATAGCGGAGATAGAAGCCCAAGCAGGAGAAAAGCCTTTTGGTATAGCGGATCCGTCTATTTGGGATGCGAGCAGAGGAGAATGCATAGCAGAGCAGATGGCTGCATGCGGAGTGCAGTTTGCTCCGGCAGACAATGCTCGGCTTTCGGGCAAAATGCAGATGCACTACAGGCTTGCGTTTAATGAAAAAGGAAAGCCGTCTATGTATGTGTTTTATACATGCAATAATTTTATAAGGACCATAACATCACTAACTACTGACCCATATAGGGTCGAAGATGTGGATACGAAAGCGGAAGATCACAGCTACGATGCGGCAAGGTATTTTTTGATGGCAAGACCAATGGGTAAAAAAGAACCTATAAAAAAGAGGAGAATATATGATCCCCTGGAAACAAAAGAACCTGCGGCAAGCGGATTTTTAACATATTAGAAAGGAAGAAAGCTTATGCAAAAAAAGCCAAAGCAAAACGAAGAACTTATTAGAAAAGCATATGACCTTTTCGACGAATTCTATTCGGGAACACTTGAATTCCGAAGAAAATGTATAGATAACGAAGAATTCTATAGAGCAAACCATTGGGCTAATATCCCTTCAAAACCGGGAGAGCCGCAGCCAGTTACGCCAGTACTGTTTTCAACTATAGAAAGCCTGCTAAGCGATATAATGGATTCTTATCCTGAGCCCGTTATTTTGGGCGAAGAAGAAGGTGACGACAAGATCGCCAAGGATATGAACGATATTGTGAACTATATACTCAAAAAACGAAGATACAGGAGCACATTTAGGAACAAATGCAGGCAAGCGCTCAAAAAAGGTGTGAGCGTGCAGGAAGTATACTGGGACAAAACGCTTTATAACGGGCTTGGGGATGTGAATATAAGACAGTGGGACATACTCAATTTTCTTTGGGATCCAAAATCTGAAACATTGCAAGAGGGCAGAGCTGTTTTCAAGTTCGGATTTTACACAAAAGACTATTTAAAAGACCATTACCCGTTTGCTCTTGATATGCTTAAGCCTGACACATATACAAGGCTTTCATATCTAGGGGATACGGCTTCGGATGAAGATGTGATGATAATTGATTATTGGTACAAAGAATACGACGAAGAAGGCAAGGCACATGTGCATATGGCCAAAATGGCTGGGCAGGTGCTGCTTGAAAACAGCAGGGATACGAGCCCATACGGAATGCAGATTAGCGGTCAGTATCCTTTTATTATGGAAAGTCCTTATCCGCTTGAAGGGCAGCCTGTAGGACTTGGGATAATCGATATATTCAAAAATCTACAGATATATGCTGATAAACTCGATCAGATAATATTGAAAAATGCGCTCATGTCTTCAAAGGTAAAGCTTTTAGTCAACAGGAACTCGGATGTGGATGAAAACGCAATCAACGATTGGTCAAAAGAGATAATAAAAGCGAACAGGATAGACGACGGTGCTATAAGGTGGTTTCAGCCAGCCGCTTTAAGTTCATATGTTTTAACACATTACAACAGCAAACTGGAAGCAATAAAAGAAGAAAGCGGACAATCACAGTTCACAAGAGGCGAAGGCGGCAAAGGCATCACTGCTGCATCGGCTATTTTGGCTCTTCAGGAAGCCGGATCGAAAAGATCAAGGACGCTTATAGATCAGCTTTACGACGGCTTTGAAGACGTAGTTAAGCTTATAATAGATCTAATATGCGAAAACTATACTGAAGAAAGACATTTCAGGATAACGGGAGAAAAAGGCAGCAGGACGATATACATAAGAAATACGGACCTTATGAAAGGCGCAAAAGATTTAGGCCGCTTTATAGAGTTCGATATAAATATAGCTGTGCAAAAGCAGACACCATATAAAACGCTTTATCAAAACGAATTGGCTCTTGAGCTTTTGAAAGCAGGCGTCATAGTTGCGGATGAAGCGCTTTCTATGATGACTTTTACGGGCAAGGATGCGCTTATGACAGCAGTTATTAATAGAGAAGACAGGGAAAAAGCAAATAACGCGCAAAGAACAAGCGCAAAAGTGTAGAGGGCATAATGAACATGTTAATTTTTTTTATATGCGTCATGATGATGATATTAAGTCAGCTGAATATGACGCATTTTTACAGCTAAAAGGCGGCAACGCTTTTTATATATGCAGCACACAAGGGAGGAAATAAAAAATGGATGAATCGGTCGAAAATATTAATGTGCAGGACGACGCTGCAATTGACGCCGAAAAGGGCGAAGAAGCTGGGTTTTATAAAAGCCAGGCGGAAGTAGACAGGGCATTTAAAAAGCGCCTAGAGCGTGAACGTAGAAAATGGGAAAAATCGTTTAAGGACAGAACCGCTCAAGAGGCGGAGAATAATACTGAAGGGAAAAGGGATAGCGTAAATGAAGAACTGTCCAAAATAGGAGAAGAATTAAGCCCTTTTTTAGATAAAATCGAATACGAGAATGAACTGGCAAAGGAAAACAATGAAGAAACTGATGCCAAAACGGAAGAATTCGTAAGGACAGTCATGAATGAGGTCAAAGAGCTTGAAGATATATATGAAGATCTCGACCTTACAGAAGATCTTAATAATCCTCTATTTATGCACATGCTCAAAGAAGGACAGCCGCTTAAAAAGGTATACGATTATTTTAATCCGGAAAGAAGCAGGCAAGTTTTGTACAGGCAAATCGAAAGAGAAGTAACGGAGAGAATAAGAGCAAGGAATTTAAAACCAAGTTCTATTTCCTATTCTAATTCCAGTAACACTGTCTATGATATTTCAAGGCTTACCCAGAAAGATATTGAAGAAATTGACAGGCGTGTAAGACGCGGAGAACGTGTTGTGCTGTAAAGAGTTAATTATAGGAGATGAAAGTAGATGTCACAAAATACAAATTTAACAACCTCAACAGGCATATCTGCTACTATGCAGACTTATTATGACAGAAAACTATTAATGAACGCTAAGCCAAACTTAGTGCACCATAAATTCGGCCAGCAAATAATGCTGCCAAAAAACAGCGGCAAGACGATACAGTTTAGAAAATGGACACCTTTTGCAGCTGTAAGCACGCCTTTGACTGAAGGTGTTGTTCCTGACGGACAGACACTTGAGCTGTCAACGGTTTCAGCGCAGATAGCTCAATACGGCGGATATGTGGCTGTATCGGATATGCTGGATCTTACCGCACTTGATCCGGTTATAAACGACTCGATAGAACTTATGGGCGATCAAGGCGGCCTCAGCATAGATACTATAGTAAGAGATGTCCTAGCAACCGCGGCAAACGTACAATATGCAGGAGGAAAAACCTCAAGAGCTGCACTTGCATGGACTACGGATACGCAGGATAAACTGACGGTAGATGAGATAAGGAAAGCAGTAAGAACGCTTAAAAAGAACAGAGCACCACAGTTCGTTAGGGGCGGAAAAGGCTATTATGTAGCTATAGTGGGACCTGAAACGACTTATGACCTGCAGTCGGATCCTATTTGGCAGGACGTATCAAAATATTCGGCAGCTGAACAGATATTTGATGGTGAGATAGGCAAGCTTTTCGGAGTCATTTTTGTTGAGACTACACAGGCAAAGATATTTGAAGATGCCGGTCCCGACAGCAGAGACGTAGGTGCTACATTTGTATTCGGCAAAAACGCTTACGGCGTTATAGACGTTGAAGGTAATAACTTAAGATCGATCATAAAACCAAAAGGTTCGGCCGGTACTGCCGATCCGCTGGATCAGATATCGACTATTGGTTGGAAAGTCGGCGGATTCGCTGCCAAAGTGCTTCAGCCTTTATGGATAGTAAGAATAGAACATCTATTCAGCGAGTAATAAATAATAAATGATTTAGGCGTTTAGGAGAAGCAAAAAACTTCTCCTTTTAGCGCCGATTTTAAATAGGAGGGTGATTTTTATGGCAAAAGTAAATACTACTGATTCTACAAGTAAAGGTATTTCGCAAAAGGAAATAGACGAGATAGCTAAAAAGACAGGCAAATATCTTGAAGGGCAAGAAAAAGTCATGGTCAGGATACCTACAATTCAAGGCGAGCAGGAGGATACTTATGTTGAGTGTTGTATAAATGGGTATAACTATATTATAAAAAGAGGAGAAAGCGTTAGCATTCCTGCTTCTATTGCCGAGCTTTTGAGAAATGCAGGGATTATATAAAAGTTTTTATTAGTGCTCTGCCCTCATACTTCCGCTTCTTTTATTAAAGAGAAGAAACAGAAGTATGAGGGGGTTATTAAGGTTTTGTATGTTTTTAATTATAAAAAAATCGTACTGAACTTAAATTATTAAATTATTGAAGCTAGATTCAATGATTATTATAATACCAGGAAAAGGAGCAGAAAACGTTTGGTCGGTTGATATAAAAGCTTTGAAAATCGAGCGTTATCATAAAATGTCTACTGCAGCAGTTTTGCGTAAATGACAATTTCAGTGAATTCATTGCGGGTTTGGTATACTATTTTTTTAAACAGCAATATGTTAACAATATAAAAACAAAATGTTGAGACTGTCGGCAGCGGCTTAATTAAAAAATCAAAGAACTCTGTACTATTATTAAACCTATAAAAGGAGGTTTGGCTGAATGACACTTAAAGAAATAATGGAACTGTCTTTACGTCTTATGATGGAAGATGTTGACGATGATACGCTCGCCGAATACGGACCGCTGCTCAAAAGTGTTATAAATGATGCGTATATGGATATATGCAGATTCAAATATGTACCAACCAAAAGCGAAAATATAACACTGAGCGATGGAGCATTTAATATTTCGGAACTCAGTGAGACTCTCAATGAAATAATAAAAATCGAATATGACGATAAGGAACTGCCTTTTAATATTGAAGACGGTGTATGCAGCGTATTCTTATTGAGAGATGAAACTGTATTTGTCAAATATTCGTATCTGCCGCCAGCTTTAAGCGTTGATACAGATGTGCCTATTATACCTGAAGAATTCCACACGGCCTTGGCTGACTATGCAGTGTTTAGAATGCTTAGCACAGGTTCGTCTGCAAGGCAGACAAGAGCGATGTTCTTTTTTGACATATATGTGCGAAAAGCGAACAAGATAGAACGGATGGATAAGAGCGGTACTATAAAGAATAAATATGAGTGAGGCAAAGACATGTCAGAAGTATTATTAAAAATGGGCTCCTTTTTAGGCATAGATCAGTCTGTCAATGAAGGAGATATCTCAGTTTCTTCGTCTCCGGATGCCTTGAATATAGATACGGGAGATGGCATGCTCAAAGCTTCTCTTGGATACAGCAAATATATTGCGGCAAGAGCTCCGGCTGTGCCTAATTCTCTCATAAAGTACTATAAGCGTTCAAGCACAGGTGACATAAAAAAACATCTTCTTATCGGCACGGATCTTGGAATATTTTATTACGACACGGATACCGGAAGCTGGAGTCAAATACACTCGGCTCTTGGAAGCGGTGTGTATGACTTTGTTAACTATCAAAAGGATGATGAAGACATAGTCATAATGACAGACGGGGTAGAGCGGCCGCAGAAATGGAACGGAGAAGGAAACACAGAAACGCTTCTAGGCTGCGAATATGAATTTTCTTCGCTATGCCTGCATTATGAAAGAGTTTGGGCTAGTGGAGTAAAGGCAAATCCGGACAGAGTGTACTACAGTGCAGATTTTAATCCCGAAGGCTGGAGCGGGGTTCAGGCGGGATACATAGATATACCGACATGGGACGGGGCTTCGGTCAAGGCTGTAAGGACATTATATAATGACGTTATTGTTTTTAAAGATAATGAGGTATACCGGATATACGGGACTTACCCGGGTGAATACGAAGTTGCTCAGGTTTACGGAGTAAAAGGACCGATCGCTGCAAGATCAATTGTATCTACAGGCGATGCGGTCTATTTTTTAGGCAAAGACGGTCTATGCAGCTATGATGGGATGCGGGTAAAACAGATTAGCGATAATAAGCTTTCTAATTTCTTTTCTAGGATGAACAAGCAATATGCCATAAACGCTGTTTCTATTATTTTTAAAAACAAATTATATATCGCTTTGCCTATCGATACCGCCACAAAAAATTCACATGTCATTGAGGTCGATCTAAAAAGGCAGACATATATGATACGAGATATTGCTGTTTCTTCCTTTTTGGAGTATGACGATAAACTGCTTTTCTGTAACAGCAATAGGTTTATTTACGCTTATGATGATGGTGATACATACGATGGAACTGCAATTTCATCGTATTGGAAAACGCCAAAATTTGATCTGGGCGCTAAAAACGCAATCAAAACAAGTACTACACTTTATGTGAGGGGAAAAGGCACAAGCGTAAGCGGCGGAGCATGTCAGCTGAAAGTAACGGTTATTTATGACGGAAAATCAAAACAAAAATATTTCACATTGCCTGAAACGGAAAAAACGCTTAAATTCAGATTCAATGCACGAGGAAGATATCTGCAGTGGGTTTTTGAAAATACTGAAGGCTGCAGATTTTATTTGCATGCACCTTCCATAGTTTTAGAAACGGATCAGGATTAGGAGGAATTCATGCCATACGGTTTTCAAAGAATAACAGATCTGTCCAGTATAGGACTTAAAACGCTCAATGATCAGTTGGAGATGATCTGGCTGAAACTTATGGGCGGAGTGGACTACAATGAAAGCAGCGGAGAACTCAAAAACGTTGTCGACACAATAACAGACGGCAATAACGTAGGTACATATTTAGCGCAGACAAATGACGGGATAACGCTTGCAAAAGGAGCGGTGGGCACAAACAACCTCCTTAGAAACGGTGATGCGGCCAACGGAACAAAAAACTGGAATATACAAAACGGAACTCTTTCTGTAGTTGCGGATACCTATGAAATATATAGGCAGGTATTCGAAATAAAAGGAAGCGGAGCAACTGCGTTCACGCAAACCGATATAAAATGCAACCCTGCTGTGAAACATACGTTTTCTTTCAAAGGGCTTTTAAGCTACCCGGCTGTAAGCGTGACGGCTTATGTGCGCGGGAAAAAAGCAGGCACAAGCGAATACTACGAGCATAAGCAGATAACAGTTACACCAAAAGCAAATTATGCCGATTATTATGTTTCTTTTGAGACATATACCGATGAAAACGAACTGGAAGTTGTTTTTTCTGCACAGATGGCGACACCGTATGCTCTTTTTTATGTTACGGACATACAGATAAAAGAAGGCGGAGCGCTTACAGCATTTGTTAAAAACAATGAAGAACTAAAAACGAATATGTTTAAAATTGATGATGACGGAATGACTGCAGATGTTGGCGGCCTGCAGATAGAAGAAACGGACAGCAATGGGGAAACGGTATTTTTAATTGACGGCGACACTATGGGCGCGGCGGAGATAAATGCTCCTAAAATAAGCATTATGGGCAGAGATATACTTTCAGAAAAAAATGCTATTTACGTAGCTACAAACGGCAGCGACGCAAACGACGGCAGTGAAGGAAGTCCACTTAGAACGATACAAAAAGCAATAAAAAGTGTGCCTTTAATATGCGACAGAACGATAGATATCTATATATCTCAAGGCACATATTACGGGAATGTATGTATATATGGCCAAAATATTTTAGTTAATGTGCATGCCAACAATTCATTGCTGATAGGAAATATGGAGGTTTGTGCAAATGGGTATATATGCATTGAGAATTTAATGGTACAAACGACAGAAGCTATACCTTGCGTATATGCACATGGCGCAGGACTTACTATCGTTTTGAGAAATTGTGCTTTGGATGGAGTAAACAAAAGCAACTGCGGTATCAGCTGCGAAAACGGTGCTAAGACATACCTTGATTATACTAGTTTTTTCAACTGCAATAAGGCTATATGTATAAATGCTGTAAGCAACGCGTTCTTTTTTGACAACAAGGGCAGTAATAATGATATTTCTCTTTATTGCTCGGGAGGAATAATAATGGGAGCGGGCACATGCCCGTTAGCAGATGTTATGAAAAGCACTATGTATTGCGGGCAGATATTTTACGATACAAACAACATGAAATCAGCCAGTAATCCGTTTACAAGCGTATCCACATATAAATGGGAGACAAACGCACTGGATACCGCAACAATGCTAAATGGCAAATTCGATATAGATAATGAAAAGATAGTAAAAGGCAAAGGGAAAAAGTATATTGATGCGTTCAGTGAAAAAACAGATGGTCCGGAGCGCAGCGGTTTTTGGTTTTTCGATTCTGCATCTATAGTAAACACTTTATCTTCAAAAACTGTATATGGTGCGGAATTCACGGTTAAAAGAGCAATATACGCAGGAGATCCTAAACCTGCTTTGGCTGCGTTTTACTTTCATGATGCTGCCGATAAATACGCACCTTCCGCAAACCTAAGCTACACAGGGGTAAGAACAAATATAGGCTGGGGCCAAGAAGAAAGTGTTTTTTTTCCGTCGGGTACCATAGCGGCATTAATAAACGGAACCTATAAAGGAATAGCTGTCAAGATGCGCACAAGCAATGAAAAAGTTATGGCGTTTTGTCCGCAAAGCGAATATACAGCTAAACTGGTATTTTATTATAGATAAAGGAGGTTAAATATGGTTAGTAAATATTATGGGTCAAAAGGCAATACGGTTGTCGAGATTCAAAAACAACTCAATAAATTAGGAGCAAATCTTACTGTAGATGGTATTTGGGGGAAAAATACCGAAGCAGCATATAATACATATAAAGACTATCTGGGTTCAAGCGACCCGGCTTCAACAATAAGCATGATGGAATATACACCGCTTACTGATGAGCAGATTCAAAGTACTGCAAAACAAAAAGCGGATACGGAATATGACTGGCAGATATCGCAGGCTCAGCAAAAAGCAGACTATGATAATTATCTGTTAGAACAAAAAAAAGCGGCTCTCTTAGATACATACGATACAAAAGAAAAGGCGCTTCAAGAGGCTTATGCAAAATCGAGGAAAGAACTTGCGGAAGATAACCTTTCAAAAGGCATGGGACGTTCTTCTTATGCTCAGGATGTGCAGAATGAGTCATATATTAAGCAAAATGACGATATTGCCGCACTTAAGTCAGAGCTTGGCGGTGAGATAAAGGATATAGACGATAAAATTGCAGAAGTGCAATTGAAGCTTCTGCAGTCAAATGAAAAGCTATCGCAGGAAAAACAAAAAGAAATGCTTGATACTATCGCCAACCTGCAGAAAGAAAGACAAAAAACACTCACAAAAGTCTTGGAGTATAATAATTCACTTGCTCTTAAGCTTAAAAAACTGCAAAGCTAAGACGCAAAAAATAAAGGTTAAAGTAAAAAACGAAGTGTTATATTAAAGCGGCGCAAAAAAAATAAGGAGAGTTAAAACGGATGATATTTTATTAAATCTATTGGGAAAGCATGCATACATGATGACGAAATGTCTATTGAACCAGAAAAAGAATATATTCCTGCCCTGGAAAATCTGAAGGATTCGGGTATATCAATGTAATATGGCGGTCTGATAAATGTGATAATGCTATGTTAGATCAAAGCTGATCGAGAGAAGTCCAAAAACTCGCCGAAGATATTAGGTAGATTTGTAATTCGATCTCCAGAGCAGCCTAACCCTATAGCTCTGACGTGCAGCTATATAACACATAATAACACATATCGATTATGAAAAGGGTGTTATTGGATTAGCCTATATAGACGCAGATGACAAAACAACCGTTTTGACATAAAGCCATATACGCAAAGCTTTGACAGAGTCGAACATCCATTTGTGCCAAAGCGGTGCGCAATTTGGCTCCCAAATGTTGAAAGCTCATGAGATTTCGACTATAAAAGCATCTTTAATTTTTGATGCTTTTAAATGTTTATAAAAAAGTGCCTGACTTTTATTAAAGTCAGGCACTTTTTCCTTATTTGAAAAAAAGCAAGATTCTCTTTTTTATTAAGGAATGCTTTTTTTTAATTTTCATATGCTTCTTTGCTGCAGCAGGCTTTTAAGGCAGGCTCAAATTTAGATGTTTTCTTAAAAATTGCGCTCATTTTCTCATATGGGTATTCAATGCAAAACCGCAGTTCTTTATATTTCTGTTTACTTCGTATTTAATTATGCAATATCTGCAGTAATTATTTAAAGAGCACCAAAGCACCTTATACCATCGTGTTTTGCGTAATTGTCTCTGCAACCGATATTTTCCCTAAGGATAGCAGTATTAATAAGCTCATATTTTTTTGGCATAAGTCTTGCACAAGCTCTGAGTCATTGCCGCAGGCAGCTATTATGTTTCTCATGGTATAATTACTTTAATAAAAAGCCAGCAGACGTTTAGAATAGAGGCTCTTAAGATTTCCTGGGGAATATATCAGAACGGTGCTTTTTAGTAAGGTATGTCTTCCCTATCCGAAACACCCTTGAAACGTGTGTACTGGCCTTCGAATATAGCATCTACCTTGCCTGTCGGGCCGTTCCTGTGTTTAGCGATTATTATTTCGGCGGTATTCCTTGATTCTTCTTCGTGCGTATAAGCATAATCTCTATACAGGAACAAAACGATATCTGCATCCTGCTCGATTGCACCCGATTCTCTTAAATCGGAGAGGACAGGACGATGATCTGTTCTGTTATCTACAGCTCTTGAAAGCTGTGAAAGAAGTATTATAGGGATGTCAAGCTCACGTGCGGTATTTTTTAAATAACGCGTTATTTCGGAAATATCCTGCTGCCTGTTATCACTCTTTCTGCCGCTGTCCATAAGCTGGAGATAGTCGATAACGATCATATCAAGAGAATGCTCTATCTTAAGGCGTCTGCATTTGCTTCTCAGTTCCTGCGGCGTTATACCGGCTGTGTCGTCAACGAATATCGGAGCTACGGACAGGTCTTTTAGCGCTGTCATAATAGAGGACAGATCTTTTTTGCCGAGCTCGCCGGATTTGACTGCCTGCATATCAACAACGGCCTCAGAAACGAGCATGCGCGTTGCAAGCTGCTCACGTGACATTTCAAGCGAGAATATTGCGACTGTTTTGTTATAATTGACAGAAGCCTGCTGGGCTATATTCAGGGCAAACGAAGTCTTGCCCATGCCAGGACGTCCCGCCACTATTATTAGGTCTGAATTATTTAGACCTGAAGTCATCTTATCAAGCTCAAAGAAGCCGGTCGGTATGCCGGTAGGTCCTTTGCCTTTATTATGAAAAGCGGAATTTATCTTTTCATATGATTCAAGAAGCGCTTCTTTTATATGCCTTAAAGAGTTCTTATGATCTTTCATGGACAGCTCGAACACAGCATGTTCAGCTGCATTTAATATATCTTCAGAATTCCTGTCGGGCTCATAGCACATACGTGTTATATCTGAGCATGCTTTTATCATGCGCCTTAGAATTGATTTTTCAAAAACGATGTTTACATAGTGATTGATATGCGCACTTGATGGAACATACCTTGAAAGAGAGGTTATATATGTTACTCCTCCTACACCTTCCAAAGAACCTCTGTCTTCCAGGGCGTCAGTAAGCGTTATAACATCGATAGGTTTGCCTGCAGTATTTAATGCATGCATGCAATTAAATATTTCTTTGTTTGCAAGAGAATAGAAATCATCTGCACTCAGTTTTCCAAAAGAAACAGAGATAGCCTGTTCGTCCATCATCATACAGCCTAAAACGGATTGCTCTGCATCCAGGTTATGAGGAGGAATAGCAGCTCCCGTAATATTCATATCCATATTACTGCTCCAATACATTTACGGTAAGAGTTGTGGAAACTTCCGGATAAAGCTTTATATCTACGCTATAATTACCTAAAACCTTTATGTGATCATTCAGGACAATCTTCTTCTTGTCGATATCTATATTATGCTGCGCTTTTAATTCAGCTGCGATTTCTTTTGAAGTTATGGAACCAAACAGTTTACCTCCGTCACCGCTTTTTGCTCTCATTGTGACCGTAAGCGTTTTTATAAGTTTGGCAAGTTCTCTTGCTTCTTTCAGTTCAACTTCTTTTTGGTGAGCTAAAGCTTTTTTCTTTTGAGCTGCTTCAGTTATATTTTGATTGTTGGCTTCCTGAGCTTTTTTGGAAGGAAAGAGGAAATTGCGCGCGTAGCCGTCAGATACGTTTACTATATCTCCTTTTTTGCCTTTGCCTTTTATATCCTCAAGTAGTATTACTTTCATTATTGATCCTCCTGTAAATAATTGTTTATCGCTTCTAACAAAAGTTTTTTTGCTGCGTCTATGTTCATGTCTTTAAGTATTGAGGCTGCCATGGTCATATGACCGCCGCCTGCAAGTTTTTCCATTATAACCTGTACATTTATATTACCTAAAGATCGGGCACTAATCAACACATCTTTTTGGGACTGCATAAGCGTAAATGAAGCATTGACACCTTTTATCTTTAAAAGTTCATCTGCTGCCTTTGCTGCCAAAACAGGCTGTTCGTCATTTGCACTTGGCATCATTGCAATAGCTATGCCGCTATCAAGGTAGTCAGCTTTTTCAACAACTTTTTTGATAAGCTCAAATGTGGCCAAGTCTTCCTGCAAGAGCTTTTTGATAGCCAGTGAACTTGCCGATTGTTTTAGAAGATATGCCGCCGCTTCATAAGTACGCGGGCCTGTCCCGACCGAAAATTGTTTTGTATCTATCATGATACCGGCAAGCAGTATTTCTGCCTGCAGCTTTGTAAGCTTAAGACCAGGAACATACTGGACCATTTCCGTAAGCATCTCGCAGACAGAAGAAGCACCAGGTTCATGGAAGAGGTCTTTATATTCATAGCCTTCTTTACCTCTCCTGTGGTGGTCTATAGCTATGACTGTTTTAGCAGTATCGTAAAGACGCGGCTCCGCTGTCGAAGATTTTCTTAAAGTATCTACTACTATAACTGTGCTGTTCGTCTTAATATAGGCCAATGCTTCTTTGCTTGAAAGAAAATGAACATTTTCATCTTTCATCATATGTATTATGCTCGCCGCAATAGGCTTCTCACTTAAAACTATATGCGCAGATTTGCCAATATGACTTGCTATAGCGTATACGGCATAGGCTGCGCCCAAAGCATCTGCGTCTTCACCGCTGTGACCCATAATAAAGATGTCTCTGCTTTTTGAAAGATAATCAACGAGCTTGTCGGCAAATATACGCGATTTTACTTTGCTTCGAACGCTTATACCTTCTTTATTGGCGCCGAAATAAGTATAATTATCACCATTTTTGATTACTACCTGATCTCCGCCTCTGGCAGTTGCCATTTCAAGAGCATGTATAGCGCCTGCTTCAGCATCTTTTGCTTTTTCGCTTGAGCATATGCCAATTGAAAGGGTAAGGATTGTATCAGGATTTATAGTACGAACTGTTTCGAGTATAGGGAATTTCTTTTTCCTTTCAGGCTCAATATAAGCAGCTTCCGTAAAAATGGTGTAGCGGCCTGTGCTTGAAGAACGAAGCACTCCGTTTACGTTATTTGCAAAAGAATAAATAAGCTTATCAAGCGCTGGGATAAGATTGGATCTTACCTGCGGCGTTAATGACTGGAGAGTATTGTCGCCGTCATCCACATCTATTAGTATGACTGTAGGCAGATTTTGATTTACTTTTGCTTTTAAAATATTAAGCTCAGTATTATCAATAAAATATAAATAAGCACTCCTATGTTTGCTCGTTGTGCTGTGATCGAGAAAAGAAATGATATTCAATTCATAATCTCTGTTTTTTAATTTCCTCTCAAGAATGGTATGCCCGCTTAACGGAAGGGTATTTATATCTATATCTAACCCTATTTCTTTTAGCTTTGATCCTCTTATATTGCCCAAAAGCTCTATTGCTTGTTCGTTTACATAAAGTATTTCTTCCTTATCATCGACTTTTATTGCTGGAATAGGCAATTTCCGAGGCATGTCCTGCATCGTTAGTTCATTATATATTTTGTTGAGCTTTCTTTGGCTGCCGACTGTGTATTTATATATCGAAATAGCAAGGCATATGCAAATAATAGGAAAGACAGTGAAAAAAATCAAAGCCGCTGTGATATTATCCAGATAAAAGAATAAGCCGCATGAAATACTTATTGCGGAAATAAGTATCAAACACAACACTATTATTTTCCTGTAAGTCCTAATATTCATTTAGAATATCATTCTCCTTTTGTTACATATCAAATCTTACATTATTATATCATATTGTAATAATTTCGATAGGTATATAATAAAAAAGCGCCTTAGAGCGCTATAGTGTTTTTTATTGCGGAAAGATCCGCATATTCTTTTTCTAATATGTGACCTTGAGATATGCCGGCATACAGTTTCTTTGTTATGCAGATGTTTATTGTTTGCGGTTCTATCTGGGCTCGTCTTGCCAGCAGATAACAGACTACTATTTCATCTGCAAGCGCTTCGGTTAAGTATGCTTTGTCTATATCGGTTGTTCCCTGAAGATATTTAAGTATATCGCCTGCGCAGGATACAAGCTCCGTCTTCAGCCATTCTATATGTTTTAAACGCCCAGCTATTTCATCTTTCATGATCCATCGCCTTCTATAAGTATTATCAACTCTATTTTAAGACGGCAAGACGCAAACATAAAACAATTGGGCATGGACTTTTTTGTAGAATCGTGTTTAATAAAGATTTTGCTTGTGCTTTTACTGGATTTACTTTATAACTACAAAATAAAAAAAGAGCGCTTACCGCTCTTTAACAGTGTTATTTGTCCTTTGTCACGATGTAGTCAAGAAGGTACTTTGCTTCTGATGGATTCGAAAATACTAGTTCGACATCATCTATCATAGCATCTTTAAACATTTGTGTCAGAGCGATATATTGACATAGGACCGATTTGAGGTTCAGCCTGTCGCCCTCGCTGGTTACAAGTTCTACTTCTCCTTTAAGCTTGTTTACCTGTTCAAAAAATTTCTTTGGATCTTTTATGCTGGTAATTTTCAATGTAAAGACCCCCCTTATACCTATATTTCTATATTATATAAGGGTTTGCCTGCTGTCAACAATTAAAATAAAGGAGAGTATGTTCTTGTTTTTAAAAGTCTATCTACTTCACTGGCGTTTAATCCAGAAACGTTGAAGATTATTGCACCGCCTTCGGATTCGTTTGTACAATTCTGCAGATGCATGAATAATTCGCCGTGCAGTCTACTGTCATAAATGAGGGCATGTACATATTTGGCCGAATTATTGCCCCATACGACCATATTATATCCCATTTCAGTTAATTGTTCCGCAAGGTCTTCAAGGCCCTGCTGATAAGCAACAGTCATATTACCACTCCCAAGAATATGCTTACCAATTATAAGAAGTTTTATTCTATAGGAGTGTACACGTTAAGCGATTTTTCTCTTATAGAAACGTCTGCTGTTTCTTTCATAAGTATTTCTCCGTCTATATGTATAATGAGAGGAGAATCAGAAGTTATATGTGCTTTTTTTGTTTTGTATGTGTGCATTACCGGAAGACCAAGATGCTTCCCTTTTATAAGAGAAGGAAGGTATCTTAATATATTTATTTTTGACATCTTGTCAACTATTAAAACGTCCAGATATCCGTCGTCAAGTATGGCCTGAGGCGCAATATTTACACCGCCGCCTATACATGTTCCGTTTGCAACAGAAAGAAACATCATTTTCTGCGACGCATGCAGATCGTCTGCATCTATAGTTATGGTCTGCGGTTCAAATTTTAAATAGGCTAAAAGTATCCCTATAAGATATGCAAAAAGCCCAGTAAATACATGTTTGACTTTATTCGTTTCCACTTGGACCTGTGCGTCCATGCCTGCGCCGAAAGCATTTAAAAATGGCTTATCATCACACATGCAGGTATCTATAGTTTTTATATTTCCTTCTAGTATTATATTAAGCGCTTTAATAGGATCCATAGGGACCTTAAGCGCTTTTATAAAATCGTTTCCTGTGCCGCCTGGAATTATGCCCAAAACACAGTCACTATAAAAAAGGCCGGATGCGGTCTCTAAAACAGTTCCGTCGCCGCCTACGGCAATTATGCTTTTTATGCCTTTTTCTTGTGCACTTTTGGCAAGCTGGGCCGCATGTCCTTCCGATTTGGTATAGTCAAACGAATATTCGATTTGTAATTTGTCGAGGCTGCTTGAAACCTGTTCAAAGACTTTTTTTGCAAGACCCTTGCCAGCTACGGGATTTATAATAAAATAATACATATAATACCTACCGCTTCAGTGCTTTTATTTATACTTATTTGTGTATAATATATAACATAAAAGTAACACAAAGGATTAGCAATGGCAAATAAAAAATACAGAACAAATATAAAAATAGGATTGCCCGAAAAACTCATAGAACTTGCAAAAATATTTGACAGAAATGGCTATGAGCTTTTTGTCGTGGGCGGATATGTCAGGAACGCCCTTTTAAATATAAGCGGCGGTGATATAGACATATGCTCAAAAGCAAGCGCTGATGAAGTGAAAAAGATGCTTGCTGCCGAAAAAGGTTTTTTTACAACCGACAGGAAAAGTGAGCTTGGCACGATTGCTATACATGAAAACGACAAACTGTATTTTGAATATACTGCTTTAAGACAGGATAATTATGATGAAGGAGGTCAGCACAGACCTAATTCAGTCGTTTTTGTAGAGGACATAGAAAAAGATGCGCTGCGGCGAGACTTTACGATAGGTGCGCTTTATGCAAACGCTTTAGATGGGTATGTATACGATCCGCTATCTGCTCTTTCGGATCTTGACAGAGGAATAATCAGGACTACAACAGAAGATCCGCTTGATATAATAAAAGACGACGGGCTTCGAATATTGCGCATGGTACGATTTGCATGTGAACTTGGATTCTTTATAGATCCGGCACTTTTCAAAGAGGCTAGAAGGCACGTGTATTATTTAAAAGATATAGCGGTGGAGCGCATAACAGACGAATTCAATAAGATAATTTTAAGCGATATAAGATATGAAAACAAAAAGAAAGTGAAGACGCGTGCGCATTATCGCGGGCTTAAAATGCTATATCATTTAGGAGCGCTTGAATATATACTGCCCGAGCTGTTATCAGCTGAAGGTACTGCCCAAAACAAAAAATATCACGAATATGATGTGCTGACCCATCTTTTTCATGTATATGAAGAGATATCGCCCACACTAACGCTAAGGCTAAGCGGACTTATGCACGATATAGGGAAGCCCGAAGCAAAAAAAGAACACGGCAATATGAAAGGACATGCTTTTATCGGCACGAATATAGCATTTGAAGCATTGAAAAGGCTGCGCTATAAAAACGAGACAATAAAGCGGGTATGCCTGCTTATAGATCAGCATATGTACGATTTAAAGGGTAATGTAGCTTATGATGATCTGTTAGAGCATTTGGTAAGGCTTGGCCTAAGCGAATCTAAAGAGCTTTTGCAGCTTAAGATAGCTGACGCTTCCGGTAAAGGAAAAGGCGGCATAGAAGAACAGATATTTTTAAAATGGCAAAAAGCTATAGATGAAATGGAAAACGGTTACATTCCTCTTGATATGAACAGCATAAATATAAGAGGTGAGGACCTTCAAGAATTGGGTATATTCGGAAAAGATATAGGACGCGTTAAAGAGCTGCTCTGGAGCTATTTGATAAGAAATCCCAAGGACAATAATAAACAAAAGCTTTTGGAACTGGCCCAGGGTTATATGGAACAGCTTGAACCTCCAGAATAGGACCTTGGAAGCTTTTGGGGAAAGGGGCGAGTTCCTTTTGCAGAGGTTTGGTGCCAAAACCGCCAAGAAACAAAGCTGCAAACGGCGTTCAGGCGGTACGCTTGTTTTTTCGGCAGATATATGGAGGCAGAGCTTTCAAGGGAGAGGAGTAAAATATGAACAAAGCATTGTTTTGGGATTTTGACGGAACGCTTGTATATTCGCCGCATCTGTGGACGGAGTCTGCATATAAAGCGCTAAAAAATCATATAGCGGATACTGATATACGTTTTGAGGACATACGCCCGCTTACGAGAACAGGTTTCCCATGGCATACCTATGCAAACGATCACACGGCACTAATTGGAGAAGCGTGGTGGGATTATATCGTTGAACGCTTTACTGAGATATACAAAGAACTCGGCGTAGAGGATAAAGTAGCAGATGATATAAGCAGAAGTATACGCGAAATAATACTGGATATTAATAATTATAATCTGTACGAAGATGCTGTACCAACGCTGAAAGAGGCAGAAAAAGCTGGATACAGCAATTATATAGTTTCAAACAACTATCCTGAGCTTTTTGATATCGCAAAAAACTTGGGCATAGAAAAGTGGTTTAAGGATTTTATCGTTTCCGGCAAAATAGGTTATGACAAACCCAGAAAAGAGATATACGAATACGCGATCAAAACGGCAGGGTATCCTGAAATATGCTATATGATAGGTGATAACCCGATAGCAGACATAAAAGGCGCAAAAGAAATGGGCATACCAGCGATACTTGTGCATAGAGAAAGTGAAAGTGAAGCTGATTATAAATTTTCAAGTCTTAAAGAGATATTGAGTGTTTTAGAATAAGCACTCAGATCTCTTTCCAAAATAGAAGTTCAAGCGGTTCATCTTTGGGCATAAACGATCCGATGGCTTTATAGCCTGATTTTTCATAAAAATGCTGTGCAAATTCATTGGAAGCGGTGGATGTCATAAGCGCATCATATCCCGCTTCTTTCATCTGTTTTTCCCAAGCACCAAGAAGCTTACGGCCATAACCTTTTCTTTTTTGATTTTCTAAAATATACAGCATATTCAAAAATGGTATGCTGTCCCAAAAAAGACTATACCTGAGCCAGCCAATAAATTCGTCGCCTGACTTGGCTATAAGAATCCTTTTCAGGATTATACTTATTTTCAGCTCATCTTCTTTAATGTGTGTGTCGTAGGCAAGTAAAATATCCAGGTCTCTTTCATCAGCAGTATATATTTCCATAAGATCACCTCACAAAAAATCCCTATAATCATTATACAGCATACGAAAATAAAAAAAAGACTTAGGAAATTCCTAAGCCTTTGCGTTCCGTTGCCGCCTTTGAGGCGGCTTATATAGAAGCGCATTACATCGTGTCCATAGGTCTGCCTGTTTTGGGATTAATAAACGAGACCCAGTAGCCCGCATTACCCAAGCCTTGTGCAGTCATATAGTGGGTAAAACCCGTCAGCCCGGCAGGAGGGTTTATCCCATAAGGACCCGGAACAGCGGTGCAGCGCACTTTAATGTTGCCTTTGTCATCGTGAATAGAACCGATTAGATAATGGAAAGAGCTGCCCATACCCGGATATTCAACTTTATACCAAGTCGAATTGCTTATTGCCGGGAATGGTTTTACCGGCAGGCGTTTTCCATAGCGTCTGCATATATTCATTTTTTTAAGCATTTCGCCTTTGTCATATATGCACGGATCTATATCGCCGTACATTTTTTCAGGAGCATCTGCAGTTTCTCCGTCTGGACCGTAAGGATCGAGAGCCTTCAGATAATCTTCGTTTGACATAGATTTCATGTATATATTCTCTTGAGTTTCTTCTGTTTCATTTCCTGCTTCCTCGTCGGCGGTCATGGCGACTTCTTTGAGCTCGTTTTCTGACTCCATATCATCATTATCATCTTCTTCCACTTTCAAAGAAACAGCTTCTTCATCATCTTCTAATGGTTCTTCTTCTGTTTCAAATTGTTCGGCTGAAGCGGATGTATCTATCGGCTCTGTTTCATCATTTTCGCCCAATAATTCATTGTAGTCAAACCCCATAGCATCTTCTATTTCTTCTGAAAGTATCCTCTCGACCTCATCTTCATCGCTGCTTTCTTGGAATGCAGAATCCTCTCTTTCAATTTCAGACTCAGAAGTTTCTATATCTTTTGATTCTCCGATAAGCTCAGAGTAATCGAACCCTTTTGCGTCTTCGATCTCATCTGACTCATTGGCTTTTTCCGTTTCCCAATTTTCTGTTTCAAGCGCAGCAGTATGTTTTATGCTTTTATCATAATGAACACTGGCTTTCAACTCATTTTCATCTGGTTTCGCTATATAAGATGCGTCATTTTCGTCTTCATCTATATCCGCTATTTCAAAAGGTTCGATCTTTAAAGAACGTGCATCTTTAAAAGGCTCATCATTTTCAAAATCATTCGCATACGGAGCGCCTGTATAAGAAGTTCCCGATGAATCAATACCATTGTTGTCGACAAAATGCAATTTCCCATATTCCCGAAGTGGCATATCATTATTTTCGCCTTTCTGTTTTTCAGGGCTTTGAGATTTTTCTTCTGCTGCTGGCGATGGTGTTTCTTTATCATATGCGCTGACGTTGGAATTCATCGTGCCTCGGTTGCCATGTCTCTTATATGTTTTTGGCATAAGACAAGAAGGTCCTTTTAGGCGCAGATATGATTTTATTTTCATCCAATCTAGCATACAGTCTGACTGTCCAACAAGAGCAAAACCTATATAACTTCCTACGAATATTATTGCAGCAGCCTTATAATCGTCTATATCATAGGGCATAGTCGAAACATTAATGGATCTATGCAGTTGCATAGTGCGTTCATTGTAATCGATTTCGCCTAGGACATAAGGCATAGCAGGAGCATTGCATGGGAATAGAACGGTTATGTATATACCGCTTTGTGGCATAATTAGGTCTCTTGCTGTCACGGAAATGAATGCTGTATCTCCTTTTACCTCTATAGACACAAGGCCACTGCCTCTTTTGCCTTGTGATGAATAGCCTCTTTCGTCTTGGTGTAGGGCAATAAGGCGCCTTCTGTACTCCATTATATTACCTCCTTAATAAAACCATGGTTTTGAGCATGCTAATCTAATTAATTATATGCAGCTATATCTATTAAATTGACACACAAAGAAAATTGTACTAATTAGCTTTGTGTATTGACAAGTGTTCTAAAATGCTGTAAAATGAATTTTGCTTTGGAGAGGTGTCCGAGTGGTTTAAGGAGCTAGTCTTGAAAACTAGTGATGCTGAAAGGCACCGTGGGTTCGAATCCCACCTTCTCCGCCAAGCCGAAAAGCCCGAAAGCACTAGCTTTTGGGGCTTTTTTATACTTTATTTCATGAATTAAATGCATGAAAAAAACTTTTTTAAAAAGGCAAAAAAACGCCTATTAAATGTTTTTATTTTTCTACTTTTTTATATGGATTATTATATTCTTCTCCTAAGATCATACGAGTTCAACTGTTAGAACAAACATATGTTTGAATTAGGAATATATTACTTTTGCTGCTCTTAGATAAGATTAAAGAGAGATAATAAAATCAAAAAGTCCACTTTAAAAGCAGTCTTTTCTTTAGTGATAATTACGCAACGCAAACATTAACAGCTGCACAAATACATCTTTTCATTCATCATAAGAGATGAAGCCGAAACTCCTGTGTGAGTCAAACTACCTTCTGCGCTAAAAGCATTTTTTATAAAAGAAGTATGTTTAAGATATCAGCTTCCTTTATTATTACAGTATAATTTAATTGTAACTTTAAAATATTTCTAAACTGTATCATTGCATAAGCACGTTAGCAGGGTTATGCTTTTGTCAGAAGGGTCAGAAAACGGCAAATGAAAATATAAAAGATTTTATGCTATGCTCAATGAAAAAAAGATATGCCTACAATACAGGTGATTACAGATAAAAAAAGCATTGAGAAATATGGCGGGAATACAATGTCTTTTGCTCCGCCCATTGATTACGGCAAAGTTATGGAATTTGTTTCTTATGGGAAAGTGACAACAGTTGGCGAAATGCGAAAATATTTTGCAAAACTTAGTGGAGCAGATTTTACCGAGCCTATCACTGCCGATTTTTTCGTTTCGATCGTTGCATGGGCAAGCGAGCAGAGGAACGGGGATAAAACATCTTACTGGAGGACACTAAAAGCAAATGGAGAATTAAACTCAAAATACCCAGGAGATATAGAATCACAAAAAGAAAAGCTTGAAGCGGAAGGGCATGAGATAATTTCTAAGGGCAGAAAAATATAAGATATTATGTGAAAGAATGTGAAAACTCTTTCTGGGGATTTGAATAATAATTGACCTGCTGATCCCTTCTTGGCAGAAACAAATGGGGTATAATAAAGAATTGATAAGGATTTATATATCTTTTATTCTATAATTAATATGCAAACAGCATTTATATATCTTACTGGGAAGTATGATGTAACGTAAAAATGGATTTGTTTGTTTTGAACATTTTATTAGGCAGAGTTATATGAAAGGACACTATATGAATTATTATCTGATCTATTTGGCGGTCATGAGCATTATCTCACTTATACTTTATGGCCTAGATAAACATAAAGCGAAAAAACATGTATGGCGTATAAAAGAAGCGGTACTTCTTGGGTTCGGCTTTTTTGGAGGGGCTTTAGGGGCGCTTTTAGGCATGATGATATTCCATCATAAAACAAAGCACTGGTATTTCTGGACTATAAATATATTTGGACTTATACTGCAAATCGCTGCGTTCATTTACTTTTTTATGATTAAATGAGAGTTTCTTCGTGTATATAATACAAGACTGGAAAAGAATCGTGAAAAACCTGCATTTTAGCTTCAATACTCAGCTCTTTTAAAAGGAGAGATCATATGAATGTCCTTGTTATAGACGGTCAAGGCGGAAGAATAGGCAAACAGCTTGTTGAAGAACTGCTGCTTTATATGCCTAAAGATGAAATATCCGCTGTAGGTACAAACAGCATTGCAACAGCAGCAATGATAAAAGGCGGAGCAGTAAAAGCGGCTACAGGAGAAAATGCTGTTATTGTCGGATGCAGAACCGCAGATGTCATCATAGGGCCAATAGGGATTTTGAGTGCAGATGCTCTTCTTGGAGAAATAACACCTAAGATGGCAAAAGCCGTTGGTCAAAGCAAAGCTGATAAAATACTCATACCTGTTAATAAATGCGGCATAGCTGTTGCGGGAACAATAAATATGTCTCTTTCGGATTTGATAAAAGATGCGGTGAATAAAGCAATGGAACTTCAAAAATAAATAGCCGAATCACGTTTATTGACATTTTTCGATGACGTTGATAATATTTATCATAGGCAAGAAGCTGAATAATAAATCACAAAATACCAAGAAGGTATTTGGATTTTTTTGAAGAAATCCATTACTTTCTTTTTTTTTGAAAGGAGTTCTCTATGAATATGAATGTTAAAAAACTTACACTTGCGGCAATGTTTTTAGCACTTTGCATGATACTGCCTTTTCTGACTGGACAGATTCCTCAAATAGGCAGCGCTCTTGCGCCTATGCATATACCTGTGCTGCTTTGCGGGTTTGTATGCGGCTGGCCTTATGGTTTGGCTGTAGGATTTATAGCACCGCTGCTTAGATTTGCACTTTTTGGGATGCCGCCTATTTTCCCTACGGGTGTGGCAATGGCTTTTGAGCTTGCAACATATGGCTTAATGACAGGTATTTTATATAAACTACTGCCCAAAAAGACAATAAATATTTATATTACGCTTATTTCTTCCATGCTCATCGGACGTATCATATGGGGTATCGTAGGATTTATTATTGCGGGGATCCAAAGTAGCGCTTTTACATTCCAGGCGTTTATGGCAGGCGCGTTTTTTAATGCGATCCCAGGAATCATATGTCAAATAATTTTGATTCCTGTTATAATTATTGCATTAAAGAAAGCGAAGTTGATGGAGAATGAATGATATCAAAAAAATCATATTGGATAATTACAAAGAATATCCAAAGTCTGAAATACAGGATATTTTCAAATTGCTTTATCAAAATGAATTTGGATGCGGGCACCTGATAGCTGATGATAAAAGCAGTTTTGAAAGGCTTAAATGCGAATGGGACAGTTCACCCGTCGGCAACTATGGAAAACTGTTTGAACCAATCGGAAATGGTTTTTCAAGAATGAATATAGAAGCGGCAAAATCTTTTAAAATACCGATAGAGATTTATCATGAGATGTTTTTGCACAGCGCAGAAAAAAAGACGGGTACAATAGAAGGATTTCTTAGCAAAGCGGAAGCAGTTAAAGAATTATGCATAGAAGGTGAACTTCCGTTTTTGGCTTTGGATGTGGATGAGTTTTTGAGAAAATGGGAAAAGGACGGATATACACTTTTCAGTCATAGTGACAGCTATAAAAACGCATATCACCCTGCTTACAGAGTTGTTTTTTCTTGGTATGATGGGCTTATACCGCTATTGATTAAAATATATGAAATGAAAGATACAGGGGCTGTCATTGCTATTGACGGCCGATGCGGCTCAGGTAAAACGACACTTGCTAAAAGGCTTTCTGAGATGTTTGCGACATCGGTTATTCACATGGACGATTTCTTTTTGCCGCAAGAACTCAGAACCGCACAAAGACTTGATGAACCCGGCGGGAACATACATTATGAGAGGTTCTGCGACGAAGTTATAAACTCAATAAAGAATAAAGAACCAATTCAATATAAAGTATTTGACTGCTCGATTATGGACTACAACAATACGGCCAAAATAGAGAAGACACCGATAATAATTATTGAAGGTGCATATTCTATGCATCCGCTTTTCGAGTCTGTTTACGATATAAAAGTGTTCTGCGATGTTGATATGGATACGCAGAAAGATAGGATAATAAAGCGAAACGGGGCAGAAGGATATATTAAATTCAGAGACAGATGGATACCGATGGAAGAAAAATATTTTTCTTATCTGTTTATCAAAGAAAAATGCGACTATATAGTATCGATCGGATGATTTTTAAAGTAAAAAACAAGGGAGAGTTTTCACCTTGTTTTTTACTTTGCTGCTTTCATATATTGTTTTATTGTTTTGGCTGTGATACACTTTGACAGAACAAATGTTTCGAAATCAGCAAGACCAACGTTGCTCAAAAACTATCGAAAGGGTTATGCATATGGAATTTTATGAAGTTATAAACCGCAGAAGGACAATCCGCGATTTTTCAAACGATGAAGTTTCTATTAACATTTTAAAAAAAGTTCTGGATGCAGGAATAAAGGCACCGTCTAATGACCATCTCCGAAACTGGGAGTTTGTAGTCATATACGGGAAGAAAAACATAGAAGATGTTTTGAAAAAAGTTTCAAAAAATGCAGAAAAACAGATTCAGCTTCTTGCAGAGCGAAGGCTAACGCAAGATCAGAAAAATATGTATGCAGACGCAATGCCAAAACAATACAAAATGTTACGCGAAAGCGGCTGTTTAATTCTGCCGTTTTATAAGCAAACAGGAGATCTATTAAAACCGGAAGCATTAAATTCATTGAATGCCTTTGCCGCTATATGGTGCTGTATTGAAAACATACTGCTTGCTGCAACAGCACAAGGACTTGCCTGCGCACTGCGTATACCAGTCGGAGATGAAGCAGAATATGTGCATGATGTTATAAACGCGCCTAAAGAATATATTATGCCATGTTATATTTCTATAGGCTATCCTGCTAAAAACGCTTCTGTAGTAAAACAAGTGGATATAGATGTTGAACAGAAGATGCATTTTAATAAATGGTAACACTTTACTTATTTGAAATAAAAGCCCGAAAGCATTAATGCTCCGAGCTTTTTATATTTAATTGAATTTTTCGTTTAACCAATCTGTAAGTATTTTTTGAAGCTCAGGGTGAAGCGGTTTATCAGCACCAGCTCTATAGTTCTGCTGCCATTGAGAAGGTTTATAATCGCCTTCAAATTCTTTCATTATATGGTCCATGTTTTCTATTACGTGAACTTGAGTTTCACCAGGCACATAAGCGCCTATTTTCTTTACATTTTCAGGATTGGATTGAAAGTCTTTATCGCCTACTATGGCCAATATCGGGCATACTGCTTCATGCAGATCACCAAAAAGATCGTGCTGATAGTGCTCTCTGAACCATTTTGCATTTATTTGCTGGCCTTTGATCTTCATTATATCTTCGCTTGACTCCATTATTTTTTTGTAAAATTTCTGAGCTTCCTTTTCTCCGGTCTTATCGACAGTTTGAATACGGGATAAACGCGTAACCACACCTGAAAATCCTTTTTTTGCATTGAATTCGTTATACGTAAGCTGTCTTTGCCATCTCGATGAATCCTCCAATGTTTCCGCGGCGTTTGATATAAGGATAAGACCGCAGACAGGGCATTTTGCGTTTGCTGCCGTTGCCAGCATAGAACCTTCGCTGTGCCCTAATAGTATGATTTTTTCAGGGTCCACAAAAGGCTGTTCTTTGAGAAAAGCTATAGCTGCAAGTATATCGGACACCAGATCCCACATGCCTGTGTTTATGCGTTCACCTTGGCTTTCACCTACACCGCGTTTGTCATAACGAAGCGTTACAAAACCAAGTTTTGCTATAAGGTGCGCAAGATCCAAATACATATTCGTATCAATGTTAAGAGAAGTCAGTGTGCCGTTTCGATCCGTTGCTCCGGCACCGGGTATAATCAAAACAGCCGGATATCTTCCATCTTCTTTGGGCCTTGTCAGGGTACCAGCCAATATTTCTTCGTTAAAATTTTCTTCATTTTCAAAATCTATATTATATTCCAAAAATTCCTTTGGTTCATTTTCCATATCTGCTAATATCCTTTCGATTTTTTCAATATTATAATTCTATCTTACCTCTTATATTTAGTAAATAGCAATAATCCAAATATAAGAGGCGGAAGCAAGCAATTAAAGAAAATATATAACAAAAAAAAGACATGACTGAATAATAACTGAAATTTATTTATATATCGTAAGCTTTAAAACTTGTGATATATTGTTTATAGAAAAATTAATATTTAAAAGGTGATCATATGAAAGTAATAGCTATAAACGGAAGTCCAAGAAAAGACTGGAACACAGCAACGCTGCTTAAAAATGTGCTTGAAGGTGCAGCTTCAAACGGCGCCGAAACCGAATTCATACATCTTTATGACCTAAACTATAAAGGCTGCACGAGCTGTTTTGCATGCAAACTTATTGGCGGCAAAAGTTACGGAAAATGCGCTGTAAATGATGATCTAAAAATTGTGCTGGAAAAAATAGAAAAATCCGATGCAGTCGTTTTTGGTTCGCCGGTGTACTTTGGATCAATAACAGGCGAAATGCGATCGTTTTTGGAAAGGTTCATGTTCCAATACTTAGCTTATAACAAAGAGCGCTCGATATTGTTTGAAAAAAAGATGCAGGCAGGATTTATATACACGATGAACGTCGGTGAAAAGTATTTGGAATCAGGGTACAAAGAAAAGATAAGCGATGCGGAGAATATGCTAAAAAGGATTTTTGGAGCGGTAGAATCGTTATATGCAACAGATACATATCAGTTTGATGATTATTCAAAGTATGTTTCTTCCATGTTTGACGCTCAGGCAAAAGCAAAAAGGAAAAGCGAAGTATTCCCAACGGACTGCAAAAAAGCATTTGATATGGGTGTTAGATTTACTGAAAATAGAGGATAAAAGCGCATAATAAAAAACGATGCGGATTTGAAGATCGTTTTTATAAGTTCTTGGATATGACAATGCACTGATTTCAAATATTCGCCGTATTTGACGGTTATATATGCCAAGCTGCTAGATTATCATTTGCCTTTATTGGATTGCTGCTTCCTAATTTTATTTGCCGACCTCGTAATAGGAGCAGCAGGAGCTATTATTGGAAGTAAGCTTGTATTCCCTGGCTTTAATATGTGTTCCCACAAGGAATGTCACATTTCAGCTGGTGCGAACCTTTGCTTGGGCAAACGGAACTTCGTAGCTGCGTACAATTTTTAAATACTGACCGTCTTTAACAGCAACTATTGCATTGTATTAAAAACTGTCATTTGTGGTTATTGAATTAGTATCGCTGCTGCTGTCTTTTGAAATTTTGAAATAACCATATTATGAGCTGTTGGTAAAAATACGTATTGACCAGCAGGAATGTGGGTGTCGGTCTTGTACATACAGCTTTTAGAGGCAGTCGTTTTTCAAGTAGGCATAGGGGACGGAGAAGGTGAGGATGTTGGCGAAGGCGCCGGTGTTTGAGAGACTGTAACCTGTGGAGTGATGGTCCATTTAAGTACTGCATCCGTTTCTATATTTTTGTTGCTCGAATTCGGAAATAAAACAGCAAGAGTTATCATAACGGTAACCAGTATTAACAAGAACCATTTATATTGGGGAAATAATCTTTTCTCTTCATGTTATTAATCCATATAAAGCACAGCCTACTTGCACTTGGAATTTTTTATAAAATGCAGGGAGATTATAATTAAGCAAACTTCAAAAAGTTAAGCTATAGAAATTAAAATAAGAAATTTAAGATTGTTATAATACAAGCTGTTGACCGACCGTCGGTCAACATGTATAATACACTTAAATAAATGTACATTCTTTGGTGTCCGTATTTTTATTAAGTTAATTATTAAACAATCAAAAAGATGAATTTATTATTACATAGGAGGAGAAAAGCTATGCCAGACTTTATAATTGCTGCAGCATCAACTGCCGATCTTCCTGCTGAGTACTTTAAAGAGCATAACGTACCGCTTATTAGCTATACTTATACACTTGATGACAGGATATTCAGCGATGACTGCACAGAAGAATCGAGAGCGTATATATACAAACGGATGAGAGAAGGAGCGGTTACATCTACTTCAATGATCAACACCTTTACGTATTATGAGTTTTTTAAGGGACTTATGGATACGGGGAAAGATGTCATATTTTTAGATATGACGCGGCAGATATCGAATTCTTTTGTGAGCGCTCAAGAGGCAGCTGGGAAAATAAAAGAAGAATATCCAAATCAGCGTTTTTATCTTATGGATACTCTTTGCGTATCAGGTGGACTCGGTATGCTTTTGTATTATATGGTCAACCTAAAAGAAGAAGGTAAGAGCTTCGATGAGGTCATCAAATGGGGCGAGGAAAATAAACAGAAAATAATACACTGGTTTACTGTTGACGATCTTAATTTCCTGAAACGAGGCGGACGTGTTTCAAATTCTGCGGCTATGGTCGGAACTCTTCTTTCCATTAAACCGGTATTATATGTTTCAGAAGATGGCAAGCTTGTTGCTGCGTCAAAAATACATGGCAGAAAAAAAGCGCTGCTTGATATACTTGAAAAAATGAAAAACGATTTTACAGAACCTGACGGCAAGGAAGTTTTTATAAATCATGCAGATTGCCTTGAAGATGCGGAATTCATGAAGAAAAAGGTACTGGAAACGTTCCCGACAGTTTCTAAAGTAACTATATTGAGTCTTGGAGCTGTTATAGGAGCGCATTGTGGTCCTGGATTATTTACTATATTTTATCTTGGGAATAAAAGATATTCGTGAAAATTAACCTGGCTGACTAAATAAACAAAATCACTATACCAAAATAAAAACTTGTTACTTTATAAAACGTTTCATGATATTCTTATTCAAGAGAACAAATACATTTCCTCATATAAAAGGCGACAATAAAATCAGATGAATGAAAAAGGACTCAGAAACGATATGAAGGGGCATGTTCCATGAAAAAAGTATTTAAGATAATACTTATTATACTGGCAGTGATCATTGTTGTAATTGCTGCAGCATTCATTTACCTGACAAATGGACTTGATGCGGGCAGTAAGGTTGTGATATCAGGCATCAATCCCACGTCACTCAGTGATGGCACATACGAAGGAGCTTATGATGCCGGCAGATGGTCCAATAAAGTATCTGTTACAGTCAAAGACGGAAAGATAACAGGCATAAAACTTACAAAAGATGTAACTATTCCAATGGAAGGTTTATCAGATGATCTGTTCAATGAAGTGATATCACAACAGAATACAAAGGTCGATATTGTTTCGGGAGCGACAGTTACGAGCAAGGCATACCTAATGCATTAAATAAATAAACAAATGGAGTAAAAAATGAGTATTCTAATTGCATATGCATCAAAATATGGATTCACAAAACAGTGTGCTGAGCTGCTCGCCGAAAAATTAGGCGAAAAAACGCATATCTGTGATCTTGATAAAAATCATCCTGATCCAGCACAATATGATAAGGTCATTATAGGCGGCTCTGTATATATTGGTAAGATACGTAAACCTGTTACGCTTTTTTGCAATGAAAATCTTGATGTATTGAAAGAGAAAAAGCTTGGACTTTTTATTTGCGGCTTGGCAGAAGGAGAAAATGCAAAAAAGCAGATAGAAACAGTGTTTCCGCCTGAACTTATTGAAACGGCTGTTTGTAAAATGTGTTTTGGCGGAGGATATAATTTTAAGAAAATGAATTTTATGGAGCGTATGATCATCAAAAAAGTTACAGGCTCTGATAAAGATCAATTAAGAATTGAAAAAGAAAGTATAGATCATTTTGCCGAGCAGATAAAAAATGCTTAATATTTAAATTTGTTTTTATAAATACCATATAAAAAACTCGTTTGGATTTTCCTTCGGGTTTTTTATTTTTTAAAATTGCAAAACAATGTTTTGCTTTCAGCACTATGCTCCTGTTTTGGAAAAATTGTACATAAATCGGAATTAAAACATAAAAAAATTATAAAACTGTAAATTTTTCAATTATTTTGATAAAAATTCTTTTATTTGTATATCTATATCTAGTATAATTAATCGAACGATCAGCTATATTTTGTATTTTATTAATTTCTGTATATTATTGAAAGTTTATAGCTTTTCGGCAAATAAAAGTGAACCAGTTTTTTACCAATAAACTTTGGGAAGGGATAAGCATGAAAAAACTCGGCAAATTATTCACTGTTGCTTTTTTAGCTGCATCTTTAGCGTTTACACTTATTCCGATCAGTAAAGTATTTGCAGGTGTAACGACGGCTGTTACTGCAAGCGAAGGGGATACGTCGTATTCTACATCTTCGGTGGTGGTAGATCCTAATATAACGGTTACGGGAGATACTATAAGCGGCGCTAAGGTAATGATAGATAATAGGCAGACAGGAGATGTACTAGGCTACACAGCGACTTTACCAAGCGGAGTCAGCGGTTCCTATAATAGTACTACGGGACTTTTGACATTTACAGGTTCTGCTACTGCAGATCAGTGGCAGAGTATTTTAAGAACAGTCACATTCAATACGACTTCGACTGTAACTACTGTACGTACTATATCCTTTACATTGGGTACTGCAATTCCTTTAAACGGGCACTATTATGAATATATTCCGGGCTCTTATACATGGACATCTGCAAAATCAGCCGCAGAGGGCAGATCTTTCTTTGGCTTGCAGGGATATTTGGCAACGATCACCTCAGCAGAGGAAAATCAGTTCATATTGGAAAAATTACAATCAGATGCGTGGATAGGTGCATCTGACAATTCGACTTACAACGGAGGTCTACCAGAAAGTTATTGGTGCTGGGTCACAGGGCCTGAAAACGGTACTTTGTTTTCAACTGGAAATATCTATCCTTCTTCATATTCGGGCAGATATATGAACTGGAACTATAATGAGCCAAACGATTCGGGCATCAGTGAGGATTTTGCCGAGATATACTGCTCAAATAACGGAGGTAAGTGGAACGATCTTCCTAATACGAGTACTTTAGGCTATGTCGTTGAATACGGCGGTATGAGCGGAGATCCTACTGTTAAGATTTCAGATACAAAGAATGTTTCAATAGCAAGTTATAGCATAACATATAATCTTGATGGCGGAACAAACTACGCAGGGGCACCGACGTCCTATACTCCTTTAACCAATACCATCACTTTAGGCACACCCACCAAAACAGGATACGATTTTGTAGGATGGTATGATACAGCTTCTGATGGCAATAAGATAACGCAGATAGTCAAAGGAAGCAGTGGAAATATCGTGCTATATGCAAGATGGTCGATTAAACAATATACAGTAACTTTTAAGGATTATAACGGAAACACATTAAAAACAGAAACAGTTGATTATCATAGTTCAGCAACGCCGCCAAGCGATCCAGTGAGGGCAGGGTATACATTTAGCAGCTGGAGCGGAACATTTACAAATATAGAAGCAAATCAGACAGTGACAGCCGTATACACAGCCAATACAAACACAGCTTATACAGTAAAACATTATCAGCAGGATGTGACAGGCAGCGGATATACACTTAAAGACACAGAAAACCTGACAGGAACGACAGATACGGCGGCCATAGCTGTTGCAAAAACGTATGAAGGGTTTAGTGAGAATACTACATATGCAGGCAGAGTTGCAAGCGGAAATATAACAGGCGATGGAAGCCTTGTATTAGCTCTATACTATGACAGAGACACATATACCGTTACTTTTAAAGACTATAACGGAAACACATTAAAAACAGAAACTGTACGTTATGGCGGCTCGGCAACAGCTCCTTCTGATCCCGAAAGAACAGGATATACTTTTACGGGCTGGGACGGAACATTTACAAATATAACTTCAACTAAAACAGTTAAAGCGGAATATTCAATCAACACTTATAGGATACAATACAACAGTGTAGGAGGGACATCTATATTAAATGCTGATGTTGTATACAACGAATCAGCAACAAAACCGACAGATCCTTCTAAAGAAGGTTATAGATTTGCCGGCTGGTATAAAGAAGAGAATTATGAAAACATATGGGATTTTTCTACGGAAAGAATGCCTGCATCAAATGTGACACTGTATGCAAAATGGATCCTTACGCCTTCAGCACCTGCCCTAAAGACAAAGACGTCAGCAATGATCGAATTGCAAAACGATCTTGATTCTGATTTGGAATATCGCGTAGACGGAGGAGCTTGGCAGGATAGCGGGGTTTTTGAAAACCTGCAGCCTAACACAGATTACACATTTGAGGCTAGAGTAAAAGAAAACGAGCCTGATCCTGCATCATATACAAGCACACCTTCTATAATAAGAACAAACAAAATATATATTGAAGATTCAAGTGTGCAGGTCAGTATAACAGGCATTGAAGGGACATCGTTCGATCCGGGAACTGAGATTATTGTTGAACATGTAAATGAGACCTTAAGCACGAAAGACAGCACTGCTTATAAAGCAAATTTAAAACTGTCTGGTACAGATAAAACAATATCAGAATTATATGAGATAAAACTTGTTTTAGACAATGAAGAAATTCAGCCAAACGGTATGATTCGCATAAAACTGAAGCTGACAGAAAAATTAAAAGCGGTAAGGGATCAGATCGAGGTTGCATATATATCCGATGACGGCGAATATGAGGTTATACCGCATGAAATAGAAGGAGATTATGTAGTTTTTGAAATAAATCATCTGAGCATTTATGCAATAATTGTTCCGGTAAAACAGAATCTGCCTGCTACAGGTGAAAGCAATTCTTATACTACGATGCTTGGAATGAAGCTGATAATCGTTTCGATACTCCTGCTGCTGCTTCGCAAAAAATATAAGCAAATAACGAATTGAATGTAAAGTTAATAGCATATTCTTAATACAAAAAAGGCTAAAATATATTAAGGCCTTTTTTGTTTTTTACAGTTGTTTTGATTTAAAAATACTTCAAAAATATGGTTATCTTTTTTTAATTTTTGGTTATATTATCTTATGACAAATGTATTAACAATGAAAAAAGGAGGGTTTAATATGTTTGAAATGACACCATTTAGAAGAAGAGGACTTTCAAGAAGGGATGATTTTTTCGATAAAATACAATCGTATTTCGATGATGAATTTAATGTTCCTAGGGCTTTCAGAGGAGACATCAAGATTGATCTTAAGGAAACAGAGAAAGAGTATATCGTAGAAGCTGATCTTCCTGGAGTGAGAAAAGAGGATATAGAGATAACTTACGAGAACAATTATCTTACAATCGCTGCTAAGCGTGAGGAGGTCATGAACGAGGAGAAGGAAAACTATATCAGGAAAGAGAGAAACTATGGCATGATAAGCAGATCGTTCTATGTTGATGATATAGACGGAGATAATATTAAGGCAAAGTTCTCTGACGGCGTGCTTAAAATGAATCTGCCAAAGAAAGACTCCCCTGAAAACAAAAACAAAATAAACATAGAATAGAAGAATGCTAATCCTAAAGAAGCGGTAAAAACCGCTTCTTTTTTTATAGAATAATTTGTAAATATAGATTATGATAAAATCATATGGTTGTTTAATATAGTATTGTTTTATAGGAGGGTAAAATATGGGATCTTACGCTGTGTTTGGCAGAGTTTTAGACGTAATAAACGGAAGTGATATAGAAAATGGCGTTATAGTTGTAAAAGATAAAAATATCGTTTATGCCGGAGAGGAAAAAGGCATACAGCTGCCTGAAGAAACTCAGGAGATAAGAATAAAAGAAGCTACTATACTGCCAGGTTTTATAGACTGTCATGCTCATTTTATAGGCGAGAGCAAAGAGAAAGTACCGCCTATTTCAACGCCAAAAGAACATCTGCTCATAAATGCTGTTTATGATATAGGCGTGCTGCTTGACAGTGGATTTACCGCAGCCAGAGATATGAGCTCATTTGGCATACATCTTAAGCAGGGCATAGAAAGAGGCTGTATAAGAGGGCCGAGGATAGTTCCGGGAGGTCAGGTGCTTAGCATCACTTCAGGACACGGAGATATGGATACAAATTATCCTTTGGATTATGTGCAGAAAGACAACGTGATGACATATCTGGTTGACGGTGTCGAGGGCTGCCTTAAAGGAGTCAGGAAGCAGTTCAGAGAAGGCGCTCAGTTTATCAAGATATGCGCTACAGGCGGCGTATCCTCTCAGGTCGACGGACTTGATGATGTGCAGTTTTCGGATGAAGAACTAAAAGTCATGGTAGAAGAAGCAAAAAGACACGGAACATATGTAACGGCACATTGCACAGGCCTTGCAGGAGCCAAGCAGGCTCTTAAAGCCGGCATAAAATGCGTAGAGCATGGCATAACGCTTGATGAAGAATGCATTGATATAATGGTCAAAAACGATGTAAGCCTTGTGACAACTGTCAGCGTTTCGCAAAGCGTTACTACTTTTCCAGGCATACCAGAATTCATGCGCATAAAAGCAAAGAACTGCTGGGAACTTAACAAAAAATCCATTGCTTTGGCACATAAAGCAGGCATAAATATCGGTCTTGGAACAGACTATACGAATACGCCGAACACGCCTTTTGAACATATCGGAAGAGAATTCAAAGCGATTACAGACTGTGGCTTTACGAATATGGAAGCGATCCAGACAGGGACTATAAACGCTGCAAAAATCCTTAGAATGGAAGAAAAAATAGGCTCGCTTAATGAAGGAAAGCTTGCGGACATAGTAGTTATAAAGGGCAATCCCTTAGAAGATATAGATCTATTAACAGACAGCGTGAATGTCAAAATGGTCATGAAAGACGGCAAAATAGAAAAAATGATATAAGAAGACTTTTAAAAAGGGAAATAAGGGATGAGTAGAAAAACGGCAAGGGATGGTTTCGATTCAGAATTTTGTAATGTAAAATACGTAAAAGAAGACAATGCGGTGCTTTAACTTGGAAAAAGTTCGCAAGTTATGACAACTACAGAAAACCTACGATGCTTGCAGCGGGGTTACTTAAAAAATACAGTGGCAGCAGTTTTGTATGTGATGCTCGAAATGAATTTGAAGATGAAAAAACTGATGCAGAATGGGGCTTTTCAGTATTGTTACCTACTATGGCAGAAGCAGGATGCAAAAAGTAGTATTTATCATTAACAAAATTAGTGATATAGAAGGCGAAATGGATATGTGGACTAAAGAATTTCTGAAATATTTTATTGTAGATAAAGTTACTACGTATAAAGAAGACAAAAGTAAGATCAATAATTAAATAATAAATTTATAAAACACGTATACGTTGGTTGTATACGCGTTTTTATTGATATTGCTATATGATATAATAAATCGACCTTATTTTCAAAGGTTTAAAATGGAGTATGTAACGCTTTTGCAAATAATTTGTTTCATTGTTATGGGCATGGTTTTTTCATTCAGTAAGGGATAATTTCTAGTCGAGGGCTATAAAACAATGCCTAAAAGAGAAAAGAAGAACTGCGATACTGTTGCTGTGAGCAGATTTACGACTCAAATTATGTTTGATCTTTCTTTTAGCATATTACTTTTTATAGTACTGTTTGTGGCTGTAATAGGCTTTATGCTTATATGTGAACAAAGCAATAAATTCAAAAGATGAATGGAGAATGCAGATGACAGAATGTATAATAATGCAGATGGACGAAGATTCTCTTTCTTCTTGCAAAGAGTTAATAGTCGAATGTTATTGCGAAAATAAAAACATAGAAGAATATTATAAATAAAAAAAAGATAAAAATATGATAATAGCAGCTAAGAATAACGATGAAGTTATTGGCAGCATAACATTATCTAAAACAATCTGCTTACCTTTAGCTTTCAGACTTGCCCTATGCTTTTCAATGTTGCTGCAAAAGAAAAATATCGTAAGGGGAGAAGCGGCAAAAACCTTATGGATCATGTGATAAAATATGCGCCCAAAATGGGTATAAGTCTATTTCGTTTACAAGCCTTGATAACGCATTTAATGCGCAGAGATTTTATGAAAGCAAGGGATTTAAAAAGACAAGCAGTTTAAAATATAATATTAATCTATAATATTATTAAATCCATATTTGTAATATAATAGTATCGTTAATAATAGTATAATAGCTATATAAATTCTGATCTTCATTGCTTTTTTACAGCATCGTTTTTTTGCACAAATCATTTTCTTATAATATAGTATCATTCATATTTTTAAGGGGGAGTATCAATGAAAACGTATCCACACCTGTTCAGCCCGCTGAAAATCGGTTCAATAACACTTAAAAACCGTATCGAAGCAGCTCCTGTGAACATTTCAAATCCAACACAGGAAGGTTATCTGACACCTGAGAATATCCTTATATTCGAGGAAAAAGCTCGCGGTGGAGCAGCCATAGTACATATGGGAGAATGCAGGATAGACATGAAGACAGGCATATCCCACAGACTTGCTATTCCGCTGGAAGATCCGGAAGTACTGCCGTATCTGCATGCAGCTACAGACGCAATCAAACGTCATAATGCGGTTGCTGCCGTTGAGATACTGCATCCTGGGACAAGAAGCGATCCGCAATATTACGATGGACCTATTTGGGGACCAAGCGCAGGCCCTGGGCATTTAGGCAAGGACTATTCGGAACTCGATGAAGAAACGATCCATTATATCGTAGAAAAATTCGGCGATGCTGCCGAGATGGCTAAACTTGGTAATGTGGATATGGTAATGGTACACGCAGGACACGGATGGCTCTTACATCAATTCCTGTCGCCTCTAAACAACAGAAGAACGGATAAATACGGCGGGAGCCTTGAAAACAGAGCAAGGATAACGCTTGAGGTAATCGAAAACATACGTAAAAAATGCGGACCTGACTTTCCGATAGAGCTTAGGATGAGCGGTACGGAGATAGTTGAAGGCGGACTGACACTTGAGGATCAGGTGGAATTCGCTAAGCTTATGGACGGCAAAGTAGATCTTATACACGTTACATCAGGAACATTCCACGTACCTTCTACAAACCAGCATATGATACCTAGCATGTTCTTGGAGCCGGGCTGCAATGTTTATTTGGCAGAGGCTATTAAGAAAGCTGTCAAGACGCCTGTAGTAACAGTCGGAGCCCTTGGCGATCCTGATCTAATGGAAAGCATACTTGCACAGGGCAAAGCAGACATGGTAGCCTTAGCAAGACCGCTTCTGGCTGATCCTGGACTTCCAAACAAGATCAAGAGCGGACATACTGACGATATAATGCCATGTGTAAGATGTATGGCATGCATAAGCGAATCGTTTGTGCCGTATGTCAAATATCCTTCAAGGATAAGAAGATGCACAGTTAATCCGAAGGCATATAAAGAAGGGCCCAACAGATTCATTAAACCTGCGGATACAGTTAAAAAGGTCATGGTAATAGGGGGTGGCCCTGCAGGAATGGAAGCTGCTATAAACCTTTGCGACAGAGGACATAAAGTCGTTTTGGTTGAAAAGAGCGATTCACTCGGCGGAAAACTTAAGCATGCACAGTATGTCCCGTTTAAGCGTGAAATGCCGGTATTTTTAAAGAACATGATCTACCAAGTCGAAAAGAGAGACATCGAGGTAATGCTGAATACAAAAGCAACAACAGAGCTTGCCAAGATAATAAATCCTGATGTTATTATCGCAGCAATAGGTGCTGAAGCTGCCATACCTAAGTTCATGGAGCATGCAGGTGAAAACACGATGATGGCACTTGACGTTTATCCGAATATGGATAAAGTCGGCGATACGGTGGCAGTAATCGGCGGAGGTCTTGTCGGCTGTGAACTGAGCCTTCAGATAGCTGAAACCGGAAAGAAAGTAACGCTTGTTGAACGCAAGAAAGAACTTTGCCGTGACGCAGCGTTCCTGCACAGAGACGGTCTTCTTATGGAAATGAAAAAGTATGATATTACTACAATGATGGAAACTGAATGCATCGACATAACAAAAGAAGGCATAATGATAAAAGATGTTAATACTGGCAAAGAAAATATCATAAAAGCCGATACCATCATTATCGCAGCAGGATTTTTGCCAAAAGACGATGAAGCAGAGAGCTTCAGACAATACGCATACGACTTTTGGAAGATAGGCGACTGCTACAAAGTACGTAAAGTATTCAATGCAATGCGTGAAGGATATAATGCAGGCTGTTATATCTAAAAAAATAACTAAAAGCGCTTAGAGAATGGAATAAGCGCTTTTTTTATAATCATTCAAAACTTATGGAGCGGAATAATATGGAATTTAGAAAAACACAAAAAGCAGACGTAGAAAAAGTACTTGAGATAATAAAGCAGGCGCAGGAATCGCTCAAAAACATGGGACTTGACCAATGGCAAAACGGCTATCCTAATATGAATGATATTTTAAGCGATATAGAAAAAGGTTATGGGTATGTAGCAATTAAAGACGGCAAGATAGCGGGTACGGCAGCGGTATCTTTTGACGGAGAAGAAACTTATGAAAAAATATACGAAGGCAGCTGGCTTAGCGATATCGAGTTTGCCGTGATACACAGGATAGCGGTGCATGGTGATTTTAAAAAAGCGGGCGTTGCAACGGAAATGCTCAAAGCTATAGAAGATATGTGTTTAAAAAAGGGGTTTCACAGCATGAAGATAGATACGCACAGAGGCAACATTCCTATGCAAAAGACCATACTTAAAAGCGGTTTTACATACTGCGGCATAATCTATACTAATGAAAACAACGAAAGATTCGCATATGAGAAACTGATATAAGCTCTCATATTTGTGCATCAAAAGAGAGGAGAAGAAGATTTTTGCGCTTTATACTTTTATCTATGAAGGTGATGTAATGAAATGGCTTGAAAGAATGAATGATGCTATTGCGTATATAGAAAAAAACATAGACAATGAAATCGAATTTGATGAAGTGGCTAAAATTGCGTGCTGTTCGACTTTCCATTTTCAAAGGATGTTTTCGTATATAGCGGATACACCGCTTTCTGAATATATCCGAAGAAGAAGAATGAGCAAAGCTGCATTCGATCTGCAGAATAGTGATGCAAAGGTAATAGATTTAGCACTTAAATACGGCTATGATTCTCCGACTGCTTTTAACAGAGCTTTTCAGAGTATACACGGCGTCTCTCCATCAGCAGCAAGAGAAAAAGGCATTACACTTAAAGCTTATCCGCCCATCAGCTTCAAAATAACAGTAAAAGGAGAAGCTGAGATGAACTATAAAATAGTGAACAAAGAAGCGTTCAAAATAATCGGCACAAAGAAGCATTTCGATATGACTATCGAAGAAAGTTTTAAGCAGGTTCCGCTGTTTTGGCAGCAGATAGCACAGCAGGGAACGATATTCAAGATGATGCCTCTTTTGGACAAAGAGCCTTATGGAGTAATAGGACTTAGTACATGCATGAATGGAAGAGATTTTGATTATTATATTGCTGTTGCATCTGACAAAGAAACGCCTGAGGGTTTTTATGACTATATCGTGCCTGAGTGCACATGGGCGATATTCGAGTGTATAGGAGCTATGCCAAATGCTATACAGACGCTTCAAAAGCAGATCGTTACCGACTGGCTGCCTACTTCGGGCTATGAATATGCTAACGCTCCCGATATAGAAGTATACTTTGACGGCGATCAATTCGCAGATGATTACAGATGTGAAGTCTGGCTCCCAGTTGTTAAGAAATAAGAAGTTTTAAAGAAAATAGACCTTTTGAGGTCTATTTTTTATATTCAAACAGATTGTCTATTGTAACCAGTATTACAGAAAAGTATAATAAAAAAGTAACAAGTATTACATCGAGGTGGTATTTTTGGAGAATAATGAATGGGTGGCACTATGCTATACAATGCCGAGAGAACCGTCAAGAGTACGAGTTTCTGTATGGAGACGGCTTAAAAAGATAGGCTCTGTAAATCTGCAGCAGTCGCTTTGGGTTATGCCGTATACGAAAGAAAATGAAAAGCTTTTTGACGAGATAAAAGAAGACATAATCGGCAATAACGGCGAAGCATTCATCATGCGCTCGATAGTTGACGAGGAAAACAAAAAAGCCATAATGGAGAAATTCAACGCTGCAAGGAACGAGGAATATCAGGAAGTCATAGAAGAATGTGAAGCTTACTTTACGGAAATAGACAAGGAGATAGCAAGGGAAAATTTCACGTTTGGGGAGATAGAGGAAAACGAAGAAGAATTAAACAAGCTGAAAGAATGGTATGAAAAGGTACTAAAAAGAGATTTTTACGGGGCGCCTTTAAAAGAAAAAGCCGCGGAGATGCTTAATAGATGCGAGAAGGATCTGGAAAAGTTCTGCGACAAAGTATATGAATTTACGGAAAAAGCATAGGGGGCTTAATTTTGAAAAATAAAATAGTAATTTCAAACATAGTGCTTATAGGTCTTGTAAGCCTATTTATGGATATGAGCACAGAGATGGTCTACCCGCTTATACCTCTTTATCTGACGGCAACGCTTGGCGCAACGCCGGCTATAGTTGGTATAATTGAAGGCGCAGCGGAAAGCATAGCGTCCATACTGAAAGTACTTAGCGGTTATATAGGAGATGAGTATCATAACAAAAAAAGGCTAATGTTTGTGGGCTATTCGGTTTCTGTAGTATATAAGATACTGCTTATAATGTCTTCGTCATGGGCAGGAGTGCTGCTTGCAAGAGTAGTAGACCGCATAGGTAAAGGCATAAGGACTGCACCTCGTGACGCTCTTGTGGCGCAGTCGAGTGAAAAGAAAAAGCTCGGAGGTTCTTTCGGTCTTCATAAGATGCTTGATATGCTGGGTTCGGCAGTTGGAGTCGTGTTTGCGTACTTGTTTGTTGCAAACGGAATGAGTTTTGGCGATGCGTTTTTATATGCTATAATACCAGCGGTTTTAAGTATAATAATCATTCTTACAGTACGTGAAAAGAAAACTGAGCAAACTGCTAAAGAGAAGCTGAATATAAAAGGACTTAAACTAAGCAATAATAATAAAATGTATCTGGTTGTCATATTCATGTTCTGCCTTGGTAATTCATCAAATGTTTTTCTGCTTTTAAAGGCTAAAGAACTGGGATTCACGTCAGCGCAGGTAATTTTGCTTTATCTTTTATTCAATGTTTCTACATCTGCATTTGCTATCCCGTCAGGAAAACTGTCAGATAAATTTGGCAGAAAAGCAATACTTGTTCCAGGATATCTCATATACGGAATTGTATATTTAGGCTTTGCAATTTTTTCGCATAAACCTATAATCATAGTGCTATTTGTCCTTTATGGCTTATATACGGCATGCATTGGCGGAGCAGAACGTGCCTACATTGCCGAGAGCGCACCTGAAGACTTTAAAGGTACTCTTTTAGGTCTGTACGGTATGCTTCAGGGTATTGGACTTTTGCTTTCATCGACTATAGCAGGACTTCTTTGGGATAATATAAATTCAAGCGCACCTTTCTGGCTAGGCGGTATATTGAGTATAGCTGCCGCAATCATGATATCTTTCATATTCAAGAAAAAGGCTTACATACAGAAAGATAATAATGTGCAGGGAGCAAATGCATAAGAGATTTAGATAGACAGCTTAAAAAAAGAGCACATGCTATATGTGCTCTTTTTTTATATGGTATAATAATTGAATATGAGGAGGAATTTGGTTTGGAAACTCTATTTGAAAACGACTTTGAACTGACAAAAGAATTATATAATAATGTGGCGGAAAAACTCTATAAAAAATTCAGAAAGGCATATCGCGCATTCGTTCTTGTGGCGTTTATTGCCACAGCAGGTATGTTCCTGTTTTCTTTAACATTGAAAGACTTTTTGTGGTTTTCCATATTTACGATCGTATCTGATGCATTTTTTTGCTTTATGTATTTTAAAGCTCATTTATTGTATACAGGCAGAAAGTATAAACAGATGGAAACTCTCAACGGAAGCATCCCGCATTTTACAACTCTTTTTTATAATGATAAAATCGATGTCACAACACCGCGGAGCATGCTGACTGTTTATTATGACCAGATAACAGATGTTATAGAAACGGATAAAATGTATCTGCTGCTTGTTGACAAACAAGGTATAATGCTAAAAAAAGACGGGTTTACTAAAGGCAATCTTGATGGGTTAAAGGCACTTTTAAAAGATAAGTGTAAAAACATAAAATAACTTAGTTTTTTCAGAGCCAAATTGGCTTTTTTTTTTATAAAAACGGACTGCTTATGCTTGTGCAAATAATTTTTAAACCAATCAAAAAATAGCAGTATTGTGATATGATATACATGTAAGATAAATGCTGACATAAGGCATTTTAAATGGATTTTGAGTGGGGCGGTAAAAATGGATACAGCGAAACTGAAAGAAATGATACAAACTTCGGACAATATAGTATTTTTTGGAGGCGCAGGCGTTTCAACTGCAAGCAATATACCCGATTTCAGAAGTGCAGGAGGTTTGTATAATGAAAAGACGTCTTCAAGATATTCACCTGAGCAGATACTCTCGCATACTTTTTTTATAACGCATACAAAAGAATTCTATGAGTTTTATAGAAGCAAAATGGTGTATAAAGACGCTAAACCGAACGATGCGCACAAAGCTCTTGCCAAACTTGAGAAGCAAGGCAAACTAAAAGCGGTCGTTACGCAGAATATAGACGGGCTGCACCAGATGGCGGGCAGCAAAAACGTACTTGAACTGCACGGATCTATATACAGAAACAGATGCAGGAAATGCAATAAGTTTTTTGATCTCGATTATGTATTGGCTTTAAGCGGCGTGCCGACATGTGATGTATGCGGCGGGCTTATAAAGCCTGAAGTAGTACTATATGAAGAAAATCTGGATACGGATGTCATAGAAACTTCTATAAAGTATATAAATAATGCAGATATGTTAATCGTAGGGGGAACATCGCTTTCTGTTTATCCTGCCGCAGGCCTTGTGACATATTACAGAGGCAATAAGCTGGTGCTTATAAATAAAGAAAAAACGCAGTATGACTATAAAGCGGATTTGGCCATAAACGGCAATATAGCAGAAGTATTAAGGGAAGCTGTTCTTGAGTAAAAATAGGAGAAAGAAAATATGGTCAGTAGAGATAACGCTGAAAATTATAAATGGGGGCAGAATTGCGATGGCTGGCATCTTGTGAAAAAAGACGATCTGAGCATAATAACGGAATCTATGCCGCCTGGCACAAAGGAAGAAATGCATTATCATAAAAATGCATTTCAGTTTTTCTATATTCTTTCAGGAGAAGCGCAAATGTTGTTTGAAGATAGGGCAGTTCTTCTTAAAGAGAATGAAGGTATAGAGATAGAAAAAGGGGTATGGCATCAAATGATCAACATCTCAAGCGAAACTGTAGATTTTTTGGTGATTTCTTCTCCGAAATCACATGGTGACAGAGTTACAAAAAACGAGGAGAAATAGTATGAAAGTACTTGTTATAAACGGAAGTCCGCACAAGGGCAACTGTTGGACAATTTTTGAATTGGTTAAAGAGCAGATGCAAAAAACTGCAGGAGAACAGATATATTTTGAAGAAGTGCATTTATTAAAAGAAGACATACCTATGTGCACAGGCTGCTTTACTTGCTTTATGAAAGGCGAAAACAAATGCCCGCATAGTGAAAAAATACAGAAAATAGCTCAAAAAATTGAGGACAGCGATGCAACGATAATACTGACTCCGTCTTATTCTTTAAACGTATCAGCACTTACAAAAAACTTTATGGACCATATGTCTTATAATTTCCATAGGCCAAGGTTCTTTACAAAAAAAATGCTTGCTATCTCAACTACGGCAGGTGCAGGAGATACATTCTGCGCAAAATATCTGAGAGATGTTTTTAAGCATTGGGGATTTAACAGAGGCTATATGCTACATTTCAAACTTCAGAGCGCCGGGGGGTATGTGCCAAGTGAAAAAGTTATAAATAAATGCAATGCTGTTGCCGAGGAGTTTTGCAAGGATGTTTTAAGCGGTAAAGTATACAGCCCAACATTAAAAAGAGTTTTTTATTATAATTTTTGGCGCGCATTATCGTTTGCCGGTACGCCGGAAGATAATTATGACCATTACTATTGGAAAGAAACTGGCTTAAGAGACAGAACATTTTCAAAAGATGTACCGATTGGCCCAGTTAAAAATGCTTTTGGTAAATTCGCTTTTGGATTAGGCAAAAAAGTAGTTAAATAACTTCAGATATTGTCATTAAGATGTACATTTTTTATTGTTTAATGATTTAAACAGGATTAAAATTAAGCTGTAAAAATACATACAATATGTTGTGGAGGTGTCTCATGAAAGAAATATATATAGAAGAATTCAAAGATGAACACGCACCTTATGTATCAAAAATCATTAGAAGAAATCTTTTTGAAGTACTTTGTGATAGATACCCGATCGATACAATGGATAGAATGGCTGAACATTATAATGAACAGAGCATATTGGAAATCGCAAAAGAAAGAAAAATATTTGTTGCTACGGAGAATGGAGCAGTAATAGGCACAGGGAGCCTTCAAAAATCGAAAGACGGCAATGACGGACTATATTGGATATTTTCAGTCTACATTAAGCCTGAATATCAAGGTAAAGGTGTTGGTAAAAAGCTTATGGGAGTCTTAGAAGACTACGCAAAAAACTGCGGAGCGAGAAAGATAAAGCTGGTTTGCACTTATGGCGCTATCGGGTTTTACAAAGCGATCGGCTATAAAAAAATAGACGGGGCTTCAGTGGAAGGTCTTGGCGATATGATGGAAAAGGTGCTGGCTTAAAGCAGCAATAGAATTCAGTGCATAAAGAAAAGTGCATATTTATTATGCAGTTACCTAAGGATATTTTTAAGAAAGAATTAGTCTGCTTTTACTTTCATCATCAAATGTTCAGTTATCCCATCTTTATATAAATCAGGGATACGGCCGACTTCAACGTATCCCATACTTTCATACAGCCTTTTTGCATCAGGATTAAAATCGGCAACGACCAAAAATAATTTTGAATTGTTTTCGAAACAACGGTCTTCAAAGAATTTAAGCAGCTTAGTTCCTATCCCTTTATTTCGATATTGTTCTTTTACGGCGATGATATGCAGATATGGAAAAGAATGAAATGCTCCGTTTAAGGCAAACCATATAAAACCTACACAGTTTTTATTATCGTCAAGGGCAACATATATTTTATCTTCAGAAAATCCTTTTTCCAAAGCTTTTTTAGCACTTTCGCTTTTGTTAAAATATATTCTGCCAAGCTTTGAGTTCACTAAAGCCTGCTCACAGTCCCCCAAATAATCCATACTGCCTTTTATAACAGATGTTTTCATATACTACCTCCGATTTTTGCTTTTATGTAAAATATCTAAACGCCAGTGTGCAGAGAATTTAAAAGCTTCTTCCTGCTTTTATAATCAGGCATGAGAGAATAAAGAAGCGCATAGAAATTTTTTGAGTGGTCAAGGTGAACATAGTGGCATAGTTCGTGTAGCATTACATAATCTATAAGATCTTTATCTGCTTTTATAAGCCAAAGGGATAATGCAATGTTATTTTTAAGCGGAGTGCATCTGCCCCAACTTGCTGTGAGCTTTTTTATCTGCAGATTAGGCATGGCTTTTATATATTTTTTGATAAGCGGATATACCCTTTTAAGCGAATCCGAAAATATCAGCTGAGCATTTTCTCTCAGCCATTTTTCATAAACAGCCTGTGCATTATCTATTTTCTTTGTGTATACGATGATGCGGTCAACTAAAATATCGACGTGATTATTATCTGATAAAATTATATTGAGAGTATAGTCTTTACCTAAATATAAAAGTTTTTTTCCTTCTATAAAAGGCTCTTTTGTATGGTAAGAGCTGATCAGCTCCATGTTTTTGATTATTTCCTTCTGCCTGCTTTTTAGGATCTGCTCTATATAACTAAGGTTTGTACCAAAAGGCGCAGAAACAAAAAGTCCATCGTTTTTGATGCGCATATTGATGTTCTTGACATGCTTATACGTCAAAGTGTAATCGACTGTTTTTGACATTAATTCTATTTTCATTTCCTTATTTTCCATAAATTTATTATAGCATCATTGCACGCTTTTATAGTATATAAAGTATGTATATATATAAGAGTGGTTAAGTATTATATAGTAAATAAAAAAGTAAAGACAATGGCACATTAAATGTTATGAAATTAATACAATTATTTAAATATCTGTAACAACTATGGAAATGAAATTGACAAGTTTCTCGTGTCACTATATAATTTCAATAGTCGTAAAAGACTGAAGGTGATATTTATGAAAAAGATAATTTGTTTAATTTTAGCGATAATGTTCATTCTAATGTTTGTAATACAGGCATCTATGGTTGCTTTTGCGGCTGCTCCGCCAACAGAAAATGCTTCTGTTTTTGCTGGGCCTTATACGTGCCCGCCTGCACCAATGGATGAGTATTCTTTCAGCGATCCCGCTATATACGAAGCTATACGCTTAGATCTGGTCACTAATAATGTAGAAGGTGTGACTCTTAGGAGCGACAGTATACCGACACTTATAACAGATGAAGTAGAAATACTTCAGATAGGCGAATTGGACGGCGCTGCAATTACTGAAAACGATATAAAAAGCATAGTTGCTTATTTTCCAAATCTGAAAGTCCTTAAACTTGAGAACTGCTATATTACGTCTATACCAGCGGAGATAGAGAATCTTGCATCGCTTAGCGAGCTGTATCTGAGCGGCAATACTTTAATAGGATTAAGCAATATAGATTTTTCTAAACTCACATCACTGAGCATACTTGAACTAAACAGCTGCGGACTTACTGATATAAGTACGCTGTTTAATATCAGCACTCTGCACGTACTTAAACTTAGCAATAATAATCTGACAAGTGAAATGATACCTCAAAACATATATATGCCAAATCTTGAAGAGCTTGATCTGTCATACAATGCTCTTACTACAATTCCAAGTTCTTTTTCACAGCTGCAAGCGCTTAAGTACCTTATCCTAAACAATAATAAGATTACTTCTGTTCCGTCTATGTATCTTCAAGAGCTTATAGCATGCAATATAGAGAACAATGAACTATCTTCACCTTGTGACAGTCTTGCTCGACTAAGAAATCCGCTTCTTAGGAACAACAACATATTTGCAGACATACTCTCGATCATTAGAAGATACAGCTTTCCACCAAAATAGAAGCCCAATGGGCTTTTTTTATTTTTGCAAATTTACTAAAAAAATAATTCGATTATACCAAGCACTATTATAAGGACTCCAGAAACGATTTCGGTATAGCTGCTTAAAAGTTTCGAAAAGCATTTTTTCCCGAAATGATTTCCTATATTGAAGCCTACTGCGCTAAGCAAACATGTTGAAAACGTCGTCAGTATAATATTATAACTGCTTGTGCTAAAGCCTATGCCCAGACCAATGTTGTTCATTGCAAGGAAAAGGCCAAGCATGAAAGCTTCCTTTGTGTCTATTTCCCCATTGTTGTCAATATCGTATTTTTCAATATTACTGTCTGCCAATGAGCCGACCTTGCTTGATTTGTGCTTCTTTACAGCACCTATTATCATTTGCGTCCCTATAAAAAGCAGAACAAGGAAACTGTAAACATTTGCAAAATGTGCTGGAAGTAAAGAAAAAAAAGCTCGCCCTGCATTAAGTGATATATATGTTCCCAAAAGTGTAGGCAATGCTATCATTATGTTTGCTTTTAACGGTACTGAAATATTTTTAATTCCATAAGATACACCTATAATAAAGTTATCAAAATTACACGATACAGAAAATAGTAGTAATGGTATGATGCCCATCTGATCACCTCAATTTTGCTCCGTATATTCTATTCCATGCAAAATTTCGCGGTTACAGATTGGAAATGTTTATAAGAAGAAAAATCTAAGTTTATTGTTTGAAAGCACATTAAATATGTTATATTATATTGAGGAGACTAAATCAGGTCTTATGATGCATTACGAATATGACACAAAGCGTGTGTGTTCAAAAAAGATATTATTTGATATAGAGGACAAAATAGTAAAGAACATAAAGTTTACAGGTGGTTGCAACGGCAATATGCAGGGCATGGCAAGACTTTGCGAAGGGCAAGCCGCCCGAAGAGATAATAAAAGCGCTTGAAGGGAAAAATGACTGTTTCGAGGCACAGCCTGCCCGGATCAGCCGGCAAGGGCTCTTAAGAAAGCTTTAACAGAAAAAATTAAGTTTATATAAACATTTTGAAAGGAACGTGGAAACTTGAAATTTTCGTACAACACAAGAGGCGTGTGCTCAAGGCAAATAACATTTGATCTAGAGGGAAACAAAGTCAAAAACGTGCATTTTATAGGAGGCTGTCCCGGAAACTTAAAAGGTATCTGCTCATTAGCTGAAGGAATGGATGCATATGAACTTATAAAAAAAGTAAGAGGTATAAGATGTGGCGGTAAGCCTACCTCCTGCCCTGATCAATTATCAATAGCACTTAGCGAGGCCATAAATCAGTACAAAAAAGAAGCATAAAGGAAGAGTGGTATATCCGCTCTTCTTTTTTCTGTTTTTACGACAATAAACGCAGATTTTGAGGACAAAATGTTCTTTATTAAAATGAATTGCTGAAATATAATTAACGTAGAATGGATACTGAATTATGGATTGGGTTTCCAAATATAATTTAAAAGAAAAATAATGGAAAACAGGCTTATTATGCCTTTAATACTGTTAAGGACAATAAAGCAACAGAAGAGAAGAAAACATCACAGGGAAAATCCAAAAACAGTATAGGTATTGTTGGAAAGCCAAAAAACTCATCAATAACGATTTGATAGATTTTGTCGCTATGGGTAAAGCTGTCCTGGCTGGTAAGGAGATTGTAAACAAAGCCCAAATAATATACCTATAACAGTAGTATGCATTGTCAGCCATACTGGTGGTATAAATGCTGGGAAAATGCCTGGCGCAAAAGAGAAAATAGAGTTGGAGGGAATATATATGAAACTGAGGTCGGCTCAACTTAGCCATCTGCAAGAGCTTATTGAGCTATATGCAAATCATTTGAATCGTGAAAACAATACAGTAAATGTTGATAAAATAAAAGCGTATTCATTACTTAAAGAAATGATAGAAGACAAGGACTATGATATCCTTATTGCGCTAGAAGATGGTCTGGTCGTTTCTTCCGTAACACTTTTAATCGTTAAGAACCTTACACATAACCTAAGGCCTTATGCAATAATAGAGAATGTAGTAACACATGAAAAATACAGGAAAAAAGGATATGCAAGAGCGCTGATACAGGAAGCATGCAATACTGCCGAGAAAAAAAACTGCTATAAAATAACGCTCACAACAGGCTTAAAAGACCCAGAAGTACTTAAATTCTACGAAAACTGCGGCTTCAATAGAAACGATAAAACTGCATTCGTTAAATGGTTATAAAAAACAGAGGAGCTTACTCCTCTGTTTTTTATTTTAACTTATTTTAAAAGCTTTTCAATCGTATCTGCTGCGCTGCTTAAATAATCGCCATTGAAATTTTCAAATTCGCCTTTATCACTTAATTCTGCTATAGAAGGATCAATAGGTATCCTGCCAAGTATATCTACACCAAGTTCCGATGCGATTGAATCTAACTTACTCTTGCCGAACACATTTATTTCTTTTCCGCAATCCGGGCATTTTACATAGCTCATGTTTTCAACAACACCCAATACAGGTATGTTCATCTGCATAGCCATGTTGTATGCTTTTTTAACGATCATTGAAACAAGATCCTGCGGTGAAGTAACGACTATTATTCCATCAAGAGGTATCGACTGGAATACTGTTAGAGGAACATCGCCTGTTCCGGGAGGCATATCTATGAACAAAAAGTCCAGATCGCCCCATATTACTTCCTGCCAGAACTGCAGTACAACACCTGAAAGTATAGGACCTCTCCAAATAACGGGAGCATTTTCGTCTGGTAAAAGAAGGTTTATGGACATAAGATTTATATTATTTTTTGTCTTTTCGGGGAATATTCCCAGATCGCTTCCCTGAGCTTTTTCTGTTACACCAAACATTTTTGGTATGGATGGGCCGGTTATATCTGCATCCATGATACCTGTCTTATAACCTTTTTTGTTCATAAGTACAGCCATCATAGCTGTTACTAACGATTTCCCAACGCCGCCTTTGCCGCTGACTACACCTATAACTTTTTTGATAGAGTTTAGGTCATTGGTTTTTTTTATCATGCTTTGCTTGCTGTGTTCGCATCCTTCGCAAGATTCGCGAGTACACTCGCTTTCATTGCAAGATGCATTGTTTTGGGACATTACTCTTCATCTCCTATATATAAATATTTATTTTTTCTATAATCGCTCTTAAATACGGCACAAAAATTATTATATAGTATTTGTTTATTTCACTCAATAATTCCGGTCTGATATTAATTTCCTTTAAGCTCGTTAAGACGTTTTTTTGCTTGCACAAGACGTTTCTCAAGATATCTGATGTTTTCTTCTATCTGCTCCATCTCATGCTCTTTACTGACGAGATATTCTACTTCAGCCATATCCCATTTACCAGAATGACAATCACATTCGCCTTTGCTGCTTACACATCCGCAGTTATTGTTTTCACTTTTCATTTCATGATCTCCTTCTTTATCAAACGCATGCTTATATTTACATTTTTGCTTGCATTTTTTATTCTGCAGACGATAAGCACAATTGTCTTCTCCGCATTCGAAATGTGATATCCTCATAGGCTTGCCGTTTATAACAGCGTCAGCTACTTTTTTTCTTGCTGAGCTCAAAATACGTTGAAGAGTTCCCCTTGATACATTCATGGAATCCGCTGCAGCGGACTGATCCATTTCTTTGAGATCACAAAGACGGAGTGACTCTATCTCTTCAAAAGTAAGGATTACCTCACAATCACATGCATTTTCAGGGATAAACTTTGTGTTTTCTGGGAAAAAGCCTATATTTCTGCATTTCTTTGGTCTTGGCATTTTAATCACTCCGAAACAATTTGTGCATATGCACAATATTTATATTAATGGTTTATCATATTTTGTCAACAAGAAATTGATAAATCGAGTGCTTAATTAAAAAGCCAATACATTCATATCATATATAAACGCATTGGCTCAAAATCTAATCTGTTTTTCTAGTTTATTTCAGGAATATACTGAATTTCTTCTTCAAGCTTTTGAGCACACAGCATCGCAGCACCGATTATGCCTGCATCATTTGAAAAAGCGGCAGGTATTATTTTAACAGGGGGAAGCATACTATACATCCTTTTAATGTTCGGCTCAGTATTTATACGGCTCAAAAGAAAATCTCCTGCTTTCGCAAGGCCACCACCTATAGCTATAATATCTGGATCGAATATGTTTATTATGTTCGTTATACCTATGTTGAGATACTCGGTATATTTATTGAAGACTTCAAGAGCAGACGCGTCACCGGCTTTTGCGCAGTCGACAATATCTTTTCCTGTAAGAGGAGCATCCTGCATGCAGGCATAGAGCATTGAATCTTTATTTTCCTGTGCGGCAATACTTGCATCTTTTATAAGAGCAGAGACTGAGCCATAGACTTCGAAGCAGCCTCTGTTGCCGCAGTTGCATGGTTTACCTCCGGGTACTATCACCATATGACCTATTTCACCGCCGCCGCCATAGCTGCCTTCATAAACTTTATTGTTTATAACAACACCGCCGCCAAGGCCTGTGCCTATAGTGAGCGTTACAGAATTCTTAGCTCCTTTGCATGCGCCGCTTCTGTGTTCGGCTATAGCAGCTATCGTTGCATCGTTGCACATAAAAATAGGCACGCTGAACTGCGTCTTCATACAACTGCGCAGAGGTACATTGTGCCAAAAAATATTGGGGCAGAATATTACATTCCCCGTATTATTGTCTACGAGTCCGGGAACCCCTAAACCTATTGCGGATATGTCGGATAAACTTAAACTGGATTCGTTTATCAGTATCCTTGCTCTAAAGAGCATATCGGATATCACATCTTTAGGATCTCTTGTTGGTTCGGTAGGGAAAATTTTTTTATTTATTATAAGACCGCTGTCAGTGACGATACCCATCTTGATATCTATTCCGCCTATATCATAGCAAAGAAAATACATGTCCGACCTCCAAAAGTAGTGTATATGTTGTTGTTTTAACATAAAATCCTATCTTTATCAACAGCAATTTCACAGTATAAAATATTATATCATACAAAAGCTATTAAAAATTAAAAAAATTTGGAGGCAAACATGGCAAAAGCAGGAATGAGAAGGCCTGATCCGGAGGATCCCCACGCACATGGAGACGAGAATTACGGAAAGACGAATAAGATGCCAAAAAACGATGTAAAACCTGTTCCGGAGATACAGGGTAAAGCTAAAGCAGGGCATAAAAAAGGATAAAAAAAAGTCGCTATTAAGCGGCTTTTTTATTTTAAACGGCATATGTTTTTGTTGTCAGTTTATTACATTGCATTTAAACTTAGTGTAAGGAAATAAAAGGAAGGTTATTAAATGAACAAAAAACTAAAGTATGTTGTTGGTATTGTTATTATACTAACAGCGCTTGCAGTTGGTGTGTATTATCTGTTCTATTATAATTTGATATCTGATAAAGCTTATACTGCAGCTGATTTTGGCATAGAAACAATAAAAAGTACAGTAGATTATAATAATAACGGTATAGACGACTATACGGACATAATGCTTGGTGCAAGAGAAAGTGCCAACGTAACATATAGAAGCGCTTATTACCAAGGAGGCTATCCTCCGGATGATGAAGGGGTTTGCACAGATGTTATTTGGAGAGCATTTAAAAAAGCCGGATATAATCTTAAAGATATGGTAGATGAGGAAATAGCGAATAATGTTTCAGCCTACCCAAGAGTAAACGGCAGTCCGGATCCAAATATAGATTTTAGACGCGTAGCGAACCTGAAAGTATTCTTTCAAAGGCACGCTACTTCGTTAACGCTGGACCCTGCAGATATTGCCCAGTGGCAGCCCGGAGATATCGTTACATATGACTGCTCGCATATAGCGATCGTTTCGGACAAAAGAGACAGCAAAGGCCAGGTGTATATAATACATAACGAAGGACAGCCGGTAAAAGAAGAAGATGCGCTTACAAGGCATACTATAGACGGGCATTTCAGATTTGATTATAAAGAATAAAAAAGGCCTTACTGTAATAAGCAGTAAGGCCTTTTTTATTTCTATTTAGAAACGTCTCGTGAGACAGTGAAAGTGAAAGTGGAGCCTTCCCCTAAAACACTTTTTGCTTCGATGCTTTCACCGAGAAGCGTTAATACTTCACGAGCTATCGAAAGTCCAAGCCCGGTGCCTTCGCTTGAATGCGCTTTGTCTGCTTTATAGAACCTGTCGAATATGTGCTCCATGTCTTCTGCACTTATGCCTTCGCCTGTATCTATAACTGAGATATATATTTTATTTTCGTCCCATGCACCTGAGAGTTTTATAGTGCCGCCTTTATCTGTATGTTTTATAGCATTGTCGAGCAATATGACAAAAACCTGCTCGATCCTAGACGGACTGGAATATGCTTTTGGTACATCTTTAGGTATATCGAACACAAAGTTCAGACCTTTTTGCTCTAAATGCGCATTATGGACTTCCATAGAGTTTTCAAAAAGCTCGTATACATTAAACGTTTCTTTTTCAAAAGGCGTTGTGCCGGACTGCAGTCTGGAAAGTTCGAGCAGATCGTCAACTAAAGCTGAAAGCCTCATGGATTCGTTCAGTATACTGTTATAGAAATTCTCTTTCTTTTCATCGCTTTTTACGAGGCCGTCTTTGAGCGTTTCCGCAATAGCTCTTATAGATGCTATAGGGGTCCTTAATTCGTGAGAAACGTTTGCGACGTAATCACGCCTTGTTTGCTCAAGATGTTCAGATTCTATGGAGCATTTGTTTAGAGCTTTTGCAAGTTCTCCAATCTCGCCTTTCTGTGTTTCATCTGCTCTGCGAGTATAGTCGCCTTTCGCTATGGAAAGAGATACGTCGCGCATCTGCCTTATAGGTACTACAATACGCCTTGAAGCGTAATAAGCAGGTATGAGCATTACAATAAAAGAAGCCAGCATACTTAAAAGAAGCGTAGTGGTAAGGCCGTTTATAGCTGCGGTGAATTCTTTTATAGGCTTAGCAAATGCTACGGCACCAACGACAGAATTATTGTAAACAATGGGCACCGCAACGATCAAGTAGTCATTTCCAAGCGACGATTTTTTTATAGTATTTACTATATTATTGCTTAAGACTGTAGGAATTATATCGGACAGTACACTTTGCGTTTCATTTAGATGTACCTGGTCGGTTGCTATTTGAGTTATTACAGTTGTTATGCTGCTAATCGGTTCGCCGTATATTTTCTGAGATTTTGCTGTCCAAGGAAGTATAACGGAAGGGTTTTGCTGAGAAGTCTGCTGATCTGTCTGGGTAATACGGGTAGTAGAGCTCTTGCCTTTTCCCGGAGTCTTTATTTCTTCGCTTTCAGATTGGGCAGTTACATCAGAAGAGGTGCTGCTGTTTGAATTTGCTTTAATAATATTACCGTTTCTATCATAAAGGTGAATCTGAGTATCCAGCACTTTAAAATTAGAGTCAAAAAAAGGCAGAGGCTGAGTGCTTAAGTTCCCCGTCCATGTATCGCTTATATATTCGGCGATGCTTTTTGCGGCAGGCAAAAGCTCAGTTGCCCTAATTTTTATGAAAGTATCCTTTGCGACAAACATATAAATACCTGCAGTTATGCCTGCAGATATGAGTATCGTAGACATTACGAGTATTATTATACGTTTGAGCAAATGGCTTTTTTTCATTTTTTCACCTCAAATTTATAGCCAACGCCGTATATGCTCTTAATAGAAAAAGAGCAATTGTCCTGTGGCAATTTTTGGCGGATACGTTTTATCTGTGTATCTACAAGTCTTGTATCCCCATAATAATCATATCCCCATACGTTTTCAAGTATCTGTTCTCTTGTGAAAACGCGTCCCGGGCTTTTAGCCAAAAGGTATAACACTTCAACTTCTTTTGGTGTGAATGGAACGAATTTACCATCGATTATAACTTCATAATTGGCTAGGTTCATTTCGAGCCTATCATACCTAAGTGTCTGTTTTTCATCTTTTGGTTCTTCGTTTATTCTCCTTAGAACCGCTTTTATACGCGCAATGACTTCTCGTGGACTAAAAGGTTTTATTATATAGTCGTCTGCACCTAATTCAAGTCCCAATATCCTGTCGATTTCTTCTCCTTTTGCAGTCAGCATTATAATAGGGACATTGTTTTTTGCTCTGATTTCTCGACAAACATCTATGCCATTTTTCTTTGGCATCATAAGATCTAAGATCACCAGATCAGGATTCTCTTTTTCAATAAGAGATACTGCCTGTTCGCCGTCAAAAGCGGATATATAGGAATAGCTTTCGGCTTCAAGATAGGCGCCCAATGTATCATGGATGATCTGCTGATCGTCACATATAAGTATTTTGTATTTTGGAGACATATATATCACCTCAATCTAAGTATAAACATAAAAGCTCTTTATACAATACTGCTTTTGTATATGCCTTAATTGTACACAATTTTGACATATTAATAAAACATTTATTTTTTTCGGACAATATATACGACTTTGAAGTAAAATAGTTAAGAGGTGCTTTAAAATGATAGAAAAGCTTGTAAAAAAATATAGTATGCCGAACTGGGAGAATATCAGAGTCAATTTAAGAACACTTCCGCTTATGAGTTTTATCGAAGCGAAAGAAGGCGCATTTTTCAGATTTACAGATGACGGACAGCAGATATGTGGCATAATTGCTTTTTCGGGCAAAGGTGCTGCAGAACTCTTGAAAAACTTGGATGAAGATGATAAGTTGGTTTTTATAGCTCTTCCTAGAAATGAGATATTGCCAAAGGGAACGCTTGAAGATCTTAAAAGAAAGATTTCGAAGGTGCTCGACTGCAATGCGTATAATTTTCTTGAAAAAGAAATAGAAGTAGAAGAAGATGAGCATATAAAGGAAATAGATATAAGCGAAGCCGGATATATATTTGAAAACTACGAAGAAAAAGAAACATCCTCTGTCAAAGAAATAGAAAGGGATATTAAGAACAGACCTGCTTATGGCTATTATGAAAACGAAAAGCTTATAGGTTGGGTGCTGACGCATTCAGACGGGCAGATAGGAGTACTGCATATAGATAAAGAGTACAGAAAAAGGGGCATAGCAAAAAAACTTATGCAGAGGATAACAAAAGCGACGCTTCAAACAGGAAGAGTGCCCGGATGTGAAGTGAAAAAAGATAATGAAGCATCTATGAAGGTAGTTACATCGGTCGGTTTTTCGCATACAGGGCAGGAAATCTGGATAATATTTGAGTAAACTAAAAGGCATGCTAATGATGCCTTTATTTATCTCCTTCTTCAGGTACTATGCAAATGAATTTCAGCGTTCCTTTACCGGTGTTTCTGAATTGATGCTCTATGTTGCCGGGTATATATGCGCATGTGCCTTCCTTGACTTCATAGTCAACTCCGTCATAATGTACTAAGCCGTTTCCTGCTATTACATAATTTACGTGATACCAAGGGTGTTTATGTTTTGGTGAATAGCCGCCTTCTTCAATCTCAAAGACACGCATCACTTCACCTTGCCAGCCTTCTTTCGGCGAAATCACAGATCTTTTGCTTACCAAACTTGCACCCGGCATTGCCGCTTTTATCTGCTCGAAATCTTTTTCATGAAATACAGCCATTTATTACACGCCCCCTAAAAAACTATTTTAAACGTATTATATCAGATGAAAGGCTTATGTGCTAACAATAAATAAAAAGCAACCATAACAGAATTTTGGCTGCTTTAAAAGCTATTATTGTATAAGGGCACCTATCTGATCGCTTTCGCTGATATCCTCGCCGGTTTCATGCGGCAATCTGACATTCTGCTGATGCTCGTGAGGCATATACTTGTCGAGCCTTTTTTTAGCAAGAGCAAGCATAAGCTTTATCCTGTTTTCCTGATTTACTTTTGTAGCACCGGGATCATAATCGATTGCAACGATATTGGCATTTTCATGTTCTGTCCTTATTTTCCTTACCATGCCTTTACCGACTATATGGTTTGGCAGGCATCCAAAAGGCTGAGCGCATATTATGTTCTCAACGCCTGAATCGATTAATTCAAGCATTTCGGAAGTTAAAAGCCAGCCTTCGCCCATTTTATTTCCTTCACCAACATATCCATGGATAAGGCTTTTTTTCTTTTCAAATTCACATTGAGGGGTGAATTCTGTGCCTTTTACTGCCTGTATCTGCATTTTTTGCATTTTTTTGAAAAATGCTCCTGCGAGTGCAGAAAGATAGCCTTTTTTCTTATTTATGTCAAACAGTCTTGTGTCCGTTTCGTGATGATCACTCATGAACATTATAAAATCGAGCAGTCCTGGGACGATGACTTCAACATCTTCATTATAGAGGAATTTCTCAAGTGAGTTGTTTCCAAGAGGAGCATATTTTATGTATATTTCGCCGACTATACCTACTTTGACTTTGGAAACTCTGTTCATAGGTATTTCTGAAAAGTCCTTCACCATCTGCGCTAAATATTTTTTGTATTTGAAAAACGACAATCCATTTTCGCATAATTCTTTTACGTACCAGTCGATAAGACGATCTGTATCGCCTTTTTGAAGCTCATATGGCCTTGTCTGGTTTGACAGAGACATAAGCATGTCACCATAGCATATTGCAACGATAAGATCAGTAGAAAGACCTAATGAAAGCTTAAATCCAGGGTTTTTCTCCATACTTGAAACATTGAGAGATATAACTGGTATATACTCAAGATTGTTTCTCTTAAGAGCTTTTCTTAAAAGATGTATGTAGTTTGAGGCTCTGCAGCCTCCGCCTGTCTGTGTTATCATAAGCGCTACTTTTTCTTTATCGTATTTACCGCTTTTTATTGCGTCTATTAGCTGACCAATGACAAGAAGAGCAGGATAGCAGGTATCGTTATGTACGCTTTTGAGACCTTCGTTTACTATATTTTTGCCCGTGGTTTTTAAAAGCTCAACGTCATAGCCGTGCTTTCTAAATATATTAGCCATAAGCTCAAAATGTATAGGGAGCATCATAGGTATAAGGATTTTATACTCCTTACGCATTTCTTCTGTGAATAATAATCTTCCTGTTTCGTCGTATATAAGCTGTGCCAAAACTTCTCACCTCTTCTGCCCTTGGTTTGCTGTTGCTTCAAACAAGCTGCGCAGTCTTATTTTAGCGGCACCTAAGTTGTTTATTTCATCTATTTTTATTTGTGTATATATTTTATCATTATCTTCAAGTATCGATTTTGTTTCGTCAGACGTTATAGCATCAAGTCCGCATCCAAAAGAAACAAGCTGAACAAGATCCATATCATTATGCTTTGCAACGAATTTGGCAGCGGAATAGATCCTTGAGTGGTATGCCCACTGATTAAGTACGTTTACGGGCGTATAATGTCCAATGTCGCTTATTGAGTCTTCCGAGAGCACAACAATGCCTAAAGATGTAATAAGCTTATCTATACCGTGGTTTACTTCCGGATCTACATGATAAGGCCTGCCGCAGAGCACAAATATATGTTTGCCTGTCTTTCTTGCGTATTCTATCGCATCTTGACCGAATTTCTTTATTTCCTGTTTATATGATTCATATTCAGCCATAGCTTTCTCAAGAGCTGCTTTTGTTTCGCGCCTTTTTATCCCAAACGTCTTTTTGAAAAAGTCTTCAATGCTGCTAACGAAATTTTTATAAACAACAGGTACGAAATAAGGCATATAGTAAGAAGAATGATCAAGTTTTGTTACGTTTGCGGCTATTAACTCAGGATAATAAGCGACGACCGGACAGTTATAGTGATTATCTCCAAGACCTTCATTGAAGTTATGGGGCATAACAGGGTAAAATATCCGATTTATACCTTTATCAAGAAGCGCTTCTATATGACCGTGTACCAATTTTGCCGGGTAGCAGACGGTATCGGAAGGTATGGTATGTTGTCCGCTCATGTATAATTTTGTTGAAGATTTTCCCGAAAGAACTACTTCAAATCCTAGCTCTGTTAAAAGTGTATGCCATAAAGGTAAGTTTTCGTACATATTGAGCACAAATGGTATGCCTATTTTACCTCTTGGGCCTGGCTTGCTTTTGTATGAAAGAAGTTTTTTAAGCTTGAAGTCATAAGCATTAGGTATCTCAGATTTAACAGAAAGCCCAAGCGCTTTTTCGCATCTGCCGCCGCTTATGAACTTCCTGCCGCCTGAAAACTCGTTTACGATGAGTCTGCAGTGGTTCGAGCAGCCTTTGCACTGGCTAGGATGAGAACTATATTCAAATTCATTCAGCATTTTAAGCGATATATTGCCTTTTGCCCTTGCAGCGTTTTCTTTTGCGTAAAGAGCTGCTCCGTATGCGCCCATAAGTCCTGAGATGGCTGGGCGCAATACTTCTTTTCCGACTTCCTGCTCAAATGCTCTTAAAACGCAGTCATTTAAAAATGTACCGCCCTGAACTACTATATGATTGCCTAGATCATCCGGACTTTTTGCACGTATTACTTTATATAGAACGTTTTTAACTACGCTTATTGCAAGACCTGCGCTTATGTCGGCAACCGTTGCACCATCTTTTTGTGCCTGTTTTACGGAAGAGTTCATGAATACTGTACATCTTGAACCTAGGTCTACGGGTGATCTCGCAAATATGCCTTCTTTAGCGAAAGCAGCTATGTCTTTCCCTAAAGCGGATGCGAATGTTTCTATGAAAGAACCGCAGCCTGAAGAGCAAGCTTCGTTCAATAGGATAGATTCAACAACTCCATTTTTAAGCTTGAAGCATTTCATATCCTGTCCGCCGATATCGAGTATGAAATCGACATCGCTTCTAAAGTGTCGGGCAGCGAAATAGTGGGCCGTTGTTTCAACTATACCGAAGTCCATATTAAATGCGTTTTTCATAAGCTCTTCGCCGTATCCTGTTGCGGAGGAAGCGCATATGTTTATCCTATCGCCGCAAAGAGTAAATATCTCATAAAGTATTTTTTTTACTATCGAGACCGGTTCGCCTTTGTTTGTGGTATAGAAGCTGTAAAGAAGACTGCCGTCATCGGCTATTAGAGCCATTTTTGTGGTTGTAGAACCTGCATCGATACCAAGATACGCATCGCCAGTATATGTGCTTATATCTGCTTTTGATACGTCTGATTTACTGTGCCTTTCTATGAATGATTCATAGTCTTTGGCTGTATTAAAAAGAGGTGGAAGGCCTTCAAGTTTGTTTTTTGGTATCTGAGCCTTTTCAAATTTTCTTATAAGTGTATCTATACCTACGGAAGAAGATTCCTTGCTGCTTAATGCTGCGCCGACAGCGACAAAATAGAGCGAATTTTCGGGCAAGATGGCAGTTCTGTCATCAAGACCCAGAGTCACTCTAAAACGCTCTCTCAGTCCGCTTTGGAAAGTGAGAGGCCCCCCTAAAAATACTATTTTGCCTTTTATTTCTCTGCCTTGCGCAAGCCCGGCTATAGTCTGATTGACTATTGCCTGGTAAATACTGGCGGCAAGATCTTCTTTTTTAGCTCCTTGGTTTATAAGCGGCTGTATATCTGATTTAGCGAAAACGCCGCAGCGTGATGCTATATCATAAATCTGAGTATGTTTTTTGCTCAATTCATCCAGTTCTTCTGTGTTTACAGACAGTAAGGAAGCCATTTGATCTATGAACGCGCCTGTACCTCCTGCACATGAACCGTTCATCCTTTCTTCCTGACCTCCCGTCAAAAACAGTATCTTAGCGTCTTCTCCGCCGAGTTCTATTATGACATCCGGATTATCTAGAAGAGCCTCACAGGCAAAATTTGTAGCAAAGACCTCCTGTATAAAAGGAACAGATGCTTCATCTGCAAGCCCCATGCCTGCTGAGCCGGAAAGAGAGAATGTGACATTAGCGTTCCCAATAAAGGAACGTACTTCTTTCAATAGCTCAAGAGCTTTTTCTCTTACATTTGAATGATGCCTTTCGTAGCGGCTGAACAAAATGTTGTTATCTTTATCAAGCACTACTACTTTTACGGTAGTAGAACCAACGTCAAGCCCTAATGCGTATGTATCCAAAATCATAAAATACCTTCATTGATAAAATAATATATGTATTGTCGGGATAACCCAACAAAAAAAGATTTTCTAAAATATGCTAAAATTCGATAATTTTTTGTTATATTCTGAACTATAATATAAAGCGACTTATTAAATAAGTCAACTGATTAAATTAAGTTGAAACAATCTAAAATAAAAGCGCATAATTAATAATGGTAAATATCTTACCCATTACTTCATGTAGCTCGGGCAAACTTTAAAAATCATAACAATGATTAAATTATTATGTTATGGAAACAATTACTTAATAATATATAGTATAAGATTAAGAAAGGTAATTATATCTATTATATAACAAATATATAACAAAAAGCTCAATTATAACTGAGCTTTTTGTTAATTTAACGTTAAAGAGTTTCAAAAGTACCAAGCACTTTTATTTTTCCGTCTTCTACCATTGTCTTGCCTTTTGCAAAGACGGTATCTATATTTAGATTTTTATCCGTAATAACTATATCGGCATCACTTTCTATTTTTAGTGCACCTTTTTTAGGATATAATCCATTTGCTCTTGCAGGGTTTGTGGATATGATACGCACTGCTTTATCTATAGAAAGCTTGTTTATTAAGACGGTATCTTTGAACTCATGATAAAGCGAATCTGTAAGAGTAACAAGAAGCTGAAGTACTTTGCCTTTATCATCGTATACAGCCATGCTGCCATTGCCATCCGAGCTCATTGTCAGATTGTCAAGCGGGCCGCCTTTTTCTAGGTATTCCATTATAGCGCTGGAAGGTTTTATGGCATCTGTAAAATCGTCATCAGGAGTTATTCCGGATGTTATATCTACAAAAGCGCCTTTCTTAGCTAATTCTATTGCTTGCTCAAACAATTTTCTTTGCCTGTTTATATGAGTCGGGATAAAATGGCGAGCAGGTATCTCAGTATTTTCTATTATATCGAATATAGGCGTTAAACCGGCTTTGCCGCTTCCCATATGAAGCTGGAATACGCCTGCTTTACCTGAAAGCATACCACCAAGACGTGTCTGTGTTGCAATTTTTCTTAATTCATCTATAGTCGGCTGGGAAGATCTATGATCGGAAAGAGCTACTTCGCCAACACCAAGTACTTTTTCTATAAGGATTATGTCGGTACGGATATCTTTTGTTATCGTATTTACAGGTATTTCATAAGAACCTGTCAGTATGTATGCGGAAATACCTTCTGTTTCGAGGCCACGCGCCTTTGTAAGGAGAGATGAAAGGTGCCTTGTTGTGCCGTCTGTTCCAAGGACACCTACAACAGTTGTTATACCGTTCCTTGTAAGGCTTGAAAGCATTACTTCAGGCGTACGGCTATATGCGCCGGCTTCTCCGCCACCGCCTATCAAATGAACATGCTGATCAAAAAAACCAGGAAGAGCGATTTTTCCGCTGCAGTCTATTACATTTACATCTGCACCTTTTATGTCAATATTTTCACTTATGTTTTCTATTTTACCGTTGGCTATAAAGATGTCTTTTACTCCTTCATATTCAGGGGCGTACACTTCTATATTTTTTAGCAGTGTTAGCATATACTCATCTCCTAAAATAGTTATATTTAATTATAGTATAATAGAGAAAGTTTATATACAAAACTACTTTGTTCCTATGTTATATAAACAAATATATCAAGTTAAAGGAGATAAACATGATGAGAAGGCAAGAAAGGCAGATAACAGATGCAAGCGAAATCAGAAAAATATTGGATAAAAACATAGTAGGCAGACTGGCAATGTGCTTGGATGATATGCCTTATGTTGTGCCTATCAATTTTGGCTATGATGAAACTGATGGTAAATTCACTTTTTATTTTCATTGCGCTAAAGAAGGAGAAAAGCTTGAGATATTGAAAAAGAACAGAAATGCCTGTTTTGAGATAGACTGCGCTCATGAATTCGTAGAAAAGGAGCTCGATTGCGCTTGTTCAATGCTTTATGAAAGTGTCATCGCAAAGGGAAAAATCTACTTCATAGAAAGTGAAGATGAAAAAATGGCTATGACTCAAAAAGTAGTTGCTCACTGCAGGGGCGGAGCGGATAGCTTCAACATTCCAAAAGAAGCTCTCGAGAAGATAACAACTTTAAAACTGGAAGCTTATGAAGTAACTGCCAAACATAATGTCAAATAACAGTAATGACGAACATTAAACAGTGTTTCCTAATGATTGTATGAATTTATGGCGTATTTTTTGAAAAAATTATTATATATTATTGACGATTACACTACAAAAGGATAAACTTTGTGTATAGGGAGACAAAAAGGATTTTGCAATTTAAAACATGATTTTATGCAAAACCTTTTTTGTTAAAATTAACTTATTGATAAAAATACTATTCAAAACAGGAGAAATAGTGTTATAATATACGCTATAGTTTATTTTGTATAATGATACAATAATAACGCATGAATATAAGCAGCTGATATATTGCATCGCTTAAACCTTAAGCTGGCAATACTTAAGCAACGGCATTTATGATATGATTTTATTCTCTAGTATGTCTTAAATGGCATTAGGACGAATAATATCTGAAAATCAATATAAAAATTTAGCGGTTATAAATTTTTAGGAGGAAGCAAAATGGATATTTCTATTGTTAAGGAGCTTGTTGCCATAATGGAGTCTTCGTCACTTACTTCTATGGAAGTAGAATTAAGCGGGCAGAGAGTTAAACTTGGGCGTGAAGTGAAATGGGTACAAAACGAAGTGCCTTCTGTAGCACAAGTAGAGGTAAAGACGCAAAATGTGCAGGCAGCAACAGCTAAAGAAATAGAGACTAAGAAGGACGAAAAAGCGCAATCAAAACCTGCGGCAGCAGCTTCCGGCCAAAAAGAAGTAGTTGCACCTATGGTAGGTATATTCCGCTCGCTAGAAAGTGTAGGCAAAGGCGAGCCTGTTGTAGCCGGGACTGTACTTAAAAAAGGCCAGACAGTTTGCCTTATTGAGGCTATGAAACTGCTTATAGAAATTGAGATGGAGGAAGATGGAGTTATACTGGAAAGGCTTGTTGAAGACGGTGAAATGGTCGAGTATGGTCAGCCTTTGTTCCTGTATAAATAGTTCGGCATAATTTTAAAATAATATGTTCTTTATGTTTTTAAAAATTATCTATTACGGCTTACAGAAAAGAAGTAATGGTAAGCCGTTTTTTTAAGTGCGAGATAAAAACTGGTTTGATTTTATTTTTTATAATAAATAGAGAGAGGCATATATGTTTTCTAAAATAATAATAGCAAACAGAGGCGAAATAGCAGTTAGGATAATTCGCGCATGCAGAGAGATGGGCATAAAAACAGTTGCTGTTTATTCTCAGGCAGACAAAGAGTCGCTGCATGTCAAGATGGCAGATGAAGCTGTATGCATAGGCCCTGCATCTCCTAGCGAAAGTTACCTTAACACGCAAGCGATATTGAGTGCTGCTGTGCTTACGGGTTCTCAGGCATTGCACCCTGGGTTCGGCTTTTTATCAGAAAGCGCTGATTTTGCTGAAATGATCGAAAGCAACGGCATTAAATTTATAGGACCTTCAGCAAAATCAATAAGCCTTATGGGTGATAAAGCAAAAGCAAGAGAGATAATGCAGAAAGCAGGCGTACCTGTTGTGCCTGGTTCCGACGGGCCTATAAAAGATACACAAGAAGCGGTCAAAACAGCTGATAGGATAGGATATCCTCTTCTTATAAAAGCGGCGGCGGGCGGTGGCGGAAGAGGAATAAGAAGGATTGACGATGCATCTGAGGTAGTTGATGCATTCAATATATGCAGGTCTGAAGCAAAATCATTTTTCGGTGATGACACTGTCTATATGGAAAAGCTGATATTAAGCGCACGTCATGTGGAAGTTCAGGTGCTTTGCGATCAGCATGGAAACGCATACCATCTTTTTGAGCGTGACTGTTCGGTTCAGAGAAGGAATCAAAAAGTAATTGAAGAATCTCTTTGCCCTGTGCTTGCTGATGGATTAAGAGCCAAAATGACAGAGAGCGCAATAAATGCAGCCAAAGCTGTCGGGTATGAAGGCGCAGGTACGATAGAATTTCTGCTTGCAGGAGACGAGTATTATTTTATGGAAATGAATACACGTATACAAGTAGAACATACAGTTACTGAGATGATAACGGGAGTGGATCTTGTTAAAGAGCAAATAAATATTGCGGCCGGGAATCCTATTTCGTTTAAACAGTCTGATATTACGGCGCAAGGGCATGCAATGGAGTGCAGGATAAACGCAGAAAATCCTTCCAAGAATTTTAGACCTTCTTCAGGAACGATAGAGAAGCTGCATATCCCTGGAGGAAAAGATATCCGATTTGATACATTCATTTATCAAGGATATAAAGTATTACCTTACTATGACAGTATGCTTGGAAAGCTAATAGTAAAAGGCAGGAATCGCAATGACGCCATACAAAAAATGAAATCTGCGCTCAGTGAATTAGTTATAGACGGCGTTGAAATAAATAAAGAATTCCTTTTGTACATATTATCATTGGATTTGTTTGTAAATGGAGAATATGATACCAATATATTAAATAAATTAGGGTATTAATTGATTAGTATTTATGATATATTATTAATTACTTCATAGAACTATTTAAAAGACAACGCCCAAAACTATGATATAATTGATTACAAAGGGTCGGACTTTTCCAATTTGCCTGGCATAAGCCAGGTTTTTGGCGTGCTTGAATATTTTTAAGGGGAACAAGGATGGAACAAAAGAGTAAAAGGCGCCGTGCTTTTGTAGATTTGGTAATTATTACAGTCATATCTGTCATTGCATTTTGCTTTTATTATTTCTACAAGCAACAAATAGTTGAATTTGTAGCAGACGATAGTCGTTCTGTTTTGGAACGTACGTTGATTTCAGGATTGCTGCATTTTGGCGTAGCTGGGCTTGGCATGTGCGTTGTAATGCTCTTTAGAGGAGAAAGCTTCCGCAATATTGGTTTTACTAGAGAGAATCTTACTGAAGCTCTTAAGTTCAGCCTTATTTTTGCTTTTTTGTTCATGCTGGTTACTATTTTCAGAGGCATTTGGAGAATAGTATATCCCTTCAGACAGCAGTGGCTGACGGAAATATTTTTGGAATCACCGTTACCGGTCATGGCATTAGGGCTGCTTTTTTGCATGATAGTATGTGGATCTTTTGAAGGCATGAATTATGCATACATATCAAAAAAATTGAATACAGTGTGCCCGACTAAGAATATATTTCTTTCTCCAGGCCCAATACTTATTGCGATTTTGGCATTTGCTGCGCATGCTTTTCTTGGATTAAATGGATGGCAGCACTCAATTCAAACATTTTTTCTTGTTTATGCCATGCTTATTGTATACGAAAAAACAGGCAACATAGTTGGCATTGCGGTAGTTTTTGGACTTTTATGGAATTTATTATAGTGTTATTAGTACGGAGAGAAAAATGAAACAAGTTAATAGATTTCAATTATTGGCAGATGTAATATTGATTATATCTATAACAGCGCTAGTTTATGTACTATATTATTTATTTTCAAGCGATATAGTTAGATTTGCAACAGATCCGAGCAAGAACATTTTGCTGCGAACACTATTCCTTACAGTATTGCATTTTTGCCAAGGCGGTTTGGCATTGACGGTTATAATGCTTATCCGAAAAGAGAAGCTTATCGATAAAGGTCTAAGTATGGACAATATTATACCTTCGCTTATGTATAGCTCAGTACTCATAATAATTTATTGTGTAGTAATTTATGTAAGAGGCATTTGGCGGTTAACATATCCTTTCAGAACCACAATGGTATACGATCAGCTTATATCACAGCCAATACCAATCATGGTGACTGGATTTTTGCTCCTGTTGATTACATGCGGATTTTTTGAGGCTTATAATTATGCTTACATATCAAGAAAAATAAATCTGCTGATCCCTGTCAAAAATGTTTTTCTAAGACCGGGAACTATTTTTGTAAGCATAGCCGGGTACATTGCTCATTCAATAGTAGGCATGAACGGCTGGATTGGTTCTTTGCCGCTTTTGGTTCTGCTCTATGGACTTATGGTGGTTTATGAAAAAACAGACAATGCATGGGGATGCGTACTTGCGTTCAGTATGCTATGGACTACATTATGATAAAAAAGCCTCTAGGGCTTTTTTTTATAACCAATTTTTCTTTTTAAAGTAATATAGCATGCCAAAAACTATTGCAGCCATGACGGCAAGTACTATCGGATAGGAATATGGATAGTTAAGTTCAGGCATGTTTACGAAGTTCATACCGTACACACCGGTAATAAATGACAGCGGTATAAAGATTGTAGAAATAATTGTGAGCACTTTCATTATCTCGTTCATTTTATTGCTGACACTGGACAGATATATGTCCATAACACCCGAAAGAAGTTCTCTTAGACTTTCGGTCGTATCTATTACTTGTATTATATGTTCGTAAAGACTGCGCATATAAGTTTTAATTGGTGCGCTTATAAGACTTGCGTCACCTCTTTCGAGATAGCTTAAAATTTCTCTTAATGGCCAGAAAGATTTGTTCAGGGATAATGTCTGCCTCCTTAGATGCTGCAAAGCATGCAAAGACTCTTTTGTAGGGTTTGAAATAGTGGCATCTTCAAACATATCAAATCTATCGCTTAATTGTTCGAGTATGGCGAAATAATTATCCATTATCGTATCCAGTATAAAATAAAAAAGATAGTCGGCTCCGTGCTTTTGAAAATGAGAAGAATATTTCTGCATACGTATTTTTACAGCATTAAATATTTCCTGATTGCCTTTGAAATGCGTTATAACATAATTTTTACCTAGGATTATGCTTATTTTCGTTATATCGAATATGTTTTTTTGCGCGTTATATTTAAGCGCATTAATCGTCATGAAGATATAATCATCATAATCATCGATTTTAGGACGTGTCTTTTTTTCTAAGATATCTTTTTTGATAAGCGGATGAAAATTAAAATATTTACATAAATTATCTAGATCTTCTGTGTTGGCCGTACCTTTTATATGTATCCACCTTACAACGTTGTCGGGTATTTCTGCTATACTCTCACTTATGGTATCGATATCCTTTTCTGAAGAATCACTATAATGATAATCAATTAGCAATATATCTGAATTCATTTTCAACCATCCTTGGACAAAGCTAATCATATAGTTATTATATTCATATTGTATAATATTAAAGGCATTTAGTAAAATGTATAAATTGATGATAAAAAACGTAAATTGTTAACGAATTGTAAAGCTTGAATTGCTGCGGTTACAGTTAAAGCTGTAATTACTTATTTAAACTAAATTAATTTACTTTTTGTGCTAATTATTAACATAATATACAATATGTTGACTAAAGCAAGGATGTAAATTATAATTACGATAGCATGGTAATATTTTCTTGGAGGCTGTTAGAGTGAATAATACAGATAGTCATACTATATTTGCATATATTGATGAATGTAATGTTCCGGCTGTATTATGTAATATGGATGATGACATTGTATATATGAATTCCTTGGCAAAAATGCTCATGAAAGTAGAAATAAGTTTGCCCTGCTCTGAGGAAGAGTTTGAAAAAGCATGCGGTTTTACCCAAAAAACAAATGATACATACTATGAGGATACAGATAATAGTTATGATTATCTTTTATTCAGAACGAAGGATGATATCGAAGAAAAATATAATCGATACAGATACCAATTAAAAAAACAAAGTGCTATAGAGAAATGCATCTATTATTATAAAAAAGCGGATGCAGCTGAAATAATTCCTTTTACGCCTTGCATAAGCATGGAAGATATATGCAGTACACAGGAACTTAAAAGGTTTCATGATACGATATGTTCTCAGATCAACATTCTGATTCACGATGTTAGGACAGCTGTAAGTCTAACATCGCTCAATATGCAGCTTTTAAGCGAACTATTGGATGAAACAAAAAATGTGAACGACAGAAATGATCCAAAAAGACACTCTGAATTGCATATAAAAGTGAATGAATATATAAACGCCGCTCTTGAGGGTTGTTATATACAATCTGAATATGTTGTTGCGCTTACACAGCTTATTGAAAAAGAGCAAGGGCAAATGTATATAATGAAAACAGATTACGATGTTGTTGAAAGTCTTTGCAGGCTTGTTAACTTTTTTAAGCACTATGCAAGAAGAAATGAAGTGAAGCTGTACTGGGAAGGTGATACTACTCCGTGCATTATAAACTCAGATAAAGTAAGGATAAGCGAGGCTGTTTCGAGCATAGTGCAAAATGCAATCAAATATACAGCATGTAAAGAAAGCGGGGAAAAAGAAGTTGCTATATCCATAAAACCCACAAAGCATAATGTAAAGATAATAGTTAGAGATACGGGGATTGGTATAAGCAAAGATGATATAAAAAATATAAATAAAAAATATTTCAGAGCAAAAAGGGCAAAAGAAATTGAACCTTATGGAATGGGAATCGGCCTTTTCTCTGCTTACAATAATATTGCCACGATAGGCGGAGAGGTAGAATGCATAAGTGAATTGGATCATGGGAGCGTTTTCGAGATAAAAATACCTCGAGGGCAGATTTAATTAAAAGAAGTCAGTATTTTTTGTGTGTTGCCTGATTAAAAACCACTTATAAACAGTGATCATAAATGCGTTAAATTGTTTCAAAAATATTAATAAAAACCAAAAATAATACTTATTTAATCATTTTTATTCGAAAAGTCCAAAAAATTGGGCTTTTTCTTGTGCTTTTTTAAATAAATATGTTAATATATAAACAATAATGAAGTGATTCTTATGACGATAGGATGGTATTATAAGAGACAGCTGGGGAGGATATACTAGTTATGGTTTTTAAGAAAAAATATTGCATATTTCTTATCTTTATGATGGTGTTGCTTTTATTACCGCAAGCTGCTTTAGCGGCACAGACAGCTAAAGTAACTGCGGGCACATTAAATGTGCGCAGCGGACCAAGCACATTTTATTCTAAAATCGGAACATTAAGCAGAGGGCAGACGGTATCGATACAGTCGGAAAGCAATGGTTGGGCAACGATTTCATATAATGGGAGCACGGCTTATGTAGCTTCGATGTATCTTTTAAAAACATCTGAAAGTTCCACTGCAAGCACATCTTCCTCAACGACAGCTACGGTAACTGCCAGCAGGCTTAATATAAGAACAGGGATGTCCACGGCATATGGAATCGTAACAGTTCTGCCAAAAGGCACGCAGGTAACGGTGCTTTCGATAAATGGATCATATTATTTTATAAGCGTATCTGGCAAAACGGGATACGCTCCTTCGCAGTATTTCAGTTTGAATTCAAATTCACAAAGCAGTACTTCAAGCAGTTCCTCTTCGAGTTCTGGTTCAGAAACCTCTTCTGCTGTTGCCACAGGAACGGTAACAGCGAGCACTCTTAATGTGCGCAGCGGACCAAGCACATCTTATTCTAAAGTCGGCACATTAAGAAGCGGTCAAAGTGTATCTATATATTCAACAAGCAATGGCTGGGCAAAAATAAATTATAGCGGAACTACTGCTTATGTAGCTTCGATGTATCTTAGAATCGCGTCATCATCGAGCACATCGTCAAACCCAACTACATCGTCAAGCTCGGATTCGAGCAGTTCTTGGACTGCTACGGCAACAGTAACAGCCAGCAGGCTTAATATACGGACAGGTATGTCCACCGCATACAGTGTAGTAACAGTCTTGCCGAGAGGAACGCAGGTAACTGTGGTTTCTACATGCGGTTCGTATTATTATATAAGTGTTTCGGGTAAAACGGGATATGCGCCTTCTCAGTATTTTAGCTCTATAACGTCCGTACCAACTCCAACGCCGACGCCGACTCCGCCGTCAAGCGAATCTGCCCAACCGACATCAACTCCGACACCAACAGTATCTTTGCCGTTAAATGCGGGTACTTCCAACAAACTGGCCGGGAAGATAATAATAGTGGATGCAGGGCATGGCGGGAGCGACAACGGAGCATATTATGGCGGCATTGCGGAGAAAAATATAAATTTGGCTGTTGCAGAAAAATTGCAACAATACCTTGAGGATAACGGCGCTACGGTAATAATGACAAGAGAAAGTGATAGTTTTGTAGACATATATTCAAGACCGGCATATGCAAACAGAGAGCTTTTAAAGATAGAAAAAGCCAGATATGCGGATGCGCAGGTAGATTCCGTAACGGCAGAAATAACAGATGCAAATAATACAAAGACATCTCTAACAACTCAAATAGCAACTAAAACAGAAGAGAAAACAAGCAAAACAACCCTTCTTAATAATGTAAGCGATGAAATAACTCTCAATCAAGAACAAATAGATTCAAAGAATTTTGAAGTTACATCAAAGGGTGCGCAAAAAACAATATATGAAGGAATAATAGCGCAAATAGATGCTGATGAAGAAGTAACAATACCAGATGTATACAGTGGCGATAAAGCTGCATACAGGGAGTATCTTGCTTCACAGATTACGCAGCTTGATTCAGACATAGAGGCCCTCAGCTCAGATATAACACTTCTTAAGGCTGATAAAGAGTCTCTTTATGCGCAAAAAGAAGAGCTTACTTCAGCTATCGACACGTTGAGTACCCAGATATCTGAAGCGCAGACGCAGCTTGCGGCAGTTCAGGATAAACTTGATACGGAGCTGCCTTCAAAACTGTCCGTTGCAAAGGCTTATAAGGATTGGGTAGACCTTATGATATCGCAGTTCAATACTGATGCAACAGTTCTTACAGGCACGAACAACAGAAAAGGTGTAATAGGCACGGTTTTTGAGCTTAACGACAATATGAGGAAAGTGCTTGATATAGGTTCTAAGTATGATGATGTATTATTTGTTGCAATACATGCAAACGCTACATCAAACGGATCAGATTCTGTTTCGGGTATAGAAGTATATACTACGGTCAAAGGCGACAGTGCGGCGACGGGATATAGTACATATGATTATAACTCTACTGATAGATTAAAGCTGGCTCAAGACATATTAACCGCGACGTCAGATGCCACAACGATTCCATATCGCGGGGTATTTACTTCAAGCTTGGCTGTTACTAGAGAAACCAATGTTCCGGCGGTACTTGTGGAGCTGGGGTATATGACAAACAGCTCGGATCTATCGAAACTTTCTAATGCTTCTTATCAAAATGCAGCAGCAGTGGGTATTACAAACGGTGTATTGAAGTATTTTGCCGATGAGGATTAATTATATTACAGAAAGAAAATGGTGTGCGCAATGATAAAAAAAGTATCAACTATTATTTTATGCCTTGCTTTATCTGCGGTGCTCTGTTGCGGATGCAGCAATACGCAGAGTACAGCTACTCCGATAGAAACCCTTCAGACGCAGACACCTCTGCCAGAAGAATCGGCAAGCGAAGATCTTTCAAAAGAAGGTACGGTAGGCGATGAGCTTGAAGACGTAGGGGAAGTATCGCTTACAGCTGAAGAGAAAGCATTCTTTGGATCATATGATGGAAATTCTTACACTAATAATTGGCTAGGCTTTTCGATGACTATGCCGCAAAGTTATTCGTTCTATAGCGTAACAGATTTGTTTGAATTATATAACGATGTGCTTACAAACATGGATGCACTGCGCAGCACAGGCAAGACCACGGGAGTTGCGCTTGGAAGTGACGAGTACGGCAATTGTGTTACTATAAATGCTACATACATAAAAAGAGGAGCGGCATATTCTGATGCTGGTTCGTATATAGCTAAAATAAAAAGCGATATAAAAGATAATGCAAGCGATTATACAGATAAAAGCGGAGCGGATAAAAAAGTAAAGGACATTACATATAAAACGTTTACATGCAAGTATAAAGTCGGTGATGATGATTTTTATGAAAAGCATTATTTGACAGTAAAGGACGGTTTCCTTGTGGATATATGCTTTAGTGCCGACAGTTCAGATTCTCTAGATGAGCTTGTAAGGGCATTTGAAAATTCTAAATGATTTAAGGATATAAAAAGCTCTTGTTTAAACGAGGGCTTTTTTGCTGTTTACAGGTCCGCTTTCTGGGTTTGAAAGCTTTTCAGAGTAATTATATCGTTTTTGGAGAGTATATTTATTCATTAAAGCAATCTTCAGTTCTGATAACTGAAAAAGGACTGATTGTAATATCTAAACAAAAGACTATAGCAATTCTTATATTTTCCACTAATAATCATTCTGTTTGCATGCATGTTCATTACGCAGAAGCTCTTGTTTAATTTAGGGGATAGCAATTTTGTTCAGACAACAGAAAGCATTATAAGATATGCGAAAGCAGGTGATTGGGACATGCAAACGCTCAAGCAGAAAAGGCATATAATATCTGGCAAAGCGTAAATTTTGTAGTTGCTCTAAAATATGCGGAAACAGACTATATATTTCTGAATGTTTATCTAACTAGATTCAATAGCGCCGTAAGGCGGAAAGAGCCTTAGAAATTAGAAAAAGAAGGGCTTTCGTCAATATATATATCTATATATTCAATAACATTACTTCTGTTTCACCTCAGCAGTGAGGAGAACAGATATGATTTCATTACTTGTATATGCACTTCGTTGTATCATATTGATATTGGGCATTTGGTTTGTAACGGCAATTATGGGTAAAAATCTCTTTCACAATTTCTGCCTATGATGCAGGCATATTAATGATAATATCAAACGCAATATCTCAGCCTGCTGACAATAAAGATACGTTTAAAACGTCATTTGGCGTCATTCTTCTGTCGCTGAGCATAACTATCATAGAAAGTTTTACTAAAAAAAGAGCTTTTATAGGATGGATTATCAGCCTTCAATTCTTATGGCAAACGGCATAAGCAACAGGGAGGAAGTGCGCAAAAACCATATGAGTCTTTATTAATTCTTTTCTCTTTTAAGGCAGCAAGGATATCCCCAATATCCGATGTTAATTTCGCCATACTGGAGCTTGGCGGCAATGCCTCAGTTATCCAGAAAAACAGAGCCAGAAACGTAACGATAGAGGATATGAATATTCAACACCCTGAAGATGGTATTACGTTTCCGGCCGTTATGGACGGTATTGTATATAGTGATATGCAAAATATGCAAATGTAACGGAACGGTGGCTTTTAAACGAGCTATTTCATACAAAGTTAAACCAAAAAATGTGTTCAATGCTGAAGTCGATGATAAAAAGGTCCTGTTTGCGAATATCTATAATCAAAGCAACAAAAATGAAGTAACGATTGCATAAAAAAGAACCTGAAATCAGGTTTCTTATATTCTATCAATTATAATTATCCTGCATGTCTTTACTGTCACTGGAAAGTTCATGAGCAAGCTTGTCAAAGCCAAGCCGCTTCCAATAGCCAAGCTTTTCGTTTAATAACATATTTTTTGGCAGCGGATGTGTTCCTATAGCAATAAACATATTGTAATTCGACGCAATGAATTCCCTGAATTGCTTTACTTTCGGGCAAGGAGGATATCCGACTAAAAGGCCTGTTGCCAAGTGAATTATTTCCGAACCGTTTTTGATCATTTCTGCTGGTATATATTCGATATTTCCGCCCCAGCCTCTGCCAAAGTATGAATAGCATGTTAATTGCAGTTCCCCATCTTTTGGGTAGATCTTGAATGCGCCTTCATGTTCTCTTACAGCTTTTAAACATATGTACCCCCGCATGATTGACAGCTCTGCAAATTATTATGCGGATTTTTTCACGGTATTCACTATTCATCTCAATAACTTACTTAATAATAAAACATAAAACAATTAGATCAATATTAACTATTGATCTTTTTATCAATTTCATCTATCCGAAACTAATGAAACTAATAATCTATATTAACAGTATTCTCTGCTAATTTATGCTATTTCTGAACAATAAGCAAATAGTTTAGTCTTTACTGTATATATGTTGGATAGTCCATTGTTAGATTAAGTGAATAAGCTATACAGCTTTTATTTATATTTATTCTGTTTGCCCCATTCACACATTTCAAGAATAAGAGGCAAAAGCGAAATGCCCTTTTCTGTAGCTCTATATTCAACTTTAGGAGGGATCTGGCTATATTCTTTGCGCGTAATTAACCCGTCTGCCTCCAGTTCTTTTAACTGTGAGCTGAACATCTTATGTGTTATATTCGGGATAAGCCTTTTTAATTCTCCATACCTTAAAACGCCTCTTTTTGAGAGCCAGTATATAATCCTTATCTTCCATTTCCCTCCTATTATAGAGATGGTGTATTCGCAGGGAAATTCTTCGCTTTCATTTGTATTTGCTTCCGCCGTTTTTCTCACGCTAATCACTCTCCTGATGGATAGTATATAACTAAAAAGTGCATACTTGCAAAATTGCTTATAAGTAATAATATAAATAATAAGAAGTATTGTCAATATTTTTACAAAGATACTTTTCACATTAATCAGAGATTTTAAATTTTGTGTTTTAAGTTTTAAATGTTAGTGCTAATATTAGATGGCAGGTTTTTTTACTTAAATTAAAAAAATAATGATTTTGAATTCTATAGCAGACTAATAAATAAGTATTTTGCTGCTATGAAATAAATTTTTTTAGAGGAGACGTTTATGAATTCGCTTCTTATGTTAAAAGACAGAAAAACGTATACCAAACTTACAATAGCGATATTTATTATTGAGTTTTTGTACGGCGTAAGCGGTACGGTTTGGAGTGTCATTTTGCCGTATCTTATGAATTATTATAACAAGACGGTAACGGATATAGGTACTGTGACATCATTATTTGGTATAGGATCTGTAATATCTGTTGTGTTGCTTATGTACATTTTGGATAAATTCACAAAACCAAAAGTACTTTGCGTAATTGTAACATTTTTCTTTATATCTATATTGTTGCAAGGCTTGGCTCCTGCGTTCTTGGTGTTACCTATAGCGTATTTTACAATGGGCAGCGCGGCAATGGCAATGGATACGGTAAATGCAGCGGTAATAGTAGATATATACAAAGACAAATCAAAAACATACGTAAATTTATTACATGGAATGTTTGGTTTAGGCTCGATAACAGGACCGTTATATGCTCAATTAATTGTAGGGAGTAATCTTCAATGGAATATGGCATATGCTTTTGCTTCAGTGATGATTGCAGGGGCAGCAGCATTTTTAGCTGTTGTTGTATTTATGAATAAAGGTGCTGTAAACAGGCTTCGTGAATCAAGCGTCACTGAGAAAACAGAAGGCGAACTTAAGATAAAGCAGTTTTTTGCGCGCAAAGAAGTCATATTCTCAATAATAGCTATCTTTCTTCTCATGGGAGCTCAGAACCTGGCAAACGGCTGGATGGTCAAATATATGAGAGAAAATCTAATGGCTTCGTCGACTATAAGTACGATAACGATAACGATGTTTTTTATAGGGCTAACTCTTTCGAGATTTTTGACGCCTCCTATGTATAAAAGAACAGAGCCACTCAAACTGCTGCTTATTCTGCTTTCTTTGGGCAGCGTAGTGACTTTTGCGGTGTATATGTCTGATAATATTTATATAATGCCTGTAGGATCTTTCTTTGGCGGGTTTGGACTTGGAACGGCAACGCCGGTTGTTATAACAAATCTTTGTCTGGTATTTCCGGGACAGTCGGGAAGAGCTTCTTCATTCGCGTTTATAGGCATAGGGATTTCGGCAGTTGTATTCAGCTTTTTAGGTGCTGCGATAATCAATGTTTTCGGCATGAAAACTGCTATTGTAATGGCTCCTGTGCTTATGTTTGCAGCAGTGCCGTTCATAGGTCTTTTATCAAAACTAAACGGCAAGAGGATAAAATCAGAAAACAAACTTAATACAGACAAAGCAGTTAAAACCGAGCCCTGCAATGTCAGCGCACAGTAATATAAAGAATAGAGGTAAAACATGAATATTTTAGTGCTTTTAGGCAGCCCAAGAAAAAATGGAAACACGGAGATGCTTGCAGATGCTTTTATAGAGGGTGCCCAAAAAAGCGGCAATACGGTAGAGAAGGTGTGCCTAAGAGAACTTAAAATAAACGGATGCCTTGGATGCGGCTACTGCAAAAGGAATAATGGGCAGTGCTTGCAAAAAGACGATATGGAAGGTGTATATAAGCTTATAAATGAGGCGGATATGCTCGTTTTGGCAACGCCTGTATATTTTTATACGATGAGCGCACAATTAAAAGCTGCCATAGACAGGCTTTATGCTAAGCATAATTTCGAAATGAGAATTAGAAAATGCGCTTTGCTTTCGGCTGCAGCGGACGATGAAAGCGTATTTGACGCACTAATAAAGACATATGAAGATATAGCCGGGTATCTAAAATGGCAGGACATAGGCAAAGTTTTGGTTCATGGAGTAAGTGCAAAAGGGGAGATACTTGGTAATGAAGGACTGTTAAAAGCAAAGCAATTAGGCGAAAGCTTGAAATAAAAAGAAGCATGCATACAGCATGCTTCTTTTTATTTCATATTAAAACAGTGATTCAGCGGACCGCAGCCTTTACCAAGATTTAGCCCGGCTTTAATGGTTCCGGTCACATATCTTTTGGCGTTTCTTACGCTTGCTTTCATATCAAAGCCATCAGCTAAAGAACAGGCGATAGCCGAAGATAACGTACAGCCTGTGCCATGAGTATTTTCCGTTTCTATTTTATCTTCCGAGAACCAAGTCATATCACCGTCGTGATAAAGAAGATCGTCGGCTGTATCGGTTAGATGCCCGCCTTTAATAAGTATATAACCTTTGTAATTCTTGCTTATCTTTTCAGCTGCTTTTATCATATCGGCGATAGTCTCTATCTTTAATCCGCATATGCATTCTGCTTCCGGTATATTAGGTGTTATTATATCGGCCAAGGGTATAAGTTTACTTATAAGAGTACCTATTGCAATGTCGCTTATAAGCTTGCTGCCACTTGTTGATACCATTACAGGATCGACAACTATGTTTTTAGCATTATATTCATAAAGCTTGTCTACGATCGTTTCTATTATTCTGGCATTTGAGACCATACCGATTTTTACTGCATCAGGGAATATATCTGTGAAAATGCAGTTCAGCTGCTGCCCAACAAATTCAGGAGATGCTTCCATGACTCCATACACGCCCGTCGTATTTTGAGCAGTTAAAGCTGTTATAGCGCTCATCGCATACATTTTATGCGCTGTGATCGTTTTTATATCGGCTTGTATTCCCGCGCCTCCGCTGCAGTCGGAACCTGCGATTGTCAGTACTTTTTTCATAAATATTTTTTCATCTCCTCAAAAGACGTTATATATATATCACTGTATTTTCTGATACTATCTGAGTCCTTTTCCATAGACTTATCATATACTCCTGCTACAAAAAAGCCTGCTTTTTTAGCGGATAAAACAGCATGCAGCGCGTCTTCAAAAACAATAGTTTTGCTTGGGGGGACTTTTAGTTTTTTGGCAGTATTAAGGAAAAAATCAGGTGTGTCTTTAGCGTATCCAATAGTGGCGCAAGTAGCTAAAAAATCGAGCTGATCAAATATTCCTGTTCTTTTTAGAGCTGCTTTTGCAAGAGAAAAATCCATTGCTGTTGCAACGCATAACTTTATACCCATATTATTCAACATATCTATAAATTCTTTTGAATAAGGCTTAAGAGGTATTTTGTTTTTGTATTTATCCTCTACCATAGCATTTACCTGCTCGATGATTTCATTTGACGAATATGGCACACATAATTCATCTATAAAATACTGAGCTGTTTGGGCAAAGCTTAGCGGCTTTAGTATTTCTTTAAGATCACCAGGCGGAGTAATGCCGTTTTTTATTAAATAATCTGATGCGATATTGTCCCAAAAAGGCATAGAGTCCAATAGTGTGCCGTCAAGGTCGAATATTGCGCCTTCAAATGTCATATAATCTCCTCGCATAATTTACGTAATTTTACCGTTGCCGCATATATGTCAGGCTTAGCGAATATGGCGGAAACGACCGCAACGCCGGCTATGCCACTGCCCTTGAGCTTTAGGATATTGTTTTCGTTTATGCCGCCTATCGCAACAGCAGGTATGCTTATATTATTACATATATCTTTTAGTGTTTCAAAGGAAACATTATCTGCGTCCAGTTTTGTGGACGTCGAAAATACGGCACCTATGCCTATATAGTCTGCGCCGTTCCTTTCGGCTTCTTTTGCCATAGCTACTGTTTGAGCTGAAACGCCCAGTATCTTGTCATTGCCTATTAGCTTTCTTACTTCTTTTGCTGGCATATCGCCTTGACCGACATGCACGCCGTCAGCGTTTACTTTAAGAGCAACTTCTATATTGTCATCTATAACAAAAGGAACAGCATATTTATCAGTAATTTTTTTGATTTCTTTCGCTTCGCTTAAAAAGTCATCAAAAGTCATTTCTTTTTCTCTCAGCTGTACAAACGTAACACCTGCTTTTATCGCATCTTCCACCTGCTTTGCAAGTGAACTTCCGTTGAGCCATGCTCTGTCAGTAACGGCATAGAGCAAAAGAGAATCTTTATTTAGCTTCAATTTTTATTCCTCCGTTTAATAGCGCCGGGTTCATTTTGCTCATATAGTCTATAAGATTTACTCTAAAAGATGATGTGCCACCGTCTGTCTTTTTTGTTTTATTGTATGCAAGCTCGCCGCACAGTCCCATAGCACACACAGCGGCTGCAGTTGCATCGAGCATATTATCTTTATTTGCTGCCAAGTAAGCGCCTATAAGGCAGGATAGCATACAGCCTGTCCCGGTTATCCTTGACATCATAGCATGACCGTTTCTTATAACATATGCTTTATCCTTGGATGCAACTATATCTATAGCTCCTGTAATGGCAATAACAGCACCTGTTCTTTGACTCAGCTCTTTTGCAAAGTATATTGCTTCGTTTAAGTTATCATTCGTTACAGCATCTTTTACGTCCGCATCAACGCCTTTTGTTGTACCGCTGCCTGCATAAACCGTTTTTATTTCCGATATGTTACCTCTTATTACGGAGAACTTTACTTCTTTTATAAGGTCGAATACTGTCTGTGTACGAAGAGCAGATGCACCTGCGCCAACTGGATCAAGAACTGTAGGATGATCAAGCATGTTTGCTCTTTTGCCGGCAAGGATCATTGCTTCGACCGTTCTTCTGTTCAGCGTACCGATATTTATGACTGTTGAATTACATATTGAAGTGATCTCTTCTACTTCTGCTGCATCATCTGCCATAATAGGTGAACCGCCGCAAGCAAGCAGTATGTTTGCGCAGTCGTTTGCGGTAACGTAATTTGTTATTGAATGAACTAAAGGTGTTTTGTCCTGTACGTTTGTCAGGATTTTTTCGAACATAATTTTATTCCTCCATTAATAATAACACATATAACACTTATAATTATCATAACTGGCAGCGTCGTTCCGATAGGAGAGTCAAAAGCCATAAGCGATCTGTAGATAAACACGCCTGCTGCCCAAATGATTATATTCTTTATATTTATAAACTGTTTTTCGTTTATGTCAGTCATTTTGAAGATAAAATAATCTGTTATCAGTATCGCAAAAAGCGGAGCAAAGACAGAGCCTATCAAATAAAGAAAATCTTCGAATTCTTCTATTGGAGTAAATATAGCTATTATTACTCCTAAAATGCAGACGATAAGTCCTGCCGTTTTTTCGTTTGCCTTTTTGTCTATGTTTATAAAGCTTACACCTGCTGAATATGCATCCAAAAATGTCGTAGTCACAGTTGAAAGCACTACTATAAGAAGTGCAGCTATGCCAAAGCCTGCAGATACAAGGATGCTAGCGATGTCAGACGAACCTGCATATATTGCAGAGCCAAGACCAATTGCATACATAAAGCAGCTGCCCAAAAAGTATCCGATAGTGCTTGAGAAAGTTCCGGCCTTTTCATTTTTTACGTCTTTTGTGTAGTCCGAGATAAGCGGCAGCCATGAAAGAGGCATTATCGCTGCAAGTTCTACTGCGGCACCAAAAGACATGTTTCCCTCACTTGCAGAAGCGACAGGGTAACCGCCAAAAACCGTAAAGCTTAATATTACACAGCACACAAAAAGACAGCCTATGGCTACTATATTGATTTTAGTTAGATTTTTGACTCCGATGATGATCCAGACACATATAAGAGCGCCTATCAAAATGGACCAGAGCGCTTCATTTGAAAAACCAAAAGTCTGCTGAGTTACAGCACCAAGAGCTTTTGCACCGCTTATTATCATTACGGCCGTCCACCCTAAAAGCTGAAGAATATTCAATACCGAAAAAAGATATGAACCGTATCTGCCAAAAGAAATCCTAGTGGATTCTATTGCCGGCAGTTTTGATCTGGCTCCTATAAGTCCAGTGAAATAAAACACAGCGCCGCCTATGATATGGCCTATCATTATTGCCAAAAGACCATAATTAATACCAAGAGGTGCTATTATTGCGCCCGTCAGTATTTCAGCTATGGAAACAGCCGCACCGAACCACAAAAGGAACTGACTCAGATTTGTAGTTTTAGACTCCATTTTTTTCTCCTTTATAAATCATATAAAATCAAAAAAGCTATGCAAATAATGCACAGCTTAAAATACGGTTATTGTATTCCCTACGTTGGCATTATCCAAATCAGGTACAGGGTCGAAGCTTATTACTCTTCCTCTCAGCCTGCCGATACAAGCTCCCCAAACTTCTTCGTCAATTATACTGCAAATGTGCGTATATGTCAAAACCATCTAGTTATTCTGCTTTTTCAGCATGAATTTTATTCCGTAATATATTAGAAGACTACCGACAGCTACATTCAAAATCAGAACGACGGGGCTTGGCAAGAAGCTTGTCGTCAGGCTGCTCAAAACGGATACTGCCAATAGAAAAACAACCGTGGAAAGGACTGAGCCAAAGCCAAACAGATATATTTCTTTTTTATCCATACCATCTTCTATTATCCTTGCAGAAAAGATACCTGCCCAAAAAATTATAGTAAGCGGATTAGCGGCTGTAATAAGTATAGCGTGTGTAAATGGGCTGCCTCCTGGAGCACTCAGATTAAGACTTGGCAGAAAACTCATACCAAATTGACTGAGGATTGTACTTAAGCCGAACGTAATCAGGATAAGAGCGCCAGATGCTTTTAATACGGCTTGTGCTTTTCTTGTATTTATAACGGAAGCAGTGCCTTTTATAGCTAAAAATATGAAAAGCGAATCTATAAGAGCAACGCCAGCTACAGCCCATAGAGCCTGTACTAATCCGATCGTAGCGGCTGTTTGAAAAACGAAAAGGCAGACAGGACCAATAGCAAATTGCAAAAGCAAACCGAATTTAAATCCTTTAAAAACCATTCAATCACCTTCAAACATTGAGAGTTTCTTTTAGAGTAGAAAGAGTAATGACGGTATTTGTATTTACTACGCCTTTAATTCCTTTCAAATCTGTTGTAATAAAATGTTCCAAAGCGGCGGTATCTTCAACAAGTACTTTTAAAATATAATCGTACTGCCCAGCTATATGATGGCACTCCAAAACAGAATTAATTGCTGTAATAGATTTTCTGAAACTCTCTACATTTTTCGTTTCGTCTATATTTACAAATATAAATGCCAGCAGCTTATAATTCAGCGCGCCTCGGTTTATTTTTACAGTATATTTTTCTATTATCTTTGCTTCGTCCATCTTGCGTATCCTTTCTGTAACAGCGGGGATAGAAAGATTGACTATTCTGCTTATATCTGAGGCAGTTGCCCGACTATTTTCTTTCAGTATTTCAAGAATATTTTTGTCTATCATATCCATTTTACTCACCAACTTAATTAGTTTTATTAAATAATAACTTGCATTTAATAATTAGTAAATAATTTTTAAAACAAAGAAAAATATTAAAGTGAAAGGCTTATGATTATTAATAATTTTAACAATATTTTCTGGGCGCAGGCTAATGCAAAAACATATAAAATCACACAAAGACCCCAAATTCTACCTTGTTCACAAATTATTTACATTTTAATTGTATTTATATTCGAATTTCATTAACACAAAGGAATATTTACATAATTAGAATGACACATAAAACCTCTAAATCTACGGGATGTATGGTGCTGTTTAAACGATGACACAATATATAGACGAAAAAACGCATAAACTCGTTAAACATGCATATATATGCATGTTTAACGAGTTTAAGATATATTGCGCTAAAATGCAATAAGATAATATCAAAACATTGCATGATCATAAAAATAGCAGGAATTACAGACAAATACGCACGCAAATTGTTTCGAATAATTATAAGTTGTGTTTGACCGGTTGACAATATGTTTTATTACGATTAGCATGAATATGCAAAAATTATCTATATATTGTAAAAAACAAATAAAATACAATCACTAACAATCAAAACGGATTGCTACAAAACAGATATTAATAATTAAATTTATATATAATTTTTAAATTTAGAAGGAGTCTTTGCTATGAAAAACGGAGGAAAACGTTTAAGGAAACTGCTGATTGCTTTATTGGCTTTCGCAATGACAGTTTTTTTGCGGCTGTTACATTTAAAAATGGCATTTCGTCGAAAGCTAATAATGCAGCATTAGCAGAAGTGGGCAGTACTGTAACGGATGCAGTGCAACCGACAGTAACGCCAACGCCAACGGTAACAGCGGCAGCGACAGCAGCGCCAGCGGCAACAGCGGCGGCGACAGCAGCGCCAACGGCAACAGCGACAGCAGTGCCAGCGGCAACAGCGACAGCAGCGCCAACGGCAACAGCGGCAGCGACAGCAGCGCCAACGGCAACAGCGACAGCAGCGCCAACGGTAACAGCGACTACAGCAATGCCAACGGCAACAGCGGCAGCAACAGCAGTGCCGACATTTACGGCAGAGCCTACAATAGACGTAGCTAGAAACGCAGCTATAGAAAGACTTAATGCAGCAATAAATACAGAAGTAGAAACCAAAGACGTTTATACTGCATAAACATGGGCAGCATATCAAGAAGCACTTAATGCAGCAAAGGCAATAGATACTGAAACGGCAACTGCGGAAGAAATAAACGCGGCAGCACAGGCACTTGAAGATGCTATAAAGGGACTGGCAAAAATAGTATATGTTACCGATATGGAAGTAAGAGGATCATGCGGATCATCTGAAATAAATGCACCAGGCGGAACACTTCAGATGTCGGTAAAGATAACTCCCAGCAATGCAACAGACAAATCTGTGGTTTAATCGGTTATAAACGGAACAGGCAGTGCAACGATAAACGAAAAGGGATTGGTTACGGCAACGTCAAGCGGAACTGTTACGATTACAGCAACAAATACAGCATCAGGGAAAACGGCATCAAAAGTGATAACGATATACAACGATCCTATATATGTTACAGGCATAACGGTTACAAGCTCGGGAAATACAACTGTACTTGATAAAAAGGGAAAGACGTGCAGGTTTACTGCAAAAGTAACACCTTCAAATGCAAACGACAAAACCATCGTATGGTCTGTTATAAACGGAACAGGAACGGCGACGATAGATCAAAAAGGACTTTTAAAAGCTGTTTCAAACGGATCGGTTACTGTAAAGGCAACAAACATAGCTTCAGGTGTTTCGGCTACAATGACTGTTAATATAATCAATCAGGACGATATAAAAATAAAAGGTAAGATTAAAGCTGATGATTTTAAAATATAGATGGGCAATTGGACGATTGAAAACGGATCATTTATGCCGACAGGGAGTGGTGAACACAGAGCTTTATTGAATGGTTCAGATGGTACTGATTATACTATTAATGTAAAATCGGTATTTGTGAGCGGTTCAAATAATGGAATGCGTGGATATGGCATTTATTATCATGCTACAGCCGGTGAAGACGGAAAGATAACAGGCTACTGCTTCCAGTATGATCCGGGTGCAGGTAATGCGTTCACAATAAGAAAAGTCGTTAACGGAAAAGAACAGAGTGCATTTATGAGAGCTACATTCAAAGATGCATTCGGTGATAGTTTTAAGATAAACGGAACACATGATATAAAGATTGTTGTTAAAGGCAGCAACAACACTATATATGTTGATAATGTTAAAGTATTCGAATTTACGGACAGCGACTTTACAAGCGGCAGCGTAGGAGTTTGCACGTGGAGCGATACGGTTGCTAAATTTGTTAAAATAACTGTTAAAAAATAAACAATACAAGATAAAAATGAGCATATTCACTATGCTCTTTTTTTATTTTGCTTTAAATATGTTTATTTCTATTTCGTGCAGCACAGAGAATTCGTATGGAACGGATTCTTTTAATAGCTTTGCATGTTCCTCGTTAAAGGCATTTACTGATTCTGGATCAAGACTTGCTGAAACGCCTCTGCATGATCTCATTCTTCCAAGCCATGAATCATGGGTAAATGGTATGTATTCTTTGTATATAAGCATGTCTTTTAAATCAAAAAGATCCTTCGACCAATCAGGAACCAAAGTATCCTTCCGATAATAACCGGCACCTGTCCAACTTGGATTATATTTTAAGACAAGATCTTCGCTTTTCTTTGCCAAGCTGTCTTCAAAAGGCAGCCATGTCATCCATATAGTAACGAAAAGTCCGTTCTTTTTAAGAAGCCTAAGTATTTCCGGCAGCACTTTAACTTTGTCAAAGTATAAAAAACATTGACATGCAATAATTGAATCGAATGTGTTTGATGGCAGAGCTGTATCTTCAGCGGGACATACTATGTATTCTATATCGAAACCGCTTTCTTTGCTGAGAGTTCTTGCCATTTCTATCTGCTCATTAGATATATCGACGCCTATAAAATGTGCTCCGTAATTCTGCATGGCTCTTGGTATGACGCCTGTACCCGTTCCGAGATCAAGAACTTTATCCCCTTTATGAGCTATCCCGTGTTCATAAAGATTTCTATAAAGTGAATCAGGGTAGATATCTCTATATTTTGCATAATCTTTTGCAGTTTTGCCAAAATCGAATTGTTTTCCGTTATCTATATCGTTAAATTGCATAATATCACCTTTTGGTGTTTTTTAAGGTATTTACTATTATTATGTAAGAACTTTACGAACCATGTCAAGAATATAATGAGTATAGGGAGTATTATTATAGAAACATGTATATGATTCTCCCTTAAGGCAAATGCATTAATATAACATCTGCTTTATGCGAGGCTTTGTTATTATTCCTTGGAGGGTTTATATATAATGACTTGGTTAGATATATTGATTCAGTTCATTATTCCTGCACTTGGTGCAATCGTGACCTATTACGTTGTGCCGCTTTTGAAAGAAAAGAATCTGTATCGTTATGTAACGATAGGTGTTTACGCTGCTGAACAGATGTACGGATCCGGAGCAGGAGCAGAGAAATTCGAGTATGTTAAGAATTGGATAAAAGATAAGTTCAAGGTATCTGACGATGATCTTAAAAACATCATCGAAGCTGTTGTGTTAGAGATGAACGCAGCTATGAATCAGCAGATATAAAAAACAAAAAAATCGGCGCCAACTTGCGCCGATTTTTGCTTTTAGATTAATCTGCTGATTTTGTCTTACTAAGATTTACTTTAAATGTTTCGCCTTTTTCCTTATAGATATGTCCTGAAGAATAAGGTTGGTTGTTAACTGTCAGATAGACGCTGTCTACGCCATAATATACACCTAATGTATTTGTGACGCTTTGTAATATCATGCTTTCATAACCCGATCCCGCGTTCATCTCAGAAACGAATTCCTGCGACATATCAACGTACACTGTTTTGCCATTATAAAGGAATAGCCAGTTGATAGTGGTATTTGTGGTTAGTACTTTGCCTAAATTAGAAGGAACGGTCTTATAAGCGTTTTGTATTACCAGTTTAGTTATATCATTTGTACTGAAAGATAGTTTCTTTGTTACATAATAGATCGTATCATCATTGATATTTGGATAATAGAATTTGATTGATTGTGTTAGCTTAACATTGCTTTCTATTTTGCTTAGCGTTGATGAAACTTCTGTCCCGTTAGATGTGAACACGGTTTTTACAAGGCCGACACCTTTAGCATAGTAATCGACTGTTTTGCTGCCTGATTTTTCAGTTGTTACTTCGATAGCGCTATATGTGCCTGAAGGAGTCGTAACATTTGCTGATGTATTTGAAATATAACGCTTGCTGCCGTCTGCGAGCGTCCAGGTTGTGCCTTTTACAAGCGGTTCTTTTAGAAGTATCTCACCGGTAGTGTTTTTTGTCGTTGTAAAGTTTTCTCTAAAGTAGCATTCGCTTTGAGAAACCAGTACCTTTAGTTCGCCATTGCTGATTTCCATTACTTTGACTGTTTCAGTACCGCCGTTGTTTATCCTAAACTGAACACGGTTTGTTGTAGTATAATCGGTATAAACCGTATACGAAGCATATTCGTTTCCTTCGCCTTGATAAGTATATTTTTTATTTGCATTGAAAGGATAGAAATCACTTATTTTCAAATTCGTTGTGTCAATTTGGGATGCAGTGGGTGTAGGAGTAGCGGTAGGAGCCGCCGTATTGCTATCGGCAGTACTAATAACTGAGCTTACTGTTGCAGATGCGTTTATTGTCGAAGTCGGAGTCGTGGTAATACTCTGACACCCTGTAAGAGCAAGCATGCAGAATAAGCCAATTATTACGAGTAGCTTTTTCATATTGTATCCCTCCACTATTTTTTATTATTATACCAATGTTTAAGTTATTAATCCATTGAAACTGTTTTACATTTTGATTAAATAAGTATGTATAAATGTGAAAATAGTATAAATCTTCGTAATATTTAATATATCATGCTGTTATTGCACAGATGCGATTTGCTTTTGTGTGATAATTATACACTGATCTGATTTTTTATAAACAATAGAGATAAATGCAAAGCAAAAAATTTGTTTCCAGTTTTGCATTTCTTTTTCTGTAATTTAAAAAACTACTCTGTTAATATGCAGAGAAGTCTAAGCACATGCACATTTTCATCGGTTCTGCTAAATAGTATGAATTTTGAGGGTGGCATTTCCCTTCATCAAAGGATATTGTTCACCGTATTTTCTAAAGTCGTCGCTTTCATTAAGTTTTCTGTCGCGCAAAATTATCCGATACTTTCCGCTTGGTACAGGCAGAGTAATAATTGGATCGCAACTGCTACCTGTCGTTTTTTATAAATCTGCCTGGATTTTTCTGAATGTGTCTGTGTGCTTTAGGCCAATTTGGGCAGCAGCTGTCTGCCAGTGCTATTTGGTGCTATGTTGACCATGTCTCTACATAAGGCATCATCACCTAGTTAGGCGTTTATATACATTCTCAGCTTTTGTGGCATTATAAGCTCCATCAGAAAAAGCACGCCATTTAAAAGAATTATTTGTTCAATATATGAAGATAAATTACTAAGTGCGTTAAAGAAAACTTCTTAAAATAATATAGGAGAAAATAGAACACCAAAAAGGAGCATCTAAAAAGTGCTCCTTTTGGTGTTCGTTATTATATTACTGGCATCGGGTTAACTAATGTGCTTAAGGGTTACTAGTGCTGCCAACGTTGCTGCTGCCTGAAATGGCGGCATTGCTAGTGTTAGCATTGTCTGACTTGTTGCTTTCTCCGTTAGTGCTTGCATTGCTGGTGTTAGCATTGTCCGACTTGTTGCTTTCTCCGTTAGTGCTTGCATTGCTGGTGTTAGCGTTGCCTGACTTGTTGCTTTCTCCGTTAGTGCTTGCATTGCTGGTGTTAGCGTTGCTTGACTTGTTGCTGTTGTTCCCTTTATTATCTTTTATTGCTTTCATGATATCTTTGACCGGTTTATCTAGCCAAGATTCTATATCGATACTGTCAGGGTCTGCTGAACTTTCTTTAAGCTTTTCAACAAGGTTCAGCTTACCGGGTGTAGTACCCAATTTTTCGGCTTCTTGTACTCTTTGAAGGCCTATTGCATAACATTCGAGGTTGGCATTTATATTGCCTTCCTGCAAACAATCCTGGGCTTTTTCATGCAGCCTGTCTCTAAGTCTGTCGCGATCTTGCTCGTTATCACAATATGTTGCTATAACAAGTCCGCCTTCTTCTGTACCGCCAAGATATCCTTCCGTTGCGAGCTGATTTATCGTATCTTCGATAGCATCTTCAATGTTTTGGTTTTGAAGATTAAGGTTATTAAGTATTTCCTGCCCGTCGCCGTTTACGGCATCTACACCAATTACTCTGTCGAATCTGTTGACCTTATATTCAATAGACGGGTTTACATCTAAGCTTACATAGTAATACGGTGTGAAGTATGCCCAAGCACTGGCAGTGAACAATGCAAATACAGCTGTTGCGCTGATGGCCATAGCAAGTATTTTGCGACTTACGCGCTTTGCTTTTTTCTCTTCCATTTCGATCACCTGTCCAATAGTATAGTTTTTGTTAATGACTTTCGTTATGCAGCCATCATCAGACAGAATAGCGGCGTATGCATTTTTTATTTCAACAACTACTGCTTTCATTTGCTAAGCTCCTCTCTGATGAATTGCATATACTCAGCCAAGTAGGGATAATGTCCGGCTATTATCTCTACTGCCGCTATAATATATTTTCGGTGACGTTCTAATATTTTTCGGGGTACTCGAGAATTTTTTTCTATAACCTTTATTGGAAGAGTTTTAGAATAGCGCATTTGTTCTAAGACAATTGGGTTTTTAATTATATATGCTGCTGCTTTTGCACAGGCTGCTTTTGTTTTTAAAGCTTTAGGAGAGCATTCGGCAAGATCCATAAACGAAAATCCATAGCTTAAGAAAGTGCTGCTTATTGCTTCTATTTCATATTTGATAGAATCATCCTGAAACGCAGAGATATTTTTAATAACTTCTAGTTTTATTTTTGAATCGTCTTCGTCATCATTATGCTCGCTGCTGAATATGAAAGGGTCAATCGGCGCTTCGTTTCTATGCTTTGCCTGCGATCTTAAATAATCGATCAGCCTTCTTTTAATTATTAGTCCAGCAAAAGATAGAAAATTACCTTTATCTGAAGAATAATCCTGAACAGCCTGCGAGAAAGCAGAAAGCGAAATTGACCATTCGTCTTCGCTTTTTGTGATATATTTGCCGGTAACTTTAGAGGCTGTGGATAAAATAAAATTCTGATATTCTTCAATTAGAGAAGCGAGTATTTTTTCATCTTTAGCAGCTAAAACGACTTTTTCGTTCAAATCCTTCAATTTCTTACCTCACAGGTTGTTTTTAATATTTTATATAATTATATAATATTTAAACAAAGGAATAAAGTGTATAATAAAAACAATATAGTATTTCAAATATATGGTTATTTAAGATGATTGAGCAATAAATTGTTAATAATTGCTGCGCCTTATCTGACCTTTTTTAAAGACAGACCATGAAAAAATTTTGACTGACCTATAAAAGCGAAGCCTCTATTTTAATAAGCAGTGGCATTTATTTGTTTAGATATTCGAATGCAGAGTATTTCCTCTAAGCATAAGCGTATTTGGATAGAATGGAGTAGCTATCATAAATGACCTTTAAGTTCTTCAAGAGCCGGATTATACGACTTCCAAATTCTAAAGCGCGGTTACCCTGAAAAGAAATGATCTGAAATGTGTGCGTAAATTCGGCCGGAATATCAGGAAGCAGTTTCATAGAACCGCCAAGAATCCAAAGATCGTTTGTGTGTTTAATTACAGGAAATAATTTCTACGACTGTGCCATCAGAATAAAATCCTTTAGCATACCATTTGTTTTCTTCAAATAAATATGTATTTTTCATTTTAATTCTCCATATCTTCTCAGATTTTATTTTGGTGCTTTTGTCTTGAAAGTATATAATATACTCCTTCCGTTATTATACCTGCTGCGGCTGAAAAGGAAAAGAAAACAGAGAAGCCAACTAAGCTTATTATATCATTCCAGCCTGATGCTGCATTAAAAATAGAGATATACAGCATATAAAGCAGTCCTAATATAGTACCAAGAGTGGAGATGCCGAAAAACAGCATACCACCAAGAAAACCGCCAAAGCATATTACCAAAGAGAAAACCAAAGATATAGCAACAAGGCCAATCAATAGCATAAATGTCAAATGGGTCTGAATGATAAGCTGGCATAGAAGCGATACAGCAAAAATAGCGACAAAATATATGCCAAAAAGAGAAGCCCATTTTTTAGAGTGTTTAGCAGGTATTATTTTTAATCTATCCATATTTTTACCACCTTAATATTTAGTTTGCATAATATCTGGCAATTATATGAGCTAAAATCATAATCAGTAACTCTTTTGATGTATTATTTATAACCAAAAATCAAGAGCAAAAGTATAGCCATTAAATCACCACAAAGAAAAATACTGCATAGCTTATATAGAAAATAAATAAAAGGTCTGTTTTTGATATTAATTCATTCAGAACAAGGAGGTAATGGAATTGCCAATTAATAACAAAGCAGTAATAACAAGCAAAAATATAAAGAAAAGCTTTTCAAATGATTCCGTTGTTTTGGTCACGCTTGATATGTCTTATCCGGAAATAAAGCTTAAAGATAATACGCTTTCTCAAGAAAAAATAAATAAACGATATCAGCTTATAGCAAAAAACTTCTACACTTATGTTTCTGTTACACTGGTGAAAAACGCTCAAAAAGAATATGAAGATTCTATAAAGGATGATTTCCCGTTTAGACCATTCGATGCGGTGATGAAGTATACTGTTACACTGAATGATTATTGCCATTTGAGTACATACTTTGATCGCTATGAGTATACCGGCGGTGCACATGGCAATACCCGAAGGTCTTCGGATAATTGGGATCTTCAGACAGGCAAACGGGTAGAGATGCAAGATCTTTTCAAACCGGGAACCGATTACAAAAAATCAGTCATAGAACAGATAATAAAGATAGCTGATAAGGAATACACAGAAAATCCGTATATTTATTTCGATAACTATAAAGAATTGATCGTTAAATATTTTGACCCAAAAAGTTTTAATTTGAACCCAAAAACCCTTTCCGTATATTACCAGCAATATGATATAGGTCCTTATGTAAGCGGCATAATCGTATTTGAACTTCCATATGCAATGGTTGGTGCTAAAAAGCCACAGTGCTATTGAGCACAAAAAAAGAGCATGCAGTCAATGCAAGCTCTTTTTTTAAAGTTCGATTATAAATTTATAGCTGGTTTTTTCCATGCCTTGTTTTTCATAAAACAAATGGCTTTTGTTCCGCCTAAGATTGCAGCATACTTCCATCTGAGAGCAGCCGTTTTCTTTTGCTGTTTCTTTTGCTTTTGCAAAAAGCATGCTGCCTATACCTTGGCTTTTATAGCGCTCTGTTATTATAAGTTCCTGTATTTCTGCAATTTTAGAAGCATGATGCAGCAGATAATGCATATATATGCTTATAAACCCTACAATATCATTTCCTTGTTTTGATACTAAATATTGTATATCTTTATTACCGAGATTTTTGTCAAATATCTCAATAAATGCGCTTTTATCAAGCTCGCAGTTTTCAAGCTCGCATATAAGATTATATATGGCTTCTGCATTACTATGTTCTGCATACGTTATTTCCATAAAGCCGTCATCCTTAAAAACAAAATGTACTCCTATAATATATTCAGTGTTATTTTAAAACTTCCTTCAAAAAAATATCGAAACACACATTATCTTGTAATTTCATATAATATATTGTACGTATAAGCGTACTACTTTCGCTTAGAATGCGAGGTTATTTTATTTTGTGTAGATGTAAAAAAAGACAGAAATGCTGTTGTTTGCTTACATTACTGTTGATAGCAGCATTATAATGGCATTAAGGTGCAAAATGTCATAAAATTAAAATCAAATAAAAGTTCAACTATTATTAAACAATGATTATAACATAGATCCTCTTTAGCAAATCGTGCTGCGGAGGATCTATTCTGTTTGCATTAAGAAATAGACGGAATACATAAAGAAGATATCTGTTTATAAAAAAACACACGTTTTTTTGTTGAATCATATACTATAGTGTGCACGCTATAAAAAAGAAGATGAGAGGGGAAATAATTTGATTAGATTCTGTAAGAAATGTAAGAAAAAGAAACAGCCTTGCTGTGATAAGCAAGATAAATGCAAAAAAGAAATCTGCTATGAATGGGAAGAAATAAAATGTCCGAAAAAGCCTTGCGGGTGTGAGCCTTGGCCGTGTGACGACTCCGAAAAATGTAAAAAGCATAAAGAAGAGCACTGCTATAAATTAAAAGAAATAATGTTCCCCAAATGTGGCTGTGATCCATGCGGACACCATGACAAATGCGCAGAAGAACGCTGTTTTTTATGGAAAGAGATAGAATGTCCTAAGAAATGTTACCATGATCCATGCGGACATGATTACGATAAATGCGCTGAAGAGCATTGTTTCATATGGAAAGAGATAAAATGCCCGAAAAAGCCTTGCGGGTGTGAACCTTGTCCTTGTGACGAATGCGAATATGAAATATGTGAAGAACACTGCTTTTTAGTAAAGAAAGTAAAATGCCCGAAGAAGTGTTGCCATGACAAATGTGGACACAAGTACGATAAATGCATGGACGAATACGATTATATTTATGAAGAGATTGAATGCCCAAAGGAATGTGAATGCGAGCATATATTCGAAAAAGAGTACAAATTTGAAGATGAGCGTGAGTATGATGCAGGATACGAGTTCGGATATGAACCACCCTGGGGCTGATATACGAAGAATGGTTAAAAAGGCTAATTAGTACGATGATTTAAAATACCTTGAATGAAACATAAGATGCCTATATAAACACCTCCTTGGCTAATAAGACAAAAAGCTGAGGAGGCATATTTTTATGTGTGGCAAAATATTGCCAACGCGATAATTATCAGGAAACACCAATTTTTTTTGTAGAAACATATACTGTAATAGACGCAAATAAAGCTAAGCGTCGAATGTGAGGTTATTTTATTGGATAGATACAAAGATAGGTATCATAGAGGATATCCGCAATATCCCTCAGAATTTTGGGAAGGCAAAGAGCATTATGATTGTTATAAAGACGATCAGGATTTAAAATGTAAGCCGCCGAAACCTCCATGCCCGTGTCCGGCAGGCCCTCCAGGTCCGGCAGGCCCTCCAGGTCCGCAAGGTCCGATTGGCCCTCCGGGAGCAACAGGTCCGCAAGGTCCGGCAGGTCCGGCAGGTCCAGCAGGGCCCCAGGGTGAAACAGGTCCAGCAGGTCCGGCAGGTCCGGCAGGTCCAGCAGGTCCCCAGGGTGAAACAGGTCCGCAAGGTCCGGCAGGTCCGGCAGGTCCAGAAGGGCCCCAGGGTGAAACAGGTCCGCAAGGTCCAGCAGGTCCAGCAGGTCCGGCAGGTCCAGAAGGGCCCCAGGGTGAAACAGGTCCAGCAGGTCCAGCAGGTCCGGCAGGTCCAGCAGGTCCCCAGGGTGAAACAGGTCCGCAAGGTCCAGCAGGTCCAGCAGGTCCGCAAGGTCCGGCAGGTCCGGCAGGAGGAATAGCCGAGTATGCTTACATTTATAATATAGGCAAGCAAACCGTTGCTGTTGAATCAAACGTAACATTCAGCACAAATGGTATCATTATAGGGACTATCGCTCATACGGAAGGAAATGCAGAAATTATTATTGGCAGCGATGGTTATTATGCTATATGGTTCAAAGTTTCAGGTACCATGAATAATCAATTTACATTATATTTGAATACAGACGCAATTGCAGGAGCAACTTATGGGATTCAATCCGGTAACGATACAAACCCGGGGATGGTCATAATATACGCTTATGCAGATGATGTGCTGACTGTTAAGAATCATACAAGTAATGCATCTATTATATTAACAACAACAACAGGCGGAACGCAGCCATCTGTTAATGCTTCAGTTTTGATACAAAAGATAGGTGGATAGAAAAAAAACAGGCTTATATAATATGAGCCTGTTTTTTTGATAGGGCCTTTTATTGAAAATGCATCTACTTATGGTATTTCGAAAGATTATGTTTATTTTGAAGGTAATGAGATATTTAATGTGGTGAAAAATTAAATATTATAAAAGAATATCCGTAAACACAAACAATTCTGCAGAAACGAAATAGACTCAAATAAAAATTATGCGTCAGTTGTGAGGCTATTTAATAGAACAGATACGAAGATGGGTATCGTGAGAACGATCTTTGTATGCCGTGTTCCCCAGCAAACCTCCATGTAATGTCCTGGGCCTCCAGTTCCCCAACAGGCCGCCGAAACACAGGGGCCACAGGGCTCAAAAGGTGAAACAGGGAAGGCCGGCAGAACCGACAGGTCCTCAAGGAGCAAAGGAAATACGGGCCCATAGGCTTCGCTTGGCATAGGCGCAATAATACCTTTTGCGTCAGGCTCAGCGTGAAAGCTGAGTACAGATGAGTTCGGCTTACCATATGTAAGGATGGCGGCGGTTTTTAAAGCAATACATTGATTCAGGCTGTAGATGAATTATTCTAGCAATGCCTTTCAGGTGCCAAGAAGCGGTACAATTACATCAATCGCTGCATATTGCACCGCAGGGCTGGAGTTATCACTAGCTGATTCTACTGCTTAGGTTAGCGTACAGTTATACAGTTCATCTATACCTGATAATATCTTTTGCCTATTTTGCTGGCAATTGTATTATTGAACCTAACATTACGTGGGGGGCGGTATGCCATTAAGCGGTATAACGGGCACTGTCAATACCTATTTATGCGGTACTAGGTTAATGCTTGTTTTTTTATCAGAAGTTATTTCAGGAGTGACGCTAAATTATTTATAGGATATATGAGCTGCGGAGTAAGTATAGATTAATAAAAAGACCTCTTAACAGCCTTTTTAAGGTTTTAAGTGATACAAAAATGCAAAAATAACAACACGTTAAAAGAATATAAGAAACCAGGCTTCTACCCTGATTTCTTATTGCATATTTTAAAGGTCTTTGCTTTTATAAATATTAACTGAAACATAAAACGATATAAATAAAATCACAAGCAGTATGATAGGTGAAAACTGCAGTAGAATCATAAGCTGACTTTCTGTCGGCATTTGAAAACCAGCGTTTGTCAAAACAAAGAATATTGCAGCGGGCACTGCGAAAACAGCAATGATGAGTACCCTGCTTTTTTCTACTCCGAATTTATAGATAAGAGGCAGAAGTATAGAGATAAATACGAGCGCTACTATAAGCAAGACATATGAAACTACAAGCAGTTCATTCATATCTACAGGAGTTTTTATTTTGGAGATAAGCAATGAAGCAGCAAAAGCAATAATGACGCCAACGATGGAAAGCAATAAAGCCAGGAGATATTTACTAAGCACCATTTCTTTTCTGGTTATTGGAAATGACAAGGCATATTTATCCCATTTTGCTAAATCGTCATAGGAAAACGATGTTATCGACATCATGGTTGTCAGCATTATTATCATACCTGCCATAAACATTGAGCTGTCCATCATTACGGCATAGAGCATATAGAAAGCAAGAATAAGCATGACTGATTTGCTGTATTTTTTTAAATTGAATAAATCTTTCACGATTAAACCTTTCATTTTACTGTCCCCTTTATGTAAAGCAGCATTATATCTTCAAGATTGATGCTGTCTATTATATAGTTTTTATATTTTATCTTCATCTCTTGCTTATTTTTTACTAAGATATCGTAATTGAAATCGTTCTTTTTGTATCTGATAATATCTTTTTTGTCTATGTTATCGAATTCGTTGATTTTGCATTTTAAAAGCCCATAATTATAGATAAGATTATCTTTTGATTCGCTGAATATTATGCTGCCATCATTTATGAATGTTATATAATCCGATATTTTCTCAAGATCGCTTGTTATATGAGAAGATATGAGAACGGAGTGTTCATCGTCTTGTATGAAATCAAGAAATACATCCAAAATCTCACTTCTTATAACAGGATCTAGCCCGCTTGTTGCTTCATCCAATATAAGCAGCTTTGGCTTATGCGCAAGAGCGGTAGCGATAGAGAGTTTTGCTTTCATTCCTTTCGAATATTCTTTTATTGTTTTATTTTTGGGCAGGCTGAATTTGCTAAGGTAGTTGTCAAAAAGTTGATCGTCCCAGTTTTCAAATATATTTTGCATTATTTTTGAAATGCTAAGCGGTTTTAAATTGTCATGAAAATAGCTTTCGTCGAGTACAACGCCTATTTGCTGTTTTATTTCTTTTTCGTTTTCAATATTATCCAGACCAAATATTTTTATATTTCCGCTGTCTCTTTTTATAAGATTTAAAATAAGTTTTATCGTTGTTGTTTTACCTGCACCATTTTCGCCTATAAGGCCCATGATACAGCCTTTTGGCACATTAAAACTGATGTTTTTCAATGTAAAGCTATTGTATCTTTTTGACAGATTTTCTATCTCTAAGTTTAGATCCATCATTAATCCTCCTTAAATAGTACCGTTAACATATCCAGTAGCTCTTCATATGTGATTCCGCTGCTTTTTGCGATATCGACTGCTTGCTGCAGAAGGTCTTCAGCATTGCGCAGTTGATGTTCCCTTATAAACTCTATATTTTTTCTGGCTACAAAACTGCCTTTGCCTACGATCGTTTCTATGAATCCATCACGCTCAAGATCTTCATACGCACGTTTTGTGGTAATTACACTTATTCGGAGTTCTTTTGCAAGAAGCCGCATAGAAGGAAGAGCATCGCCTTCCTGTAAGTAGCCATTTATTATCTGGTTCTTTATCTGAGCAGTTATCTGCTCGTATATAGGCTTGTCACTTGAATTACTTATTATTATATCCACGGTTTTATCCCTTGCAATATTATATATATACTTTATATACAATATACAATCTGTTTTTTTGCTTGTCAATGGGAAAATAAAAAAAAACTGCCGCTAAGCAGGTTTTAAAAAATAATGATTTTAGTTTATAGTTTTTTCTTTTGTTACGATTTCGCCCAAAACTTTGGCTGCTGCTTCAAGTATATATATGCCTTATTATTACATTCGGCATTGTATTTCTCTTTCAGTTCTTTACAATTCGCTGCACCCATTGTACTTTCAAATTGTAAAAGAATTCTTTTGTTAGCCCACCAGCGTGTTTGCTTTCATGACCACTATTATTTGTAAATATCAATGATGCAGCCGTAATAGAACCTGAAACAGCACCGCATACATTTTAGATGTTCATTCTGCCGCCAAAGCCGCAATTATCTTAAATGTCTGATGTGAAAGGTTCATGCCACATTCATTGCTTGCAAAACAGAGCACTCATTCCATTCAAATCGTAAGAGGGGTCAGAGTACTTTTTTAATTTGTCTAGCAGCTTTAAAATTTCTCCAATAATTTTGCTTATTCAAACATGCTTTTTACTAACTTAATAGACTTTGCATCCAGATATCCATCGCTCAAAGCGGAAAGCATATATTTAATGATTTTTTCATGTGGTTCTGCTTTTTGAATTTTGGATAAAATCGTTAATATATCCATAAGAAGCAATTTCCGCTGAGTATCTTTTCTTGAAGATACATCTATGCCGGTAAGCGCATCAGTAATAACCGGGAAAAGGTTTGGTTTTAAGCTAAGCCATGTGTTTATGCTCTGGATGGTCTGACGTGCTGTAATGAATTTCTCATCGTTGCAGTGCGAAATATATTTGTTTGCTATCGTATCAAATTTATTCTCTTTATCCCATTTTATATTTTCAGAAATGAGGATTATCCCTATACTTCTTTGATAGGAATTATCACTGTCCATTTTATTTACGAAAGTATCGAAATACTTATAGACATCCGGCAACAGCCGGCTTCTTTTCTGCAGAGTAAGAAAGGCGGGATACCTGAAATCATCATTTTTTTCATTTAAAAGATCAACAAGGAAAGCTATGTCTTCCGAGTTGATTTCCTTTGCAAGTTCATCTGTCGAATCCTTGAACGAAAGTAAATAGTCTATTGAAATCATTTTACTCCTTAACTCCTTTTTCAGGGTGCTTTTGCTCGTTCCCTTGTATGTTTTTAATTATTAACCTTTGATTTTTAATGAGCTCATCTATTTTGCTATAAAGATCTTCGATAATGAATTCAGATTTTAGATTTACTCTGTAATCATTTTCACTGCGCTCTCTGTCTTTTTCTTTCTGTCTATTCTGGCTCATCATAATGAGCGGTGCCTGAATAGCGGCTATACACGATAAAACTAAATTCAGCAATATAAAAGGATACGGATCAAAAGGCTGCGATAGGAAATATACATTTATTATTATCCAGGCAATAAGCGTAAAGGTAAATATTATTACGAATGTCCAGCTTCCTGCAAATTTGGCAAGCTTATCTGCTGCTCTTTGTCCTAATGTGTTTTTTTCAAGCGCCGGATTTTTGAAACTTTCTGTTCCAATAATGTATGAATGATATCTTCGTCAAAAATCTCGTTTTGAACATCTTCTAAGATATTCTTCAGTACTTCATATTTATTAAGCCCTTCCATATACGGTTGATTCTCCTTATTAAAAATTAGAATATATCATTAAGTTTCTTCTTAAAGAATAAAATGATAAAAACTGAACCAAAAATTCAGCAATCACATAGTTATAATAACATAAATCGAATTATTAGGAGGATACAATTATGGCTGGGGCTTCAAAAAAAATCAAAGAAACTTATACGGCTAACCAAGTTGATTTGATCAATGCATTTAGAAAGCTTTGGCATCAAAATGTATTATGGACTAGATCTCTTATAATAAGCGTTTCTTCCGAGCTGAACGATCTGCCAAGAGTAGCCAAAAGACTGCTTCAGAATCCAAACGACTTTGCAAAAGCTTTCAGGCCATTTTATGGGGCAGAGAAAGCTGAAGAATTTGAGAAACTTCTTCAGCAGTATATTGTTATCGCAACAAAATTCATTAGTGATGTGAAAGCAGGAAATACGGCGGCGGTCAAAAAAGGCAGAATAAAGTGGTATGATAATGCCGACAATATAGCAGGCTTTTTATCCGGCATAAATCCATATTGGAGCGGACACGAGTGGCAGACGCTATTATATGAACATATAAAAATGACTGAGAATGAAATAACAGAGAGGCTTAATGGTCAATATGAAGCAGAAATAATGCAGTTTGACAGCATAGAAGATAAGATATTAGTTATTGCAGATAAGATGTCAAAAGGGATAATAAAGCAAGCATTCTATAGATAGCAAAATATTTAATTAATTTCTACATGACTGATTGTTTTATTTCAAAAGTTATTTAATCTTTATGCATATCTGCGTTTTAATATCATGAAAAAACAGAAAAACGATTGCTCTAGGATATCTATGGGCAAGCTCTTTTATAATTAATATGTTAAGATATGCGCAATTTTTCACGATTGGTTTCCGATAATCAAAGAATTATTTTTATGTGAATAAACAAACTATTAACAGTTAAACCATACTTTACAATTTATATTTTAAAAGGGAAGGTAGGGCATGCTGAATTTTCAAATATTACCAAAGCATATAGGAGTAATGCCTGACGGTAACAGGAGATGGGAACTTAGAAACGGACTGCAGAAACAAGATGGTTATAAATATGGCGTTGAACCGTGATTTGAATTATATAAAAAGTGTATAAACTTGGGAATAGAGGGACTGACATTTCATGGGTTCAAGCAGGATAATACATAAAGGCCTTCAGTACAAACAAAAGCTTTTCAAAAAGCATGCGTGGATTCGGTCATGCAGCTTGCAGGCAAAGATGCAATTCTTTTAATCATAGGCAATATAGATTCGCCGATTTTTCCTAAAGAGCTTTTGTGGTACACAAAAAAAGGATCTCATTTGGCAAGGATCTTATAAAAGCAAATTTTCTTGTCAATTATGGCTTTAGCTGGGATATAAGCAAATGCGTCAATTCTAAAGCAAGTAATAGTAATTTTATTGAAAAAATCGCTTCTGCTGACATATCACGAATAGACCTTATAATAAGATGGGGTGGACGCAGAAGAATGAGAGGGTTTTTACCTTTGCAATCAATTTACGCTGACTTTTATGTCATATATGATATGTGTCCTGATTTTAAGAAAGAGCATTTATACGAAGCGTTAGAATGGTATCGGCAACAGGAAGTAACTTTAGGAGGATAAAAAATAGGACGGAAGATTCCATCCTATAATTCTTTTAAAATACTTATCCTGTCTATAATGGATTGCGCATGATCTATATCGGAAACATTAGGCTTTTTGATTTGATCATATCTGCTGCAGGCCAAATCTTTACACATGCCGCAATGATCATATTGTTTCCCATTTATGCAGCAAGTATATATTGGGCACTCACTAATCCACGCATATGTTGTCCAGAAAGGTTTGCCCTTAGATTCATCGCAGCCCTGGCATTTAATTGGATAATATGTGCAGTCAGAACATACCTTTCCACAGCAGCTAATCATCTGTTTAGTTTTTTCGCTTCTCAGCAATACTATATTTTTTTTGTAAAATATAAGTTGAACGCTTTCAAACGGTTTTGCGTCGACTTCTTCAAAACCCATTTTTGCGTAAAACTTGCGAGTACTTTCTCTCGTTATTGATGTGCTTAAAACGAGAGTCCTGATGCCTTTGGATTTCATTCTTGTTTCAATAAAATTAAGAATATCTCTGCTGCCCTGTTCGCGCAGTTCTTTTTTTATGCGTAAGCGTTTAAGTTCCGCAACTCCCGGATCTTTTATTTCATATGCGAAAGTACCTATGATATTGCTTTCATCGTCAAATACCAGATAAAATTCTCCATTTTCATAATAATTATTTATATCATAAAAATCATCTATCGAATAAACATCTTTTATTAGATCGTAAAAGTCTCTTGCAGCTTCTGTGTCAAGCTCAATAAGAGGCTCGATAAGCTGCCCGTCATATTTTTCGTATCGCATTTTTCGCTCCTTCTTAAAACTTAATGCAAATTCAGCCGCTCATTATTAAACATAGCAGCTAATAAACCTATCTAATCACTTAATTTTTGACTAAACAGCCATTCTCTGAATTTTTCGTTTGCATAGGCAGGTACCCATGAAAAATGTGCCATCGGGTAAAAATATGTGCCCGCTGGAAATTCTGTATATATTGGATTGCCGCCTGCTGCTTTGAGTGCGTCAACAGTGTCGCGTACAAGCTGTACATTTACCAATGGATCTTCCTCAGCAGTCATTACCCATATAGGTTTTTTGGCGATTTTTTTGACTTCTTTGGTATCGCCGTATGAGCATATGGGGGCTACTGCGGCGAATAAATCAGGATATTTTATATTTAGGGCCCAAGAACCAAATCCGCCCATTGAAAGTCCGGTGCAGTAAAGACGCTTTTTATCTATGTTGTATTTCCGGGTAATTATATGAATTAGATCGTATACGGTTTCAAGCTCATCAAGAGGTCTGAACGGATCATCGCGGGTAAGCATAAGAGAAGTCCAGCCTCTCTCTGCAGGGCACTGCGGAGCCAATACTATACAAGGCCGTTTTGCTTGCTCAGTTTCCTTAGCCCAAACTGTTGCCCCTTGGTTTGCCGTTAGTATGCTTAGACTGTCGTCACCGCGTTCACCGGCACCGTGCAGGAACAGTACAAGAGGATATGATTTGCTGCCGTCATAATCATCCGGCACAAACAGATTATAGTTTAACGTTACCCCTGTTTTTGGATCGGCAAACTTAGTCCTTTGGAATTTGTCTATTACAGGCTGTATATTTTCTTTTGTTATGTAAACAGTATAATCTTTTGAATATTCAGCCTTAGTTACAACTATATCGAATTTGTTCTCGCCGGCAGCAAGATCACATAGATATTCTTCACCGATAGCGACTTCATTGCTGTTTATAGTTACGCTGCAGTTTTTATCTGCGACAGGCATGAGCGAAATTTTATCTATATCACCTTGCACATCTGCTTTATAAACTGTTTTTTCAGGATCGAATGATTCAATGTCAGACATTCCACCAACAGTAGCTTTTATAGAAAGGCTGCTTAATGTTACTTTTGTATCCATGTTCTGACCTCCTAACTAATTTATATATCTATATGATGAAATATAAACTTTTAAGCTTTTTCGATTGCTTCCACTAATTTGTCGACATCTGCTTCATTAGTAGCCCAGCTTGTACAAAAACGGACCGCACTATTTTTTTCGTCAATCCTCTGCCAGTATGAATAAGCAAAATCCTTACTCAGTTTTTCAAGGACTGTGTCGGGCATTATAGGAAATTGTTGGTTTGTAGGTGAATCAGTAAGCATTTTGTAACCTTTTTTTATGCAGGCATCTTTTATTTTCATAGCGGTTTTATCTGCATGCTTTGACATCTCATAATAAAGGCCGTCTTCGAAAAGAGCCATGAACTGAAGTCCAAGCAGTCTGCCTTTTGCAAGCAGTCCCCCTTTTTGCTTCATAAGGTAGCGAAAGTCTTTTTTGAGGTCGTCATTTACTATTACTACTGCTTCTCCAAAAAGTATGCCTATTTTTGTTGCACCTATATAGAATACATCACAAAGATTTGTTATCGTAGCAAGATCCAAATCGCTTCCTTCGCTGCAGATAGCATAGCCTAAGCGGGCACCGTCTATAAAAAGATAAAGATCATTCTTCTTGCATGTTTCATATATTGCAGTGAGCTCTGCTTTTGTATATACCGTGCCTATTTCAGTTGACTGTGTTATATATACGAGCTTAGGTTGGACCATATGCTCCTGTGTAATATCATTGAAATGCGAATCGTAATAATCCTGTATCTGTTTTGCCGTTATTTTTCCGTCATTTGTGGGCAGCGCAAGCACTTTATGACCGGTCGCTTCTATTGCACCGCTTTCATGAACATTTATATGCCCTGTTTGAGCAGATATGGCTCCTTGATGAGGGCGAAGCGCAGCAGAAATAACTGTAAGATTTGTTTGAGTACCTCCAACAAGGAAATGAACATCTATATCTTGTCTTTTGCATTCGTTTTTGATCAGAGATATGGCTTTTGCACAATATTCATCCATGCCATAGCCGGGTGTCTGTTCCAAATTAGTTTCTACTAGTTTTTTAAGTACTAGCGGGTGTGCGCCTTCGCTGTAATCGCATTCAAAACGTATCATTTTTCTAAGCTCCCTCTTTCTTAAAATTAATAATAATAATTAAGTTTTATTTTATAGAAAATTTTTATTTAAGAGCGGTTTAATGCGCCATCCCATAAATCATTCCCGAAACAAAAGGAATGAGCCAGATGAGCCACACGAAAATGCTTAATTTATGGAAATTGCTTTTTTGATTAATATTGTTTTTTATAAGTACTATTGTGGCCCGTAGAGCATGAACAAGCATGAGCACTATTGCTAATATGCCTTTATACCGTGAAAATTGAACTGAAATACATCGCCTGATATTTTGCTCATAAGCGTTGTACCTGTGGTATCGAATATAAGTCCTATCCAAAACATAATAATATGCCATCTTTTAAGACTGCTTTGCAGTTTTTCGCTCCAGACGCCTATTGTATAAAAAATAAGGCTGCTGTGATAGATACTATTGCGCATATAAGCATATTCGTTCCTCTTATCGATGATTAAACTCATATATCTATATGTATTTACTGGCTTCACGCGCACTCAAAGCTGAAAGATTATGTGTTTGTATAAATACTTTAACCCATTCTTTGTTTGTCTTTGAATATTCACGAAGTATCCAGCCTATTGCTTTATTTATAAAAAATTCATTTGAACCAAGATTCAATTCAATTATCTGACTTAGAAGAATGGTATCTGTTTTATCTTTATATTTTAACTGAAAGTCTATAGCGCTTCGCCTAAGCCAAATGTTATTGCTTGCAGCAAAATCAAGCATGATGGGCTTAAGCTCAGGAAATCTTATTACCATATCGCCCAGTATGCTGTCTATACTATCTACGCTGTCCCACCATGAGTTATCTGTGATAAGCTTTTCGATTTTCGTAATATCGTCTGCTTTAAGTAAATTTTTAACTGAAAGGAGATAGTCTATGGCAAGATAATGATATTCTCTTTCCTTCATGGAATAGCATTTAAAAATAAAATCCCAGTCTATTTCCAGATCTTTTTTCTTTTCTTTTAGATAGTCTTTGCTCAGCTCAACTCGTTTTGGCTTATTTATACCCAAAAAAGGGAATCTGTTTTTCATGTATGCAGCCATTTTAACAGCGCTATCAGGATCATAAGCAAGAGCAAAGATATTAAATATATCCTTTTGCATACTACACCATTTTGAGATTAATCGTTTATTGCATAATGCGCTGCAGCTGCAGCATGTATAAGCGTTGTATCAAATAGAGGTGTTTTCGTATCGTTTTGATTTATTAGAAGGCCTATTTCGGTGCAACCGAGTATTACACCCTCAGCACCATCGTCAACCAATTTGTCTATTATTTCAAGAAATCTTTTTTTGGAACTTTCTTTAAGTATGCCAAGCCCTGTTTCATTATATAGAACGTCATTGATAAAAACTCGGTCATCTTTATCAGGGATCATTACTTCTAAGCCTTTATCAATAAGGATCTTTTTATAAAAATCCTGTTCCATTGTATATTTTGTGCCAAGAAGCCCTATCTTTTTTATTCCATTGTCCATTACTTCTTTAGCTGTCACTTCTGCTATGTGGATAAGAGGTATTGAAATACTGCTTTGTATCTGAGCAGCCACTTTATGCATAGTATTTGCACATATTACTATAAGATCTGCACCTGCGGCTTCCAGTTTTCTGGCAGCATCGGAAAGGATTTCTCCGCTTTTTTCCCATTGCCCGCTTGATTGGCATTTTTCTATCTCATCAAAGTCTACGCTATATATGATACATTTTGCGCTATGAAGTCCGCCTACTTCCTTCATTACTGTTTCATTGACTACCTGATAATACGTAACAGTGCTTTCCCAGCTCATTCCACCCAATAATCCTATGGTTTTCATTGTTTACCTCCTTTAATTACAAAAGAATGGCCTTATGACTATTTTACAGCCAATTCTCATTTTGCGAAATATATTTTTTAAAAAATATTTGCTTTTTAAACATAAATCTATAATTTTCACGGTTTTTCATACTTGCTGCCGAAATCTTTCTTAGCCAAAGCCGTTATTTTTGTAATAAAATCTGTTTTGCATTTTGTATAGCTTTCTCTGTCATGTTCATACTTTTTTTTAAACTCAAGTTTCAGTTCTCCGTATTCTTTTGCAGAATCATTATGCAGCATAAGATAATCTCTAAAATAAAGCTCATTCCAATCACCAAAATAACGAATATGAAGATGGTATGCCTGACCTATAAATCTGTTTTCAGTATAGCCTTTCATAAACATCATATGAGGAGGTGGATTGTCGGGCTGAAAAGAATAAAGATAACCAATAGATACCATATTGTCAATCAGCTTTTTTGTGTCGGCATCTTTTTTTTTCAAGGAGTATATCTATTGTAGGCTTGGCTATTAAGCCAGCTACAGAAGTGCTGCCTATATGACTTATCCTTATGATGCTATCCAAACCTATCGCATTTTCGATGAGCGGTTTCTCCAGCAGATATCTTTCATGCCAGAATGGATCATGTTCGCTCAGGATTATAGGAAAAAGTTTACCTAATTCATCAAAGCTCATTTCTTTAAGTTTCTTTAACATTGGCGATATTTCCTTAATTATTGATAATAAATGGTCGCGGCTTATTTGTAAAATGTATTATTTTTTATGTTCTGTGGCTTGTAGAACGAAAGTTGCTAATATAAAATAATGTGAGGGCAGTCAGAATATGCAGTTAATTATTTAGATAATAATATGAAGTATACCGAATACTAGTCTATCATGAAATGACTAAAAAGGAGAAACAATTATGAATAAAAATGGCTTTGATAGCTCTTTAAGAGAGAAGAAAAACGCTAAAATAGCAAGAGAAACAGCAGCACAAAGCATTGTACTTTTAAAAAATCAAAATGATGTATTGCCACTTATTGCTAGTAAGGATAGCGGAAAAGTTAATATAGCAGTATTTGGAATAGGGCAGATATATACAGTTAAAGGTGGCACAGGATCAGGGAATGTATATAATCTCAACAATGTCAATATACTTGATGGGCTTTTAAACTGTGAGTCATTGAATGTTGATAAGCAAGTTGCTGCTGTTTATGAAAAGTGGGCCAAGCAGCATCCTTCGCAGGCTGTTGAAGAATTTATAAAGCCAAAAGCCTGTTCAAATCCAGAGATGCCGCTTAATGATATAGATATAGAGGCGGCTTCAAAAAGGAACGAAGCAGCTGTTATCGTTTTAAGCAGATTATCCGGTGAGTTTATAGACCGCAGACTTGAAGCCGGTGATTATTATTTGCAGGAAAATGAACTCAGCATGATTAACGCCGTCTCTGAAGCGTTTGATAAAGTCATTTTAGTGCTCAACGTAGCAGGAATAATCGATACGAAATTCATTGATGAAAAAATCGATGCTGTTTTATATGTGTCTTTGCCGGGACAGGAGGCCGGAAATGCGGTAGCAGATATAATATCGGGCAAAGTTACGCCTTCAGGAAAGCTCACCGATACATGGGCCAAAGATTATGAAGATTATAGTTCCTCAAAGAACTTTGGCACATCTAATAAAAACGGAAACAAGATTGTTTTTATGCAGCAGGAAAAAGAACAATGCAATATCTACTACGAGGAAGGAATTTATGTCGGCTATAGATATTTTGATACATTTGGCAAAGATGTATCTTTCCCGTTTGGGTTTGGACTTACTTATGCCGATTTTAAAATAAAGGATATCGAGCTAAAGGCTAATGCTAAAAAGATTACTATAAGCGCTAAAGTTGAAAACGAAAGCAAGAAATATTCAGGCAGGGAAGTAGTCCAGGTATATGTAAGCGCACCTGATGGCGAAATCGAAAAGCCTTATCAGGAGCTCTGCGGATTTGCTAAAACCCAAGAAATCGCTCCTTTAAAAGCAGCTGATGTTAAAATAGAAATTGATATAAAAAAGATCGCTTCATATGATGAAAACAAAGCTGCTTATGTGCTGGAAAAAGGCTATTATTACTTTAGAGTCGGCAACTGCTCAAGGAATACGACTGTAGCGGGAGCCATATATATCGGAGAAACTACAATTACAGAAAAATTATCAAACAGCTTTGCACTTATGGATGATCTGAAGCTTCTTTCAAAAAAAGGCGCAGCACCTATAACGTATGCGGGTGAGAAAGAAGAGATAGAAAAGGCTAAGGCAAAAGCTATTAAGATACAGACTAATGATATAGAAACAAAGACAACAGATTATACACAAATAAAAGAGAATCCTGATACATATAAACCAAGCAGTGATAAGAAATTCACTTTTAAAGACGTCAAAGAAAACAAATGTACTATGGAACAATTCATTTCTCAGCTTTCGCTTGATGAGCTTTCGATACTTGTATGCGGCACAAAAGAAATACCTGACGTGAATTTTATGGAATTTGCTCAGACGATTGACAGACTGTTCAGCGAAACAGAGAAAAATGCAGTGCAGGGCGCTGCAGGGCAAAGCACAGGCAGGTTAAATGAAAAATACGGGATACCGCAGATAATTTTGTCTGACGGTCCTGCAGGGATAAGGATAAAGCAGAGTGTAACGGATAACGAAGGGAATGAGCTTTACACCCAGAATTGCACAGCTATTGCTGTTGGCACACTGCTTGCATCTTCATGGGATAAAAAAGTAATGGAAAAAGCCGGCGAAGTAATAGCCAGTGAAATGCTCGAGTATGATATAGATCTGTGGCTTGCTCCGGGAATGAACATACATAGGAATCCTCTTTGCGGGAGAAACTTTGAATATTACTCTGAGGATCCGCTTATTACTGGTGTTATGGCTGCTGCGGTAACGGAAAGTGTTCAGAAAAATGGTGTTGGTGTTACTATAAAGCATTTTGCGTGCAACAACCAAGAAGATGAGAGGACAAACAGCAACAGCATAGTAAACGAAAGGACACTTAGAGAAATTTATCTTAAAGGGTTTGAAATAGCCGTAAAAGAAGCTAAGCCATGGTCAATAATGACTTCATATAACGATATAAATGGTATCCCATCCGCTGACAACTATGATCTGTGTACTAAGGTAGCAAGAATAGAATGGGGATTTGACGGATTTATTATGACAGATTGGGGCGGCGGACTATCAACACCTGCTATGTCTATGTATGCAGGCAACGATATGATACAGCCGGGAGGAAATAAATCCATAAATGCTATAAAAGAAGCAGTGGAAAAAGGCGAGCCTGTTGTAAGCAAGGGCATTTCCAGAAAAGAGAAAGTTATTACGATCGGTATGCTTCAAAAAAGCGCAATGAATATTTTAAATATAATAATGAAATGCAAATTATAAGATATAAAAAAGCCGGCTAGACTAAGTCGGCTTTTTTATTTATAGATATTCTAATTCTTTTGTGAACTGATCGCTGAATATACCTTCATAGACGCTGTTAACGCTGCCGGTCATATAGACCATCATGTCTTTTGAAATATCTATTTTTATTGTCCCGCCAGGCATATGTACGGCTATCTGCCTGTCTACAAGGCCGAGCTTGTAGGCCGCACTGGCCGCTGCGCTGCTGCTGCTTCCGGAAGCTAGAGTATAGCCCGCACCTCTTTCCCAGATCTCTATTTTAATATTGTTTCGATCCAATACTTCAAGTATCTGCATGTTTATCCTGTTTGGAAAGCGAGGATCGTTTTCAACAAGCGGGCCAAGAGTATGCGCTGTTTGTGATGAAACTTTCTTCATAGGTATAACGCAGTGCGGGTTGCCAATGGAAACGCAGGTAGCTTTATATACATTACCGCCAAAGTCCATTTCTTCGTTTACAACTTCTCGCTTTTCTCCTAAAACAGGGATTTTCTCGCTGTCAAAAGTAACTCTGCCCATAGCGACACGCAAAAGATTGCCGTGAGCTTCAAGTTTTTCTACTTTGACAGTTCCGCCTAAAGTATCTAGTTCAAACGTATTTTCTGTAGTTATTTTTTTATCTATAAGGTATCTTGAAAATATCCTTATGCCGTTGCCGCTTTTTTCAGCTTCGCTGCCGTCAGGGTTAAAGATCCTAAGAGTTATTCTGCCGTTTTTATTTATTGGACCAAAAAGTATGCCGTCTGAACCTACTCCATAATTTCTGTGGCAGATGCGTTTTATCCTTTCGGGCGTAAGGAACATATCGCATTCATTTGGATCTATTACTATGTAATCATTGCCAAGTGCGTGATATTTATGAAACTTTATCAACATAACTACCTTCTTAATCTATACATGATCTAACAAATTCGATAGGAAATTGTGAGCGCTTTGAAGTTTCTTCAACAGTCATTCCCTGCGCTAAAAAGCGCTTTATGACTGATCTCATGCTTTCTCCCACTTCTATTATATGGTAATCGGGATCATAAAAGCGTATCACTTTTTGTCCCCATGGATATTCTTTTACATTATGCACATACTTTATATTTTCGTGATTTTTAAGGGCAGAGACAAAATCATCAAAGTTATCTTCCTCAAAATACAGCTCAAAATTATTGCTTTTAAAAAGAATATCTTTTTCTTCTCTGTCAATGAATTTTTGCCAGGATGCTTTGCTCTGCAATGAGAAATCACCTTCAAAAGTAATGTTTTCACCGAAATCCAATATTACTTTTTAACCAAGCACTTTTTCATAAAACTCTCTGGACATTTTTATATCGCTTACAACGATAAGAGAAGCTGACAATTTCATATATTTTACCTCCAGTTTTATAAGGCAATTATAACATATGAATAAAACTTTTTTGGCATAAAAAAACCGCCGTATGGCGGCTGTTATTTTATAGTACATTCAATTCTGCAAGGCGTTTCCTGATAGCAGCTTTTTCTTCTTCAGTAGCGGCAATAAACGGTGATCTGGGATAAGCTTTCAATATACCTCTTATTTCAAGCATTGCATAAACGGCAAGCTGAGTAGATTTGGCCAAATACATTATATCACGTATTTCGTTTACCTTGAATTGTGTTTCACGCAGTTTGTCATATTCTTTATTCATTCCTTCATTATACATTTGCCTGCAGATTTCGGGCAGAGCATTTCCAAGCCCCGGGATATACGCCTCACAGCCAAGTACGCATGCAGAAAGCCACATAGCTTCTGTTCCAAGAACGACATCGAATTTTTCATCTTTTAATTTTCGCATATATGTTGCATGGAGCATTATATCAAAAGTTGCATCTTTTATGCCATGTATACCCAGCGCCTTCAATCTTTCGAGGAGTCTAAGGTCCATTGGATAACCTTGAAATCCGGGATTATTATATACGTAAACAGGGTAATCTCCGTCCGTAGCGTCCAGGATTTCGCCATAAAACTTACATATACTGTCATGATTATGCTTATAGTAGAAGGGACCTACAGCAGAGACTGCAGCTACACCTATTGATTTAGCATGTATTGCAAGCAGTACAGCACTTTTACTGTCGGCTGTGCCGACATGCATAATTACAGGTATTTTGCCTGCGACTTTATTCATTGTTACTTCTGCTATTTTCATTCTTTCCTCATTCGACAAAAGCACACCGCTGCCATAAGAACCGGTAAGGAATAATCCATCAACGTTGTCTTTAAGATAAGAAGCAAGTGCTTTTACACCTTCATAATCTACTTCACCATTTTCAAGGAACGGGGTAACGACCGGCGGGACTACGCCTTTCATTTTAAACATTTACTTTCCTCCTAAAAATTAATGTAACTCGTTATAACGCATTGCTATTGCAATAGCACCTTTTACAGTTAGATCTCCCAATCTGTCGGGATCAGAGACGCTTATTATATTCATATCTTTGCCATATTTTTCCTTTATAAGATAACTGTAGAGCTCACATCTTTCCTTGTGACCAAAGAGTATATATGTATTTGAAAGATAGCCTTGGTTTTTGAATTCCTGTATTGTTTTTATATCATCAGCAGCGATACTTGCGTCTATGAACAAACGCCTTTCTTTGTAGTCGGTGGAAAGGAGAACTTGCATGAATCTCGGTATCATCATGGCTCTTACCAATCCTACTTCGTTTACAACTTCTTTTGATATAGAAACTATCTCATCAAAAGCGTAGCCTCCGCTTTTTTCCGAGGTTTCTTCGATAAGACTTTTGCCTATCATCGTTTCTTTCATTATCGCTTCGTAAAGCTGACCACTAATGGTAGTCAGGCTAGCTTCCACTTTGCCTTCTTTATTTACATGTATTATTTTTGTATGTGAGCTTAAAACAATTATATTTACAGGATCGGTTATATTGAAATCTTTGAGGATTCCCATAACCTGAGTCTCCTCACCACGCATGAAATCAACGTTTCTTATGTCATGAAGCGTAGCGTCTGCACCATAATTGTTTTTTATGCCGCGTACAAACATTATAGGTATATCGATAGGAAGTACTTCAGTGCCTTTTACCAATTTTACATTATTGGCCAGATCATCAAGGCCTGCGGGAGCTATTATATGAGGTATTTCCATTAGCCCGATTTCTGACGTTATCATGCCTGAAGCTATAGCATAATCTATATCCGATACCTTTAAACCGGCTTCTTCAATCGCTTCAAGGAGCGCTTCGCATAGACTGTTTCTTAATGTGTCTTTTGAGCCGGTCATAGACGTATTACGAACGCCGACTCTGCGGATGCTTTGTGAAATGATATTGTTCTTTTCATCAAGCACATAAACTCTTGTGTTTGTTGTACCGCAATCTATTACTGCAAACATTTTAGTTACCTCACTTTAATAATTCTTTGTTTATAAGGTTTTTAGGCACATTGCCGCTCAATACTCTTAATACTTCTTCGGCTGCTTTTGTCTGCAGTGCCGTATTTGATTCTTCTGTATACCAAGCAATATGAGGAGTAAGGATGACGTTTTCCATAGATACAAGAGGACTGCTAAAGTCTATCGGTTCTTTTTCCGTTACATCAAGCGCAACAGCGCCAATCTCTTTGTTTTTAAGCGCTTCAATAAGGTCGCTTTCATTTATTATCGGGCCCCGTGCCGTATTTATTATCATTACTGTATTTTTCATCTTTTTGAATACATCTTTATTGAATAAGCCTCTTGTTTCGTTTGTCAACGGACAATGTACCGAAATAAAATCGCTTGTTTCCACTAATTCGTCAAAACTGACAAGCTTTACACCCAATTCGTCCGCATGCTTTTTATCTACATATGGGTCAAAGCTTACTATTTCAAAATCGAAACCAGACAGCTTTTTTGCAACGGCAGAAGGTATCCTGCCTAAGCCTATAAGACCAAGCCTTTTTCCTACAGGCCTATGCAGGGGCTTTATAAGTGATACATCCCATTTATGTTCCTTTATTGTTTCAATAGATTGAGGAAGCTTCCTTATAAGGGCTAAAAGAAGACATATAGCATGGTTTGAAACTTCGTCGATACCGTAATCGGGCACATTGGCAACATATATACCATGCTCGGTTGCAGCCGGGATATCGATTATGTCCATACCTATTGCATATCTGACTATTACTTTGCAGTTTTTCAGGTTTTCTATTACTTTTCTTGTTACAGGAGCAAATTGTACGATTAAAGCGTCGCAGTCATTTGCTACGGAAATAAGCTCGTCTTCCGTTTTGCATTGATAATCAAAAATCCGGCAATTGATTTTAGAGAGGACTTCTCTTTCGTTTTCGAGCGATTCATAGTTATAATCACCGATCACAACCTTAAATGGTTCCATGGATAAAGCACCTCTTTATATTTATTAATTGGCTTGGCTGATGATAAAAGTGTGCAGCTATGCCAAAACAATATCACACAGTAGTTTCATTTAATAAAACTAAGTTTCATTAAATGAACATAAAAATTATTCGTAATAACCCAGCTCTTTTGAGATTTCCAAAGCAGCACTTTGAGCCATGGTCGTTAAAAACTTTGCTTCTTCGTTTGTTTTGTAAACTACTTCTCTTATGCCGCCGACGCTTAAAGCAGCAACTATTTTTTTCGTGTGATCGAATATAGGGTAGCAGAAGCTTACAATGCCTTCTTCATGCTCTCCGTCATTTATTGCATATCTCTGCTGCCTGATTTTTTTTAGCCTCAGTATTATTTTATTTATATCAGTTACAGTCCTAGAAGTGTATTTTATAAGTTCTGTATTATTAAGAATTTCCCTGACCTTATCATCGGATTCCTGCGATAAAAACAAGAGTCCTATACCTGTGCAGTAGACTGGAAGAAAGCCTCCTATTTTTGACATAAGATGCACACTGAAAGATTTGTCGATAGGATATATCTTTGATATGACGATGACTTTTTCGTTTTCGAAAATACCTAAATGAACTACGCAGCCTGTTTTATCGGCTAAATTATTAAGTATCGGTCTTGAAATTTTGTCCAGGCTTAGCGAATCCAAAGCAGAAAGTCCTAGTTGAAGAGCTGCGGTACCTAGCTTGTATCTTTTTGTTTCTTGATTTACTTTTAAAAATCCTTCGTCTTTAAGCGTTGTGACCATGCGCAGCACAGTGCTTTTGTTAAGCCCTGTCATAGTGCTTATTTCCATTAAGGAAAGAGACTCATTTTTGGGTATAAACAGCTTTAATATATTAAGCGCTCTTTGAACACTATTGATTGTGTAATCATTTTCCCTTAAGTTGTCCATTTAATTTCTCCATTTTGAAACTTGGTTCCATAATTGAATATTATGCGCCGGCGTAAATTTTGTCAACTTAGTAATAATAGATTTATGCATATCGATTTTATAATTTTTATTTTATACATAAGCTTGAAAATACATATTTTGGATATTCTGCATAGATATATTAGTTTTATAACACTAATTTTTGACTGTTATTGATAAATAAATAAAAATGATGTAGGATTTATAATAGTTTGTTTGATGAGGAGCATTTAAAATGGGAGCAAAAGTTACTAGATGGCCGTATTTAACGGCCGGCGTCTTTATGATGCTATTTGCAGGAATTATATATGCGTGGTCAATACTTAAAGCACCGCTTATGCAAGAATTCGGATGGAACAGCGCAGAATTAGGACTCAATTTTACTATAACATTATCATCGTTTTGTATAGGAAATGTACTTGGCGGCATATTGATAGAGAAATATTCACCAAAAATATTGGCTATAGTTTCAGGTATTATGGTTTGTATGGGATTCGTAATTTCCTCTACAATTCAAGGACAAATAAATATACTGTATCTTTCTTACGGCGTTTTATGCGGACTTGGAATAGGAGTTGCTTATAATCTGATTATTTCAACTGTAACATGCTGGTATCCTGATAAAAGAGTAACTGCATCTGGTGTTATGATGATGGGGTTTGGCGCAAGCACTTTGTTCTTGGGTTCTGCGGCAGGTTTTATGCTTAGCACTATCGGCTGGAGAGCTACTTATTTTGTATTGGGCATGACGATATTGATTGTTTTCGTTATCGGATCTATTTTTATGAAAAAGCCTGATGAGAATATCGAGCTGCCTATGCTAAAAGAAACCAAAGGCAATGCTGAAGAAATAAAAGATTACACAAGCGCCGAAATGGTAAAACGTTCTTCGTTTTGGAAGTTCTTTGTATACAGCATCCTTGTTATAGCAATAGGGCAGGTAGTGATAAGTTTTGCTAAAGACGTAGCGATGGTAGCGGGAGCAAGGGAATCGCTCGCAATATTGCTTGTTGGTGTCCTATCTGTCTGTAATGGACTCGGAAGAATAGTTACAGGATTTTTGTCTGATGTATTAGGTACACGCAAAACTATGTTTATTGCAGTTACGCTTACAGTTATAGCGCCTATAATCATGCTTCTTTCTGTAGTTAGCAGTTCCGTTGCATTGGTAATTGTTGGACTATGTACTATAGGTTTTGCGTTTGGTACACTGCCCCCTATTACTACAAGCTATATGAGCAACTTTTACGGTCTAAAGAATTTTCCGCTTAATTTTGGGATAGTAGGAATATCCACGATACCTGCTTCATTTGCTGCAACGATATCTGGAGCAATGGTAGCTGCAACGGGAAGCTATATATATGTATTTATTATGCTCATAGTATTTGCTGTTATCGCATTTACAATAAACCTCTCAATAAAAAAAGCATAAGAATTCAAAAAAGCGTATAGATCGTCTATACGCTTTTTTAATGTTCATTTATTGATTGAAATCAAAGAAGCTTGTCGGCAATACGGTTTTAAAAGCTTCTGTTTGCTCAACGCTTTGCATATCTATATGTAAATCTTTTTTTATGAGTATATCTTTGATCTTTCTTAAACGTTCAATAAGAACGCCTTCGCTCAATTTATCATCCAACGTGCATATTTCATCTATATACGACAGACAAAGATCGAACTCCATTAAATATGTTTTATCGCTTAATTCGTTAAGGCCAATAAACTGAAAGAATGCTGCTCTTTCTTCATACGAATCAAGAGCGTCAAGTTTTTGATTGAGATTAAAGCCTGAGCGCATTATACTGTCGCTTCTCTGCCAATAATAAAGCATTTTAGAGTTAGTGAGCACTATTTTTTTTGCTTTATAGATCAGTTTATATGTTGTAAATTCATCTTCATGAAGCCTGCCCACAGGGAAACGTATATGATCGAATAATTCGCGTTTATAGAGTTTTCCCCATGTAACGACCATCTGCACGTAGAATTTATCTGTAAACTGCTCCAAAGCTTCTATATTTGTAAATTCGTGAATGATACCTTTTTCAATTTTGGGAACATCTTCTGTTTTCGTTCTTAAAAAGTCACAAGCAGATATATCCGCATTCGTTTTTATAAGCAGTTTATATAACTCACTTATATATTTTTTATGGATCCAGTCATCGCTGTCTAAAAAGGATATGTACCTTCCCTTGGCTATATCTATTCCGAAGTTCCTTGCTTCCGAAAGGCCACCATTTTCTTTGTGTATTACTTTTATTCGATTATCTTTTTTTGCATATTCATCACATATTTCTCCACATCTATCAGGCGAACCGTCATCGACAAGTATTATCTCCATATTTTTATATGTTTGGTTTAGTATTGAGTCTACACATCTGTGGAGGTATGGTTCTACCTTATAAACAGGCACTATAATAGAAATCAATTTGTTATTTGTCATAATTATAAGCAACCTCCATCCTTTGTATTGCAAGAGCCTATACAGATTCTCTTTTCAGTTTATCATAATTTGATAAAAGTTCCCAAAAAGAAACGCAAAAGCGAATTATAGGCAGTTAATATTATTGCTTTTAATCTATAGCAGAATTGAACCAACCTACATAATCGAAAAGATCGTAGTATTTTTCTTCTGTGTTATCATTTTTAAAAGCAAAAATATCGCCGACTTGACCTTCATTTTCAAACCCTGGTATATAGAAAGCCGACTTGATTTGAACATATTGTTTATGAGTAAAAATTACTTTGTACTTATAGGGCAATTCATCAAATTCTTTCATATGTTCCAGAGTGCAACCGTCTCTGTCGGTCATCATGATAAATATATTATTGAAATCTATACGTTTTGCCCTTTCTGCCCATTTGAAGGCAGCCTCTTGTTCATTTTTATAATGCATAAAATATATTTTTATATCGCCCAAAAGACCGACAGGGTAAGATATGTCTTTTTCTTTTATGAATGTAAGATTACATTTACAATAATGGGCTAGGTTTTTAACATATTTAAGAAAATCGTCAGGATATATGAAAAGGTTGACGGTAGGTGAATTGAATCTGAGCTTTAGATCATGGCATATAAAAGCACCGTTGCAGTTGCTGGCTATAAGAGAAAAGTTCTTATTCTTTAAACGTCTAATGTTTTTTTCGTTGTATAGTTCACGTTGGGCTTTTTGATCGAATTTATATTCTTGCATTGTCACCCTCCATATTTTTAATTATTAAGCATGAATTAAAAATCCCTACTGAATATTTAGCTTAATAATTATATTATACAATAAATATATTAAATTAAAATTAAGAAGGGTACAATAGAGTCTATTAATCAAAAGTGTCATTCAACTATACCAAGGCTAAGTTTAAAGCACAGTATACGAAGAACCGCCTCGTTTATAGTATCTTCTGAGATATCACTATCTTTGACTGCTTTTATTATAGCGGGAATTTGCGTTTCAAAATCTGTACAGCATATCATATCGTTGCCTGCAAGCACTGCCTTAACTGCTGCTTCTTTTTCACCGGTGTAATTTGTTATAGCGTCCATAGAAAGGTCATCCGTCATTATAACGCCGTCAAAATTAAGATCGTTACGCAATATGTAATGCGTTTTTTCTGATAAAGAAGCAGGAGCGTTTTCGTCAATGCTTTCTACGATATTATGAGATACCAATATAACGTCTGCACCTGCATTTATACCTGAAATGAACGGCAAAAAGTCGCTTTTTATAAATGTCTCATAGCTTCGATCATCATAAGCAATGCCTGTATGTGTATCTGCATTGTTGCCATAGCCCGGGAAATGCTTTAATACACAGCCTATTTGGTTTTGACACATTGTGTTGACAACTTTATTTACATAGATTGACGTAAGCGCCGCATTTTGACCAAATGCTCTTTTGTATATATAATCTGAGCTGTTTGTAGAAACATCACAGACAGGAGCAAGGTTCAAATTGATGCCAAGCGATTTTAATAGCGCTGCTTTTTCTTCAGTATCGCTTATGATAAGGTCCCAGCCGCCCTGAGCATAAAGGCTTTGCGGGGATAGAAATTGAGTATAGCGAAATTGTTTATATAGACTTACACGGTTTACTGTTCCGCCTTCTTCGTCAACACCGATTAGCATACCTATTTTTGAAGCATCTTGGTAGCTTTTTATTTCTGACTGTACTTTTGCTTTTTCTTTGCCCTGAAAGTCGCGCGCAAAAAGTATATACCCGCCCAGATGATATTTTGAAACCATTTTATCGGCATTTGAAACAGGGCAGCGTACAATAAACATTTGCCCGACTTTTTCTTCAAGCGTCATTTTGGAAAGGATCTGTTTGGCTCTTTCCATGTTTTCGTTTGCTGTATTTATTATGCTGTCTACCGAGATATGATCAACTTCAACAGTCTGAAGCTCTGTAGTTTTGTCAAGAGTTCCGTAATAATAAACGTTGACAGTGCAGCCTGTAATATTTTCAGCCTGCTTGCCTTGAACACAAAAAGTGTATAAAATTCCTTCGCCAGTCAATATAGTAAGGTTACTGTCGTCAATATTTACAGCTATGCCGCTTAATTCAGACGGAGAAGGTTTTGACGGAGAAGGTTTTGACGGAGAAGGTGTTGTTTGAGTTCCGCTATTTTCTGTGCATGCAGTTAATAATAAACAAAATAAAAGTATAAAGCATATGGCCTTAAAAAGTTTAGCAGTAATCTTTTTCATAATCTTCTCCAATTATTTTTGAACCTAATTTTTTTGCTGGCATACCATTAATATAACACAAACTTAATTCATTCAAAAGATTGCTTAATTTCTCTGAAATATTACTTAAATTCGGCAGAATATTCTTTTATACGCTTATTGTTAATAAAATTCTGCTGTGTTATCAAAATAATATTGCATGTAAATAATAGCTATGTTAGACTAGCAAACATATATCAAAAATCAAAAGGGGTGAGAAGATATGGCGCTTACTAAGAAAATGTCCTACAAATTTGAGGGTCTTTCAGCAATGATAGGCAACACGCCGATGCTTGAGATATCTCTTAAGTACAGGGGGCAGGACAGAAAAGTATATGCCAAAGCCGAATACTATAATTATTCGGGGAGTATTAAAGACAGAATCGCTTATTATATCATGAAGGAGGCATATGAATGTTGCCTTGTTAGTGAAGGAGACATGGTTGCTGAAGCTACAAGCGGCAATACAGGGATTGCATTTTCTGCAGTATGTGCATATCTTGGCAATCCTGTTACGATATTCATGCCTGATTGGATGAGCAAAGAGAGAGTGAGCCTTATTACAAGTCTTGGTGCAACGGTGCGCCTTGTTTCAAAAGAAGAAGGCGGTTTCACTGGATCTATAGCTTTAGCAGACGAAATGAAAAATGCGGGTGCGTTTTTACCACATCAGTTTTCAAATGAAGACAATGTTAAAGCACATTATAAAACGACGGGTAAGGAGATACTAGAGCAACTTGAAAAATTAGGCAGAAAGCCTGACGGGATAGTTGCTGGTGTTGGCACTGGCGGAACGCTTATGGGGATTAAAAATGCGGTTAAAGAAGTTTATCCTGACTGCAAGGCTTTCCCGCTGGATCCTGCTAATTCACCTACAATGTCTTCTGGAGGCAAACAAGTAGGGCCTCATAAAATAGCCGGGATAGGTGATGAGTTCATACCTGATATCGTTAAATTAAATGAGCTTGACGATATAGTAATGGTAGATGACGCAGACGCCATTAATATGGCAAGAAAAATAGCAAGGGATCTTGGAATGGGTGTCGGAATATCATCCGGAGCAAATCTTCTTGGAGCGATAAAAGCGCAGGACATACTTGGGAGCAAAGATGCGGTGGTAGTTACTGTTTTTGCTGATGACAACAAGAAATACCTTTCAACAGAATTGATGCAGGAACAGGAGATAAAGCCGGATCATATGGCAGAAGATGTGGAACTTCTAGGTTTCAAAGCGATAAGATAAAACATGCAAAAAAGGCTATGTCCTTTAGAAAACATAGCCTTTTTATTTATTTTTAGCTTTTCTGTATTTTTGATATAATATTTTTTTTAAAACCAAAACGGCATCTACATCAGTAAATCGAAATTCATTTTTGTACTCATCATATATCGCAGAGATTTTTTCGCTAAAATATATTTATTCCGCCAATACCTTAATAAGTGGCTCAAACAGGGGACTTTTGCTCCAGACCGTTGTCAAGTCTGTTTCGCCAACGATCATTTCTATGCTTGTAAGAGCTCCGTTTATAGCATTTGCGCTTATCAAGAAATCATAACTCACAGAATAAAGTTGACTAAAAAGCTTTCCTTCTATTAGTTCAGGGACGGGCTGCTCGTTTTCCCACTAGCCGACTGTCTGCCTTGATATGCCAAGTTTATCTGTAATTTCTACTTGGGATGGACCTGCATTCTAATGGCTCAAGTCCAGTATCATGCAGCTTACATAGGCCGCCTTTGTAAAAATTGCAGCCTGAATGAGAAATTTCCTGCAAAGCGAAATTCTGCTAACAACCATAAAAAGCAGGGGATAGGACACCTAATCTTAAATCAGGCGACAATTCAAGCATCATGCGATTATATAAACCTGCGTTAACTGCTTTTGCTGCTTCAGAAACGCTCCACCACCCCGGTCTAGAGCAATAAGCTCTGCATATTTCACAGCTGCAGGGCTCAGAGGGCGGGTATTTTTCTTCAAGAGGCAGATGGTGTTTTTCCCTTTTAGTCAGGCTGTTCTGTGACATGGCAGAAGGAGCATAAGTCAAAGATGATTTATTTAAGCGATGCGTTTTATTAATGTTCTTTTTTATAGGAACAATCACAACAGCTTATCCTTTCATAAGACCGCAATAGAAATTAAGTGTTTTTACCATATGTTTTATTACTGTATTTAAATCAGCAAGACCGTTTTTAGCCATGAAATATTCTTTTTTTAGTGCTATGGAAACATAGCTATACTGCCCAGCGAACATTCTTGAATATGCTTTGTTCAGCATACATTTATCTATCATTTTCAATATAAGGCGTTCATAATAATGGGAAGGTTCATTGACAACGCTTTTATAATATATCTCTTTTGCCTGAGCATTTCTGTATTTTTCGTTGTTTATGATAATTGCTGCATTTTCTAAAATTATATTTGTGTATTCGGCGAAATATAACATAATGTTTTTAAATATTTCCTCAGGCTGCATTATAAGGAGCATTTGACCCGTCTCTGATTCGGAAGGTCTTGACTTGCAGGCGTTATTTCTGAAATATAAAGTATTGTGCTTAATATTTCTGCCTTGCTTTCAAAATGATTATAAAGGGAGCTTTCTTTAATGCCGACAGCTTCAGCGATTTCGTGAACCGATACGTTATCGTAACCTTCGTGTGCAAATAAGTCGGCGGCCATTTCTAAAATGCGATTAGCTGTTTTTTGACCTTTTTTTCTTGCTTTTATTTTTCAGAATGTCCTTCATGATATGTAGCCTCCTTGATAACAACATGATACTGTCAAGCATTAGTTTTTAAGCTGTAAAAAAAAGATACTGTTTTCAGTATCTTTTTTGAGAATTATAAATAAAATTTGGAGTGAATATTAGAACTCGATTTTAAAACTGGGGTGATCCTTGTCAATAAAGCCGCTTGTGACTTCGCAGCCAAACAGTTCTTTTAAAAGTTGAGCTAGCTCTTCTTTTGCTTGCATTACTTGGACTTTGTTTATATCTGAAAAGCCGTCGATAGGGAACAGTATACTTTCTGTCTTTTCGGTTATTTTGCCAACTTCGCTCTGGCGCCATATCCATTTTCTTGTGCGTATCTCATTGCCTGAGACATAAACGAGTTCACCTACATCAGGCTTTTCAGTTTCTGTTTCGCCAAAAGCTATGAAATGATCTTCAGGTTTAGCAAAACGCACAGAAAGACTTTCGCTTATAGTTGCAAGATCGTGTGCGCCAACAGGCAGGCAATATTTAATTGAAACAGCATTGCCTAGATCAACAAGCGCATTTATGCTTGGAAAGCCTTTTTTCTTAGATATGCGGGTAAGCAGGGCTTCAATAGAGGGCATGAATTTACTCGGGTTCATTCCCAGCTTTTTAAATGCCTCCCTATAGCAGATCATCTCAGGTTCTTCTTTTACTTTTTTACCTTCGTACTTTTGCTCGCATAGCATTATATTTTTTTCAAGTATATCAGTAATTTCTTTTATGGTTTTAGAATTATCTATGTCTTTTGCAGCAACGACTCCTAAAAAGTAATCATCAAGTGTTTCAAATACATCTTTTGATACGTTAAATTCCATTTTCTTCTCCTTGCGGTGATAATTAAGTATATTTATGTGCTACTTCAAACCTTTGACTTTTGAATACAATAATGGTCCCAGAAAAGCGCATATAAGCAATACATATATGCCTGCCGTTGTATAAATCAGGTCTAAATTACCGTTGCCAAGTCCCAAAACAAAATAATATAATGCAAGCATAACTGTCCATATTATGCTTTTCTTCAAGATATCCTTTTTGCTTGAGGCTTTTAATGCACGGGCAGATAGATATGTGATAATAAATGCAGGAAAAGCGGTAATCAGTAATTCTTGACTTATTATTACAGACCATGACTGCCTGTCTAGGTTTTCTACAATTGCTCCGACAGGCGATGTAACCAAAAATTCTGTAACAGTTACAATAACGATTATAAGAAAACCAAACAGTATATCTTTAATTATACCACTTCTCAGTAGCTTTTCCTCCGATCTATAGATTATAATTTTACTGGCTGAATTTCATACGTTTGTCTTCGATAAAAATTTTTCGCGACGGGTTGCCTTCACATCTAAATATCTTTTTATCTGTCAAATCGTAAATACATGACCAAACTGTATCGCCTCCTTTGCTTCTGTCGTACTGACACATGAAGCCATATTTTCCTGACAGCAGATTTTTAAGATATTCAAAAGAGAGGTCTTTTGTGGACATAAGTGACTTTTCAGCTACTTCATATCTTAGCTGGGAATGCATATCATCTTCCAGTTTATATCTATAGCGCTGCATTTGTTCACTATGAAAATCATTTGTAGCATAAACATAAGGTTTTTCTTTTGCAGGTCTCAATATTACCATTTTATCATGATTACATTCTATAACGGCCATATCACCATCAGCGTCTGAAATTGTAATTGTTTGGGAAGAGCCTATTGTCAAATGATCTAAAGCAGTGATACATTCTTTTACAGTCTTGCATTTTTCAAGCAGATATCGAATGATCATTCCAGCGTTTAATCCAGGTACTTTTTCTTTCGAGTAGACGAAAGTCAACCCCACTGCCAATCCGCATTCATTTATACCATCTTCTATCTGGACTAAAGCTGTTGAATTGCCTATGAATTTATATCTTTCATTTATTTGATAATAAAAGCTCTCATAAAGCTTTTCAAGACTTGTCAAAAAGTCGCTGTTCCTTCCAAAAAGAGTATGGTTATCATTAGTCTTAAGCACTATGCATGTGCAAAAATTATTGATAGTATAAGCATACATACTTAAAAGTACTGCTGCTAAATTTTCATATGCGATGCAGTTTCCGTCTGCCATACCTTTTATTTCTTCAAGTATTTCCGGGTATTCTGCTTTATATATCTTTTCAGCTTTTTTGAAGTAAGCGAATCTTTCTTTTGTTATGTTTATTACGAGATTATCTTCTATTGATATGCCATTTTTTTTAAGCAGCGCCCCATAATGAAAGCCTGCTTCATAATGTGTTCCTTTGAATCTGGAATGATGCATTTTGTATTCTCCTTTATTATATTATTAAGAAAGGCATATCTTTACTTATGAGTCTAAGTTAATATAAATTTAATGTCAATCAATATAATTTTAAAATAAAAAAAGCATAGCTGAATTCAGTTATGCTTTATGTACTTAATTAAAGCTTATAATAGGAGTATGGAAGAGGTCAGAGAGCCAACCGTGAATAAAAGCGACAGGTAAAAACAATATAAAAGTCAAAAACATACAAACTTCATATAAAAGACTGCTTCTTTTATCTGGAATGCCTTTTAATCTGTTTTTAAACGATCCAAGAACAATGCCATAAGTATTACCAACCATTATCATACGCACAGCGCCCAAAATGCCATATGCTTTTGATTTACCATATGTTTCTTCTACACGCTGCCAAGATTCTTTGGAAGGGTTGCCTCTTGTATCGGCATAATGCTGCGCAAACAATATTGCCGTTAGCTCTTTTTCTGGTATACTGTCTGTTATGCCGGAGAGCATCTGCTGTACTTCTTCATTGCTCATTCCTGCTTCAAGTGCCATTTTAGTATGCGCATACGAACACATAGCACAGCCGTTTACCTCAGTAACAGCAAGCATGATCCGCTCAGTAAAATCTGCACTCATTTCATTTTTCTTTTTTGCGGCTGATAGATATTTGACGGTTCTAAGCCCATTATAAAGTATCTTATAGGCTTCTCCTACAGAATACAGTTTTCTGCCTAGAATTGCTTCCATAAGTTCTGCTCCTAATTATTTATATTTAAATTTATTCTCATTGCCGTTTTTTAATGCTTTGTATCTATTTTACATGCAATAGCCTCAGAATAAAGATCGTCAGAAATGATATCTGCGTATCGTTCTTTGTTCTTTTTAAGCCATGAGTTGGCATATGAACATGTAGCGGTTGTCTTAAGTCCTTTTTTTCTAAGAAACTCCGCTGTTTCTTCCATTGCTTTTCCTGCAATGCCTTGGCCCCTAAATTCCGGATTAACATAGACTTCGTCTATATCAATTTCTCCGTCTTCTTTCTGCACATAAGTGACTTCTGCTATCAGGTTGTTTTGTTCATCTAAACTGTAAATGCGTCCATCTTCATATTTCCAATTCATATGTATCCTCCTGCCAATCTTTTGAAACTTTATTAGAACAGCCCATTCTACTATATGTTAAATTTTGCAAAGACCATCTGATTTAAAATAATATTTCAGTTATACTTATAACCCAAGAGTAGCAAATTGAAAAATTAATATAATAATTATTATATATATTTTTACAAAATGCAAAAATTAGCTTTTCTTTTTTTTAGCTTACCTTAGTTTCAAAGTCTGCTTGTTCAGTATTTTTATGATTTACTTATTGAATATAGACATGTAAGTATATTTCTGTTTTTACTATTATAAAATTCTTTTTCTTAGATCATTCCGATTTTTTCGGCAGTCTTTATTGATCAAATATGATCAAAAGGCATATCAGCACATAGACGCTTTATTTTAAACTCACTGAAAGTATAATTCATACATGCCTCGGCTGCTTGGACAGCATATCCATTGTACCAGTAAGCATAATGGATAATTATATCCAAGGTCATTTTTTTACGCCGTCTGCTACTGTTTGTATTATATAGAACCGATTATTTTTGTACCTTTTAGAATAACTGCATGGCCGTTAAAGCTTATTTTTTGTATCTTTTATATTGCTTTATATCCATTTTTTACTCTGATGTAACATGAATGGGGAAGGCCAAAAGCTCATAGTTATATCAGAAGATAACATATTATAAAGCTCGTTTAAATCTTCTTTGGAATTAACCCATCTTCTGAGGGGGGAAGTCTTTTGATTTATATTGTATTCATTGGTTTCCTTTCAAAAATGGATTTATAAGCGCTTTTCCATATGAACATGTTCACATGATTCTTCTAAAAACGTTTCACCTATAGCTATGTATCCAAGTTTCTCATAAAATTTTTGGGCGTGACACTGAGCGGATAAGGATATTTTACTGCCGCCCATATTTTTAATTTCGCATTCCAAAAGTTTTACTACTCTTTCTCCGACATGTTTTCCTCTGTGTTCAGGAAGTACTGCGATCCTGCCAATTATAAATTCTCCTTCGTTATCTCCGCTGTATGTCCTGCCGTTTGCTATAGGCAGTGCATTTTCATACACGACAAGATGTATCGATTTGGCATCGATATCGTCGAATTCGTCCTCGAATCCTTGTTCCTCAACAAATACTTTTTTTCTGATCATTATAGAATCCGGCGATAATTCGAAATAAAATTTATTCTCCATTGTTTTCCTCCTGGGAATGTTAAATTGACATCAGTGCTGCCCTTGTTGCGTGTATTATTGTTGTATCGAAAAGAGGTACGAATGTATCCGACTGTTTTAACAATAAGCCTATTTCAGTACATCCCAGTATTGCGCCCTGCGCTCCTTGTTTTGCAAGATCTTCAACTATTCTTATATATTCTTTCTTGGATTTTTCGAGTGTAATGCCTAGGCAGAGCTCATCATATATAACTGAATTTACCAGGTCTATATCTTTTTCGCCAGGAATCAATACCTCAATGCCTCTGTCAATCAATTTTTTCTTATAGAAATCCTGAGTCATCGTATATTTTGTCCCAAGCAGGGCAACTTTTTTTATTCTGTTTTTCTCAAGCTCATCTGCAGTAGCTTCGGCTATATGCACTATAGGGATAGAGATTTTATGCTGTATGTGAGGCGCTACTTTATGCATAGTGTTTGTGCATATTACAATATAGTCGGCGCCGGCTTTTTCAAGACTAACTGCGGCAGCTGCAAGTACTTCACCGCTTTTATCCCATTCGCCGTTTGCTTGATATTTTTCTATTTCGTCGAAATCGACACTATAAAGGATGCATTTGGCACTATGAAGTCCGCCAAGTTCATTTTTTATCGTTTCATTTATTATCTGGTAGTAAGTAACCGTGCTTTCCCAGCTCATACCGCCTATTAAGCCTATTGTTTTCATATAAAGTTCCTCCTTTGATTGTACATATTTAATTATACGCCTTCGAGGTCAAAAGGTGGTGTGTATTCTTCTTTTGCACTGCTTTTTTCCTGCATATAACCTTTGGTAAGACCAAGCCTTATCGCCTCTTGCACGACCGAACCATATTCCAAAGTAGTGATACGATGATTTAATTCTTTATACTTTGGATTTATAAAAGGCGGAGTATACTGACTCATAAGGCTGAGCAGATATTTGCCTTTAGGAAGATTTTTGCTTATCCATTTAAGTATATAAAAAGAGTCGTTTCTGGCACCGGGCAGCACAAGATGTCTTATTATAACGCCTTTTTGCATAACCCCGTTTTTATCTGTAATAATATCTTCTTTTTGCGATATCATTTCTTTTATAGCGGAAGCAGCAACCTCAAAATAATCACTTGCATTTGAGTATTTATAGGATAACTCACTGCTATGATACTTAAAATCCACAAGATATATATCAACATAATCTTTAAGCGCTTTTATCGTTTCGATGCGCTCATATCCGCCGCTGTTAAAAACGACAGGGATGCGAAGCTGAGGCTTTACGATATCGAGAGCTTTCATTATCGGGATAAGGTACTGAGTAGGGGTCACAAGATTAATATTTTGAGCACCTTTTTTCTCAAGCTCAAGGAATATCTCCGAAAGCCGCTCAACAGAAATCTCCTTGCCGAAACCTTCACTGCTTATCTTATAATTTTGGCAATAACAGCATTTCATTGTGCATCCGCTGAAAAAAACAGTACCGCTTCCGTTTTTCCCGCTTATGCATGGTTCTTCCCAATAGTGAAGAGCAGCACGTGCGATTTTTATATCAGCGGGGCACTTGCAGAAGCCTAATTCAGTATTTCTGTTTATGTTGCACTGCCTGGGGCAGAGATTGCATGGATTATCAGAGAGCATTTTATTTCTCCTTGTTAAGCGATATTGATTAAAAAATATATGCATAAAATTGATATGCTAATAAATAGTTCTTTTATTTTGCTACCCCCAAAAAGTCTCGCTATTTTGGGCAAATTTCTTGCCCGCAACATGTTAAAAGAACTGCAGGTCAGAAATCCGTCTCCATTAATTCTTTTTGCAATATGTTGTTATTGAAAGCTTGATTCCTATTGTTATAGCACGTGCATGTGCTTTCGGTTATGATGATATATTGTAACAAAAAAAGGCATGAATCGTCATAACGGAATGTTCTTTCTATGCAGCAATAGGGAAGAGGGCTCCAAAAACCTCCGTTATCATAAGGGATATTTTGATTTTCGGTAAAATCGGCATAATTAAGTTTCCAAAGCTCATCAGATATCAATTTGCCATCTGGTTTCAAGGCTTGCTTAATTTTAAGAAGGAGTTTCTTTCTGCTGCAAGGATTCAATACGATAAAGTCACAGTATATGAGAATTATTATATCAAATTTGCTTTTGCAATCTATATCAAGATAACTCTTATATATATTTGATTTTTTTTTGGATATCGCTTAATCTGTTGCATATTATATGGATATGGAGCGTTTTGAAAAGTCTATCCCAGTAACGTCAAACCCGATATCATAAAGTTTTTCAGCTATATTCCCGGTTCGCATCCTAAATCGGGCAATTTGTTTTGCTTATTTTCATTACACATTTTGCAATCCATTCAACTGATTCATTTATAAATTCTTCTTTTCCTGATGCGGCATTTATATCCGGGTTCAAATGAGCTTTAAGCATTCCTTTGGATATGTGTTAGCCGTTACAAAGCATTGCGATGTCTGAATCATATTTTTTGTATCTAATTTAATAATTTTTTGTATATTGCTTTCTCTGTATTAATAGGAGTGGATCTGGAATTTAGTTTTCTTTTACCGGCCAAGATACTTCCTTACCATATAATACTTGTACAACGCCCATTGCAGCATGAAGGCTCATATGATCCATGGACTCACTGGTATGAGAAGCGTTATGAGGAGTGACTATGACATTATCTAGGCTTAAAAGCGGATTATCTTTTGTGACCGGCTCAGTTTCAAATACATCCAGAGCAGCCCCGGCTATAGTTCCGTTTTTAAGGGCTTCATAGAGAGCAGTTTCGTCTACTTCAGCACCACGTGCCGTGTTTATCAAAAAGGCAGTTGGTTTCATTAGCTGTAATCTTTCTTTGTTTATCATTTTTTCTGTTTCTTTTGTCAGTGGGGAATGGAGGGACAGAAAGTCAGACTCAGCGAAAATTTCGTTTAAATCATAGCATTCTTTTACATAATCGGGAAGAATGCCAACACCTTTATGATGTCTGAATGTAATTACATTCATATTAAAACCGAGAGCTGCTTTTTTTGCAACAAATCTGCCTATTCTTCCAAAGCCTATTATACCAAGAGTTTTGCCTGCAAGATCCATTGCCTTTGTCTGATTGCGGATATCCCAGTTGCCTTCTTTTGTGCATTTATTAAGCATTACTGTGTTTTTTGCACATGCCAGAATAAAAGCTAAAGTATGCTCGGATACAGATTCTGCATTTGCTTCAGGCGTATAAGTGACTTTTATACCATATTTCTTTGCAGCGCGTAAATCGATATTATCATACCCTACACCGTGCTTTGCGACAACTTTTAATTTTTTGCCGGCTTTGAGTACTTCCTCAGGGCAGCCGGCTGTCCGTATTATTATTGCATCGCAGTCTACTACATTTTTGCAGATGTTTTCAACTGAACAATCATCAAGCATTTTTATCTCACAATCATGATCTTTCAAATAGTTTTTGCCAAGTTCTGATATATCTTGTGGAATCAAGACTTTGTGTTTCATTTTTATCCTCCAAAAAATCAACAATTTGATACTAATAATATAAAGCTGCCCTATTTTATCTTAGGACAGCTTTGCTCTGAAGATATAAATAGGGCAGAGGCTTTTTATTTCACTGTCTCAATAACAGAGGTTTTTAATGCATAATCAGACAGTTCCTGACCGATGCCCGGCAGTTCAGGTATTTCAAAATAACCGTTAACAGGCTGATAGTCATATTTGCAGAGCTTACGAACAGATTCAAGCGTATTTACCGTATGCATTTCGTGTATAACAAAATTAGGTATAGCAGCTTCAAAGTAAAGCGATGCAGCAACGCTTATCGGGCTGTTGCAGGTGTGCGTCTGGACTGTTACGCCATACATATGAGCAAGATCACAGATCTTGCGTCCTTCGGTTATGCCACCACAGTTGCCGAGATCGGGCTGTATGACGGAAACGCTACGATTTTCAAGATAAGGAAGATAACCCCAACGTGTATATGTACGTTCACCCATAGCAAGAGGTATTTTAACATTTTCTGAAATGCGTTTCATTTCTGCGGGGTTCAAGCTTGTACACGGCTCTTCATAATACATTATATTGTAAGGCTCTGCTACACGTCCAAATTCTATAGCGGAGTTAGCACTTGTTATAGCGTGATTCTCTACAATGATTTCTACATCCGGTCCACAGATCTCTCTGGCTAAAGCGATACGTTTTTCGAATTCACGCAGATATTCGATAGGGATATAGTTGGCAAATTCTATCTTGTTCACGTTTTTGCCGTTAGGAAGAGTGGTGATAAAATCTACTTTTATAGCATTGTAACCATCATCCATAGCCGATTCATATGCTTCGCGGTACCAGCCCAGATCACCGTCAGGACATAGGAATTTTTCGCTTTTCCATCCGCCTTGAAGCTGGCTTGCGTAGCACCAGAGCTTATCGCGGTATTTGCCGCCTAATAGTTCGTATAAAGGAGCGTTGTAATATTTGCCCTTGATGTCCCAGAGCGCTGTGTCGATAGCGCTGAATGCACCCATTATAACACCGCCGTTGCCATGACCCCAGAATGATTTTTTAAGCAGTGTTTCCCATATAAGGTCGTGATAAAGAGGATTCATACCGATAAGCATAGGCGACATGAGTTTTATTATTTCTGCGCTGCCCTTAGAAAAATTATAGATTGAAACACCTGCTTCACCATAACCATAAATGCCTTCATCTGTATTTATTCTACAGATAATTGGTTGTTGCTGACTTTCATAATTTTGTTCACATGCGATGATATCTACGGAAACGATTTTCAAAACAACTTCCTCCTTTCTTATATGCAAGACTACAGATGCTAAAATAATTACTGCTTTGTGATTTCATTCAAACAGTTTATATATCAATAATTGATTATATCAAAGCTATTGCCATAATTATACATGATCATATTAAATGATAATGCATTAATCGTCTATGCAGACGAAAATCTGTTCAAATAAAGCATGATTACCAAATGATCTCTGCTCTTTCAGGCATTATTTTCAATGCACCTTTTTTTGTAGTTACGATAGAAGCGGCTTTGTTTGCGAAATTCAGCATTTCATCAAGATCTTCCGTAGTTAGGTCATTAAGACCTTTTTCAAGTATATATACAAGACAACCGCCTAAAAATGTGTCTCCAGCACCAGTAGTGTCTATTGTTTTATCTGTTATAAACGCGGGCTTATATGCTTTATGGCCTTTATAATATGCATAGCTGCCATTTGCTCCGGCCGTAACAAGTATAAGCGATATAGGGAAATTTTCTTTTATATAAGCGACCCCATCATCAATATTTGAAAGTCCGGTCATCCATTCAAGTTCGTCATTGCTTATCTTTAATATGTCGCAGACCGAACATCCATATTTCATGCTTTCAAACAGATCTTTTTCGGATTTCCATAGAGGAAATCTTATATTTGGATCGAAAGAGAGGAGACAGTCCGATTCTTTTGCAGCTTCTATAGCTTTTTCTGTTGCCCTTTTCACTGTTTCATGCGTCATGGATAAAGTGCCAAAATGAAATATTTTACAGTTTTTTATTATATCTTTGGGCACTTCATCTGGATTAAGTGTCATATCTGCTCCCGGATTTCTATAGAAAGAAAATCTTCTTTCGCCTTTATCATCTATCTGCACAAAAGCCAATGTGGTATTCACGTCAGTTGAAATGGAAAGACCGCAGCTGTCAATACCAACATCATCAAGCGTTCTTTTTAACATATCACCGAACATATCAGCACCTACTTTGCCGATAAACGCAGTTTTTTTACCACATTTAGCAAGCATAGCCAAAACATTGCACGGTGCTCCGCCTGCATTTTGTTCATACAGGTTTTCACCTTTGATGCTAGCTCCGTAATATGAAAAATCAATGAGCAATTCTCCTAACGCTGTTACATCATATTTTCTGTCTTGCATATTTTACTCCTCACTTATTCCTGTACATTTATAATGACTTCTGTTGTCGTTTCTCTGTTATCGTCTATATATTTTTAAGCCTCAAGGTAATTAAGAAATGCAAAATGTTTTGAAATAAGAGGCTTTAATGCTACATTCTTTTCATTTACAAGATTTGTAGCGGCAATATAATCTTTACTACGATACATCATAGTGGTATTCTGATCCAGCTGATGGCCATTTAAAACGGCAAGATTGATGGTTGCTGTTTTGGCAGAAACTGCTACCGGTATAATTTACTGCATTTTCGGGCATGCTTTTTTGCCTGAGCCATAGAAACATCGTTGCCTATGCAAACGAATATTGCGTCAGCTTTATCAGGGCCAAAACTTTCCAGCATAGCGTAGCCAAAATCAATTGTTTTGTATTGATGCAATAGTCTATGCCACATTCTTTTGCATTATTAAGCCTTATATCAGTCATCATCATTTTATCTTCACACATTGCTTTTGCTGCCTGAGAAACGAGTATGCTGATGTGGCCGACGCCAATTACCGATATTTTAGCGCCTTTTATATTTTCAGCTCTTTTATCTGCATGAACTGCAACAGCAAGTAGTTCTATCATTGCGTCTGGCAAAACCGTTACTTTTTAAGCGCCTACAACAAAGTACTATGAAGCTGTGCCTATTGTTTGAAAGTCAATTACTTTTAGCTCTTTAAAAAATTATTTCTTCCATGACGGCATGGATAGCATTTGTCTCATATTACCTTGGCTGTATAGTAACTTTTTGGTTGATGACTTTTGAACCAAAATCGACTATTTCACCTGAAACTTCATGACTTTGCGTAACTTGATAAGAAGTGAAAGGCTGCTCTTAGTGATAAACATGCATATTCTGTGCGCATATGCCTATTTTCATTATTTTAATGATCACATCATTTGGTATAGGCACTTCACTAAATTCAATTACGCCAGGTGCTGTCATGACATGCTGTAACATTTGAAGCCCTTTTTTCATTGGATATTTTAAACAGCAATAGATATTGCAAAATAAATACAAATCTTACCAAACACTTTTTAATCCCCATGTGTCTGCTTGATTTATAAACGCTTTACCTCCTTTTGACCTAATGTATATTCCATTACTTTCTTTTTTCGGGAATATATTGGATGAAAATGCGGTAGCGCCGTCATCAGTGAAAATTTCGATGGAGCATGTATCCATAAAAATATGCAGGCGCAAAGAATCTTTGCTGGCTGAAAGGAGAGTGCAGTGGCGTTTGCCTTCACTTCGGTCATCCGAACGATTCCTGTCAAAAGTCATGGTTCCATTTTTGATATTTAGGGTTACAAGCGTTTCGTATTCTTTTGAGGCACGAAGAGCGATCTCCACAGAAGATGCGGTCGTTGACTTAAGATCAATATCTATAATAAGCTCGCAGCTTATGCCGTCGCCGGCTTTTATTTCAAACAGTTCCCCATCATTTAAAAGCTTCTGTTCATAATGCATTTTGTCTTTTCTAAGTTCTTTTATTTCTTCGATAGGAGTAAATTTAAGCCTGTTTTCGCCGATAAGCTCTATTTTTCTTGGAAGAGACAGCGCGCCGCACCAGTTGTCTTTATACGTAGGGCCAAAACCTTTCCACCAAGGCATCCAATCCCAACTGTTTGCCCAGCCAAAAGTTATTCTCCGGTTTTTATCATCAACAAGCGTCTGTGGAGCATAAAAATCAAAACCCCAGTCTACTTCGCCTATGGAATGGTAATTAAATTTGCCTGTTTTAAAATCCATATCGCCTATCAGGTACACTGTTTTTCTTTCTCCTATGCCTATTGGTGAAATAAACAGTACGTATTTGCCGCCTATCTCAAAGAAATCCGGGCATTCCCACATATATCCAAGTTCACCGCGGCTTTCAGCAAGAACACTAAAAAATTCCCATTTTATAAGATCATTGGAGCGGTAGAGGAGTGCCTGCCCATGATCATGATTTCTTGCACCGACTACCATGTACCATATATAATCATGCTTAAAGACCTTAGGGTCGCGAAAATCTTCCGAATCAAGCCAATTTGGTTTTTTGACCAGTGGATTACCTTCATATTTATAAAAATGAATAGCATCTTTGCTTGTAGCTAAGCACTGAGTCTGCACATAAGAATCACCTGACATAGTTGCTGCGGTAAACATAAGTGAAAGTGTTCCATTATCATCTACGGCACTTCCCGAAAAACAGCCGCCACGCTCATGCAGATCATATATCTCACTTGGCGCTAAAGCGATGGGCTGATGCTGCCAATGCAGAAGGTCTTTGCTTGTAGCATGTCCCCAGTGCATTGGGCCCCACTCAGGCGAATAGGGATTAAACTGGTAAAAAAGATGATAAGTGTCTTTAAAATAGATAAGGCCGTTTGGATCGTTCATCCAGTATGCCGGCGGCATAAAATGGTATTTTTGCCTTGAAGGCGCTTTCTTAACAGCTTCTATTATTTTGAAAACAGCTTCATCAGCTTTTTTTAAATTGGCAGCATGTCCATTTTGCAACATAAGCACCACCTTTAAAAATCATTTTCCTTGATCAGCTTTCTTTAAATTTTCCTTCGTTTTTTTCTTCAAGAACTTTTATCCCATTATAAAACATCCAATTTATAGGTGTAGCTACACCCAACTGCTGGCCCAACTTAACGACAGTGCCTGCGAACATTTCTATTTCAGTCGGTTTTAAGTTTTCAAGGTCCTGAAGTGTAGAAGGTTTATTTTCAAATGGAAGTCTTTTGATGGTTGTTTCGTGATGATCGATGTCTTTCTGCCCAAGATCAATGCCCAATTTATTTGCTATTTCAATTACTTCCCACATAGCTTTATGTCTTATTTCGTTTGCGTACCTGCTTACTCTAAAAGCGCCAAAAGGAACACCTAGAAGTGCGCAGGTCATGTTTTCACCTATATTGCACATGAATTTAAACCATAAGCCTTTTATCATGTCGGCATCTATTACGTTTCTTATATGGCAGGCATCGAATAATTCTTTTATGCTTTTTACTCTAGGCGACAGTTCATTGTTTTTTGCTTCTCCAAAATGGACTTCGCCTATATTGGGGTTGTAATTAGCAATTCCGTCTTTCATTCCTATGGATACTTTCATATAAGAATATAAAACATGCTCCCAGCCATAGGCCTTTGCAATGTGCTGCTCGCTGTCTATACCATTTAGCACACAAAGGATTTGTGTGTGTTTGCCAACTTGATTTTTTATATCTTTTATCGCCTTAGATAGACCTGTATCTTTTACAGCTATTATTATCAAATCGGAAGGTTCGCTTTTTGCCTCAGGATCAACGATATTAAATCTATAGTTTATACCGTTGATTGTTACGCCTTTTGATTGCAATCTTTCTTTTCGATCTCCGCCAGCTAGCACTCTAAAATTTTCTTTTCCTAAATATTCGCTAAGTCTTGGGGCAAAAAATGATCCCATTGAACCAAGACCTATCAAAGCAACTTTTTTTATTTTCACAATTTACTCCTTAAAATCAATATAAGTTTTATTTCCCATGGAGAAGCATTTCAGTTATTTCTTTTCCCGAGTCTAGTTTATCATAATCGCCTACGGGCTGCCTAGCGTAATGATATATTACACCCTTGTTTTTATTTGATTCAAGCGCATTCATAAGCTTTTCTTCTCCGTATTCTGCGATAAACTTTGCAAAAGTTCTGACACGAAGTTTATTTAACATAGCATTGTTACACGGGAAATCGGAACACTCCTAACAGCTTTATATATCTTTTTTTACGGTATTTTAATGACTGATACCATTGCTTATTCATGCATCCTTCGCTTCGGCGGCCAGCGCAATCAGCATTTTCATTGCATATACAGAGGTAAGCCCACAATAAGAGGCACCTTTATGTCTGTTCATAATGACCTCCAATGGATATAAAAATACTGCCTTCATTATATAACAAATATACGAGTTTTTAATAGATAGCAATTTCAGCAGAATTGAATTATAGAGAAGATACAATAATATAGAAGAACCATAAAAATTAAAATAAAAAATGCCGTTTTTAAGCAGCATTTACAGCATTTTTATATTTAATTTGTATTGCCTCTTGTTTTTTGGGTATAGTGTTTGCTTATAAGCCTTGCTGTAATACTGAATGCAAACACAAGAATCACAAGTATTGCGGCAGAGAAATTAGCAATCGCAGCAGAATTTACATTCAGGCTGCCTTCTGTACGCATGACCCATATATGAAGAGACAAAGTCTCACCGGGACGAAAAGGATTAAGCGGGCAGGTAGGGGAGAGGATGTTCCAATTTGACCAATTTATATGCGTGCTTTGTCCTGCTGTATACAGTAATGCGGCTGCTTCTCCGAAACCACGGCCGGCAGCAAGGATAATGCCGGTTATAATTCTAGGGAAGCAAGCAGGGAGCATGACTTTGGTTATCGTCTGCCAATGTGTAGCACCTAACGCCATACTGCCTTCTTTATAGCTTGTTGGAAGAGAGCGCATCGCATCAAGTGTTGTTGTAGTTATAAGAGGAAGACTTAGGATAGAAACAGCCATTGCGCCAGCCATAAGGTTCCATGAAGCACCGGTCATCAGGATAAAAACCAGATATCCGAACAAACCGACAACGATCGAAGGCAAAGAAGATAGAGTTTCTATCGAAACTTTTAAAAACTGCGTTACTTTGTTTTGCTTAGCGTATTCAGATAAATATATACCGGATGCAATACCTAAAGGAACACTTATAAGCAGCGAAAGTATTACCAAATAGACAGTATTAAAAAGCTGATTGCCTATACCGTTATCGCTGAATGAAAGCAGTTCAGGATAATAGCTTGAAAATCCCTTTATTATTATATAGCTTACAAGAGCAAAAAGAAGAAGAAGGAAAAAACTGCCTAACCCGTAAAAAACTTTTGTCATAAACTTATCCATATGTTTTGCTTTGCTGTGGAATTGAGAAGAAGTATTATATTGGCTACTCATTGTTTACTGCCTCCTTTTTCCTTGAGATAGTGTGTATGATCAAAATAGACAGCATGGAGATAAGAAATAATAACAGTGCCATCGTCCACAGCGCTAGATTATATTCGCCGTTGTTTGCCGTATTGCCCATATCCGCAGCGATAGCAGTAGTCAAATTACTGGTAGGGTAGAGCAGATTTAATGGAAATGCCCTTGTTTTGCCAATGACCATAGCTACAGCCAATGCTTCACCGAAAGCTCTTGCAAGACCAAGAATAATACCAGTAATGATATTTGATAACGCTGCAGGTACTACTACTTTGTGGATTGTCTGCCATCTGGTTGCTCCAAGCGCATAGGATGCGTGCCTGTAACTTTCCGGTATACTTTTAATTGCATCTGATGATACTGTAGTAATGGTAGGAAATATCATGATTGCCAGAACAATTCCGGCAGCTAAAACTGAAAAACCGCCCATCGGCGCATGGAATGCGTCTCTTATAAATGGGACCAAAACGGTTAACCCTACCCAGCCGTAAACAACAGAAGGAATGCCTGCAAATAATTCAACAGCGGGCTGGAGTAGACGAGAACCGAGTTTTGGAGAAATCTCTGCTATGAAAATTGCGGCGGCAAGACTAAACGGCGTAGCGATAAGAAGCGCTAAGCCGCATGTGATAAGTGAACCAACGATATAAATTGCGGCACCTACTTGTCCGCCACCTTGCGAAGCGCTATCTATAGGAGACCAGTTTGCTGAGAATAAGAACTCGGAAATGCTATGGCCGTATATAGTGAAAGTACCGGAGCCTTGGTATATAAGGAAGGCGCCAATAGATATTGTCAGCACAATAATGAAAATGCCACAGATGGTTACCAGACTGCGCCCAAAGTATTCTTTTTTAATTTTACGTATGCGATAGTTTTTTGTTGTAACTGAATTTATGTTCATATCGGGTATTTATTCACTTCCCTCACAATAATACAATGGCGGACAGGACTTTAAAGGTCTCTGCCCGGCATTTATTGCTATTCTTATCGATTGATTATTTGTGGCTATCGATAGCCTTCTGGCTCAGCTTTGAAGAAGCACCATATCCCATAGATTCAATATTTTTAGCAAATTCATCACCCATTATATACCTAATGAAAGCCTGTGCTGCTTCTGAACCGTTACCTTTTGTATACATGTGCTCATAGCCCCATACTAGATAAGAACCGTTGTATGTATTCTCAAGTGTTGGAGCAACTCCATCGATCGATACGGCCGTTACGCTTGTGTCGTTTATAAGATATGAAAGGGCAACATAACCGATAGCTCCTTTGTTTGTTTTAACTGTTGTCATGAGAGTGCCTGAATCATCCGTTTCAAGCGAAGCATTTGAAGCTTCTTCATTACCGTTTAAGGCCCATTTCTTGAACAAAGCACGCGTGCCTGATGATGCGGGACGTGTTACAAGCAGTATCTTAAGATCAGGTCCGCCAACATCTTTCCAGTTTGTTATTTTGCCGGTAAAGATATCAACAAGCTGTTGCTTTGTCAGATTAGTTATACCTAAATCTTTATTGACAACTGCGGCCATAGTTACAGTGCAGACTTTATGGTCTACCAATGTTGCAGAGACAGAAGCATCTAACTTTTCTTCAGCAAATACGTCTGAATTGCCAATATCGACAGAGCCGTTTGCAACTTGTGTTAGCCCTGTACCGGAACCGCCGCCGTTTACGGTAACTACGCAGTCAGGGTTTGCTGTATTAAAACTTTTGGCTGCTGCCTGTACCAAAGGAAGCAACGCAGAAGAGCCTGATGCTGTTACGCTCCCTGTTACTTTTGCAGCAGACGGCGTGGGCGTTGTGGTAGTTGAGGAACTCTGACAACCGGTGGACAAAGCCATTACCATTACTAATGCAATAGCAAGTGCAGATAATTTTTTCATAAAATGTCCTTCTCCTTATATTCTTTTTATTTAATTCTCTATTACACTACAAAGTATAATATAGAGAACGTAAAATCTATTATCACGTTAACGTTAAATCTATGTAAAATCGACTTATTCTGTATGCATTTGCTTATATAAAATCGACTTATTAAATATATAAAATCTTATAGCAACGTGGTTTTTTTAATTAAACAAGCAGATGTTAAATCGGTAATATTGTTACCCTAATATTTTGCTTTATTCAATATTCTCATGACTCTGGTTTCAGATAATTAAAGACAGAAAATAAAGCTGCTTCCAAAGAAACGGCTTTATTTTCTCAATTTTTTAGTGGTTTTATATGATGTTATATAGGAAGCAAAATATGTAGACTGCTTTAATGATATGTGAAAACTGATAAACTATGAAATTATTGTTGAACATCGGCAAAGTATGTCTATTTTATCTATCTGCTGCTTTATAAATGCTTCATTGGTGCAATAACCATTTTACCGCCTGCTAAAGCATAGCCTGAATGCAACGTGCCATTTTTCTTTTCAATGATGTCACCCATATAGTCGTGCATTTTATACTGTTCCTTAGGTCTTCGAACTGCTGAAATGTAACCATATAAACTGTTTTTCCGTTAAAATCCAAATTGCTTAAAAAGGTGTTCATATCAGAGGTGCTATTGCTTGCCCATAAAAATATTCGGCTTGCATCTTTAATTTCTGTCCACAGAGAATCTTCAGCTTCAGAGCCCTTTTTCTTTTTACAGAACTCGATGCCTTTGCTGTTTGCTTTGCCATGTAGAAGTTTTGCTTCAAGTTGTGTGCTGCCATCTTTTGAAAAAAGACGGTTGCAGTTTTTTGCATCAATAAAGCATCCCTCCGTGATTTATAAGGGTTAAAATAATTAATGTAAATATATATTTCTGACATAGCTAGGTGTTTAATGTTAATTACGATTGATATTTTTGAAACATATATAATAAATATTCTCAAAGTGCCAGAAACAAATTACCCAAAAGACAAAACTGCGCCTTTTTGAGTAAATTAATATATGGATTTTGTTTTAGATAGCGGATGGGAATTGTTGAAGCGCCATCCGCTTCCAGATATACATCATCTCCCATATAAGTTGAGGTGTCATTTATCTGGTACCTATCAGAAAGAGTTAAGGTGTAGTCAATACTATAGTTATAGCGGCCACAGATTATTTCGTCATGTTTGCCTTGTCTTCTTATGCTTGTGATAACAGCATTATCATGCTCTCCATATACTCCAAGCAGCGGACTGCCTATACTGTAGATAATTAGAATTATCACGATAAGTGTAAAAGATATGCGAGCGGTATTCCTCATGTATATTTCTCTTTAACATTTTAAGATAATATTCTTACTAAACAACTATAATTATATGCTAAAGAACTAATTAAGTCGGAAAAATCAACCAAGAAGGTGATTTGTATACTTATTGACAGCTGACTTGCAAACAAGATTGATATATTTTTTGAACAAATATTTTATATGCTTTGCAAATCTGAAAAAGGCTTCATGGATTAATTTAACTATCTGATAAAACCAGGTTTGAAAAATCAGGATTCTGAATCTTAAAAATCACAAAAGACTTATTTAATAAAATATATGGGGGAGGGAAAAACTAATAAATGGCAATGATATCGATTTGTGCATGAATTGGTTTAAAGTTCTCCAAAAAAATTGGCAGAGCTTTTAATATTTCTTTTTGTTCATCTATTAATACAGTTTTATGTGCTGTCCATGGATGATACAATTTCCGCAATAATTGAAAAAATTTTGCAAACTAAGCAGTTGGAAATTCATGCTTGGTTCTAAAAATTAATATTTGACCCGAATATACCGACACGATTGAGGCGGATATCAATACGATCTGTTTTGGTGCATATTTATTCAATTCTTCAAGCGTTTGCTTTTGGCAATCTGTATCCCCACTATCTAATTTAAGGCAAAAAGGGATATTTGGTTTGTTGGACAATGAAGCTATTCAGTTGAAGTATTCTGCAATGATAAGATAAACTTTCTTGAGCTTTTTCATCAAATTGAGTCAATAAATAAAGTGCTTTGTCTTCCATAAAAGCCATCTTATCATGTATAATATTATGCAGTTTACTTGCTTTTTTTTTTAGATTTTCTAGGCTTATAAACATAGCCTCTGTCTATTATTTCTTATTACTTTACGATATGATTATCGGTAACGGTTTTGAATGTATCGCCAATATAAGCACTGCCAAACGCTGCTTTGAATTCAAAAGCCTCATAATAGGCAGAATCCTTTGCTGTAAGGTATGTGCTCATTGCCTCATTAAGCATATTTTCTTTGTTAAAACAGAACTTATATGACAATATGGGGCTGGCCAAAACGGAGTCAGTTCGTAATTTTGCACAATGGGAAATATATCTGCGATGTTCTTCTTCAGAAGACCTATATCGTCGACTTCCTCACTAAAAAGAGGGTTAAGAATAACTGCCATGTTCCTCAATACTATGTGGAAAACGGTCACGAGGCAATCATCCCGCGTGAAATTTTCATACAGGTGCAGGAGGAGCTTATCCGCCGCCGCATCGTCCACACCAGCCCAGAACCTTCAGCAGCATTCACAGCTTTTCAAATATGATTATCTGCGGTGGCTGCGGCGAGTTTTTCCGCAGGATTCATTGGAACAACCGAGGCAAAAAGTCTGTGGTTTGGCGCTGCATCAGCAGGCTGGAGCCTACCGGCCTTGAGTGCCACGCCCGGACGGTCACGGAAAGTCAAATCGAGCAGGTGATTGTCGCCGCTATTAACCAGACACTTTGTGAAAAAGACAGTTTTCTCACTACTCTGCGGGACAACATCGCTACCGTCATAAATCGCGAAAGCGACAAGACTATGGCGGATATCGATAAGCGGCTGGAGGAGCTGCAAACAGAGCTTCTTAAGCTGGCTACCTCCAACGCGGATTACGAAAAAGTCGGCGATGAGATTCACCGCCTGCGTGACCAGAAGCAGAAGCTGCTCCTTGAAAATGCCAACCGCGATGAACTCAAAAAGCGCATAGCCGACATGAGCACATTCCTAAAGAAGCAATCCACTGCCCTCGTCGAATACGACGAGCAGCTTGTCCGGCGGCTGATTGAAAAGGTTACGGTCTTCGAGGATAAGTTTACTGTGGAGTTCAAGTCAGGCGTGACGGTGGATATTAGTGAAGAAGGGTGAAGACGAGCAAGGCACTCTACGCGTTTTTACGCAGGGTACTTTTTTCTATTAGTTAAACTTTAATTTATTCTTTTGTTGCACCAACTAATTTCATAATTCTATTTATTGGTGCGAGTAAATCTGGTGGTATTTCTTTTTGAGTTTTATCTGCAAGACAATCCCGAGCTTGTTTAATTTTATTGTCACTATTTTCGCTGATACCTAATACTCCCTCAATATTGGGGATCATCCAAAACAAATTATCTTCACGTACAAATGCCTTCAACGCGTCATTTTTTGTTTTGTGATCTTCATTCTGCAAATTAACCTTTCTTAATTTATCAGGATCAGAAATAGCCAAAGTATCTTTTATATCATCATCAGCAACAACAATATATGGTATATCGAATGCATCGGCCACTTTTGCAAAGGTAAGTAAATTCCCTTTGCCACCGCATTCAATAATTGATATGCCATATCTATCAATGTCAATTTTGGAATGCATACTTATATAAGGAAATGTGAATTTTTCTGTCGCGCCTTCAACAAAAACAATACCTTTTGCAAAAAACAACTCGTTTCGTTGATTATCAAAATAATTTTCAATTTGTAAAGCTTTTTTCTCGGATTCAATAATTTTATCCTTTTCGCAAATTTTTGCAGTAGTGCCGGTATCTTTATTTTTACGAATTAGACAAACTTCTTCGGGTTTATATACCCTAACAAAGGTAGGAGAGTGTGTAGTAATAAATATTTGATTGTTTTCGCTTAATTTAGTTAATATGTTACTAAAATATCTTTGCTTTTGCGGATGCAAAAACACTTCTGGTTCTTCAATTGCAAAGATAGCGCCTTCTTTTTTTATTTCCTCATAAGTACGGAATATTGCGATTACAATGGCACTTTGCAATCCCGCCCCTACCATATCAGCAGTTGTGGTAATTCCCATTTGATCAACAAATAACTGAAGATTTTTAAACACATTCATTGGATCGTATGTATCAAAACGAATAGACAAATCACCCTCAGCAGGATCAATGCCCATTTGTTCCAATGAATTGTCCCTAATTTTTTTCTCAACTTCTATAAATTGATCAGTTTTTAAGTAGTCGTAAGCCTCTCTAATTTTTAACTCAAAGGCTGCTTTACGTGTCATCTTAACTTTTCCTGTCGGAGTGTCAACGGTAACTAAAGTCTTATCTGATGTTAAGCTTGTATTTATATCATTAAGAAGTCTACGCAAAACAGACCATCTGTTACTTGGGTCTTGCTTATTATAATCACGAAGAACATCAACATAAATGAATGGAATTTTCTCACGGATATCTTTGGTAACACTTAATGGATAATATGGTTCCGTGTATTTTTTGCCTTTTTCATATGGAGAAGCAGGATACTGGCATGCATTTCCTTTATTATCAATACACACGAAATCTGTTGTTAAGGTTCCAGCCGGTTTAGTACCGGTTTTCCTTTTATATGTTTTACAGCGCAATTCAAGTCCAGCAACATTGCATCTACATTTATTTCTCCATACTTCAGTGATTTCATCAAAATAAACTTGGATAATAATATCATTGGCAGTGTCTTGGTTGTGAAAATCCTCTTCTGAAAAAGTTCTATCAGTAGGCCATGTTTCGCCTAAAACAAGGTTTACAGCTTTAAGAATATTACTCTTGCCTGCGTTGTTTTCGCCTACAAGGACACAGTAATTACCCGGTGAAAAATCAAGTTTCTTAATACTACGATAATTTTCAATATAAACCCGTGATATCTTCATTAAAGTGTCCTCCAATCTTTATATCTTTATATATAGTAACATCCAATCTGACCACACAGCCTCAAGAAAATCCGAAAAACATCTAAATCGACCACTCGCTAAGGCTGACATCTAACCTGTATACTCACCAAACACAGACATCCAACCTGACCACTTAACTATCAAATACGGCCTTTTTAGACTTATTCCCGCGAAGTGTAAAAATCTCGTTTTTGCTGGGTGGGTTTCGTGCCCATATGTTCGAAAAGCCTTGATTTATAAGGCTTTTGCACACACTCACTCTTTCACCCTTGTTATCAATGTCACCATCTCAACATGGCACGATAGCATCAGATTGATGTCTTGAGTGTAATTTTACATATGTCCGTCATAGAGAATATTTCAACAGTAGTTTTTATGGCTTTTCCGTGCGTGGGAATAGGTCAGTGGTGTTTCATAGTTTTTATCAGTTTGTGGAAATAAGTCAATATAATATCTTTACTTTTCGTATGGAAATGTTCTTTATATATCGAATAGACTCATCTGCTGATTCGGCAACGGCATCGGCGGGTAAAACGCACCAATTATGATGAATGGGTTGGGAGCAACGTTATGGAATTGCTTTGTGGTGCCGAGAAAGAAGTGAAGATCGCGCGTGATAAAGTAGTCAAAGTATTTCTCCTTAACCTTGTATATAGCCACGCCTTCATCACCCTTTGCCGTTTTCAAGCAGTTAAAGTACAGCATCCCTATCTCCCAGTCCTCAATCATCATCGTGGACTGCCTACCTGAATCATCTTCTAATTTGTAGGAGAACTTGTACGGCACTTTAGGGACGACCTTGAATTCTTCCGCAATTTCCTCTGGGGTTTGGAACAGATTCAGCTGTTGTGACAGTCCTTTCAAGATTGCCAGCTTGTTTTGATCCCAGTCGCGCTCGACTTCCTCAGCAATAAAATCAAGCACCTTCGTTGGCTTAAATATAGCAAGCGAAGTCCCATCTGATTTTGCCTTGTCGATTAGCTCTTGGAGATTCGTGTAAACTTTCTTGTTCTTGAAAATAATTCTGCGCCTTTCGTCCCAATCGGCTTTAGTAGGTCTCGCCTCAACCGAGATGGTGGATAGGTTGGGACGGTATGTTTCAGGGCGAAAATCTTTTGTGTTACGCGTTGCCTCAATCTCAATCCATGTGTACTTCGGATATTTCTGGTCAATATCAAGCTTCCTAAACGGAACCGGATAGAGGCGAATCCACGAACCATCCTCAAGGACGCCTGCTGTACAGACAAGCTCTGAATATTCTTTTGAGATTGTTGGGTATGTCTTGACGACGATGTAAATTCGCTTCTTTTCCGGCATCATAAATCCACGCTCCTAATAGTATGTGTATTTGTGATGTAGTCCCGAATGACGTGCCGATGGCACATCTCCGGCTCACGCTCATAGCACATCAGGGCTATGCGGACATTAGTGCATAATAGTGAATAAACCCGTTCGAGCAACGGCGCAAGGTTCGGAAGCGTCTCTGCATAATCGCTGAACAGGCATTTATAGTCCTCGACCGTTTCAAGCGAACTGCGTTTGTCAGATTCAATCCCAAGGTCAGGAATATTAACATATTTAATGCCTACTGTTTCCGTAATGTGTTCGAGCTTGCCTTTAGAAAACCCGAACTTGCGGCTTAGTGGGTTTTTGCGAACATCGCACAACAGACGAATGTCATTTTGAATCAAGGTATTAATAAAAGTCTCAATGCTTTTGCCTTCATAGCCTATTGTAAACAAGACTTGTTCAGTCTTGGCGTAATTTCGTTTTACGTTATTAAATTGTTCTAATTCCTCTCCGCGAAAGAGTCTTCCTATGATTTCACTGTTAATTGCGTAATACGGATATTCACGGTATGCTTTGCGTATAAGAGCGTAACCTCGCTCTGTTGCTATCCGAAAAGGAGTTTCTTGTGGATACTCCCCGATGGCTTTAATCCGTGTACTCTCCGGCGTGTATTCAATAGACAAGTACCCGTCTCTGTGGAGGATATCCAAATCCTCCGCAAGCTGAAAAGAATACGATCCGTACTTATACGGAATAAACTCGTAAAAATCTGAACCTTCCGACATCGTGTGAAGAAATACCAACTTTTGCAAGTCGGTGGATGTTACGCCACCTTGAAGCTGACGGATAAACGCTAACAAGAATCGTTGCCGTTTGTATGTTGGCTGAGTGTTATTTTCGCTCATCCCGTCACACCTCCTCCTTCTAAAATATAGCGAACGTCTATTCTTATACTACTGGTCATTGTTATGCCTTGTCAATCAAAAGCTCAAGCGGCGAGCGAGTGTCAATCAAGTATCTAAAGCTGGAGTTAGACTTAATGCTTTTGTCGGCAATAATTGCATACTCCCATGGCTTACCGCCGTTCTTAGCGTTCCATTCGCTCACCGTACGGCAATATTCCGCTCCGGCGCGTCCTTTTTCCTGAACTTCGGGCGTGGAGATTTCATTGAACGCTTTGACCTCGCACATATAGATGCGGTCGGATGTCTCCACAATAAAGTCTGGCTCATAGCTCTGGCGTTGCTTACCCCAGTAAATGTTGAATTGTTTCGGCGCGGGGCGCAGCCATTTCAGCACGTCTCCATCCTGCTCCAATACGCGGGCGAATTCCAGTTCGGGCAGGCTATCAAACTTGTAGAGCGTGTGACAAGCCTTGGTAAATCCCTTGAACACCTTTTGCCGCACCTCGCCAGCGCGGACAGTGACGGTATAGGCGTAGATGTCATCAGCTTTGACTTTACTGCCGAAACTGCCCTCTATACGAGAAAATGGTCGTATCTCTGTCGCCGTATACGCCATATCAGTTTCGTGAAAATGCTCATTCATCTGAGCATAGATGTAATCGGCGATAGTCCGCGCCTGTTGCCGCATTACCTTGTCGGTGTCTTCAGCGGTCAAGTACGACAAAAAGTGCTTCTTAGCCTGCGCGATAAGAGAGAAAATGAGCTTGCCACACTTGGAATAGTCGATGTTGTCCTTGACAATGATGTACTTAGCCACCTCGTTTTCTGGGCTGTCGGCGGTCTTCCGAAGCGGTTCGATATCATCGCCCTCAAACTCTACGAGCCGCCCACCCTCGGAGAGTTCCCGTCCAATGATGGTGTCGTCTGTCGGGCGCAGATTCAGGTTACGGGTGTTCAGTTCAAAGTCGTCGAAGCGGTAGACCGACACGCTCTGCGGGTTAATGACCAGTTCAGGAATCGGAATGATCGTCCCTGTCAAAGCCTCCACGCAGTATTCAATCGCGCTCTCCGCCGCCTTACGGATCTCCTCACGGTCTATCTGGACTTCAGGGAAACGGGTTTGCACTTCACGCACAATTTGCTTCGTGATGATGTCTCTTGTCTGGGTGTCCGTCCGTACGTCTGTAAACGAAGACACCCGTCGGGACATATCCACGACGTATAGAGCCGCCTTCTCCGCTACGAACGACGCCACGCCGGTTCGGGTTTCTTCGGGCAGGTCGCGGCTGAAACGGCATGCAATTTCGTGGGTGAAGCTCTCGGAAGACACCTGAACCTCATAGGTTGGCTTAATCTCCACGGATTCCGTTTCCGCGCTGCCCATATCGGGAATGAGAGACTGGTCGATGTAGTAGACCTTCCGAACGAGAGAGTTCGGGTCGTTGGCAAGGTCGACAATCGCCTGATATTTGTCGTGGCTCACGATGGAAAGGCGGTCAACCTCGTCCACGCCCGTGCGCTCGCCATAAGGCAGGCGAAGCCCGCGCCCAATGGTCTGCTCCGTGAGCGTTTCCGACGCCGAAGCGCGAAGCGGCACGATGGTATAGAGATTGGTAACGTCCCAACCTTCTTTCAGCTTATCAACGTGGATGACAATTTCAATTCTGTTGTCGGGGTGTTCCAAGCCGAGCAGGAGTTCAGTGTTTTCGTCGCTTTCCACCTTGCCTTGCTTCGAGTTTATTTCGAGCACCTTATCGGCGTAGTAACCATCATAAAATTCGGCGGACATGAGAAAGTCGCGTATTTGGCGGGAGTGCGCGATGTCCTTTGCCACGACCAGCACGAATGGTTTTACGAACGGTCTACCGTAGTTGCGGGCGTACACATCCAGCTTCGCCTTGGTGTCGATGTGCAGTTTTATGCCGTCAATCAGCTTTTCGTGGTCGAGCTGCTCTTCGGTATATTGGCTCGCGTCGAAGTCGCGGCGCGTCCAGACCACCGGCTCTTTGACGTACATCTTGTCGTTTAAGGCGTGAGCAAGGGAATACTCATACACAACGTTCTTGAATTCCACTTTGCCCTTGCCGGTTTGAATTTGCGGCGTCGCGGTGAACTCCACGCCAATCATCGGGTTCAGGTCATTGATAACGCCAAAACCCTGCTCGGCATGATAGTGGTGGCTTTCGTCCATCATCACGCAGAGGTCAGGCAAGGAGCGCAGGAAGTCAAAGTACGACTGACCCAAAACCTCGTGCAGGCGCATCACTCGCGCCATCTCCGCTTCTTTGCCACGCCCATGGGTCAACTTAGCAATGTTGAAGATATGGATATTCACACTCGAAATCGACGGCTCATCAATTCTCAGCTGTGCGGGGTTGAAGCTGTTGAAATTATCACCGTCGATAAGGTATGGCTGCGCCACAAAGTCATACAGCCCCGAAAAGACATACTTCTCAGGGTACTGCTGGCTGAAGTCTCTTTTTAGCTTTTCATAAATCGTGCGGTTTGGCGCAACCACGAAGAAGTTGTTCACCTTTTTTACGCGGTGTAGGTATGCCATAATCGCCGCCATCAGGCGAGTTTTGCCAACGCCGGTAGCAAGAGAAAAACAGACGGACGGGAATTCACGCTCAAAGCTGGTCACGGTGAGAAATTTTTCGCGAACGCGATCAAGTTGTGCCGCCAACTCACGGGAGTGTTGCCTATCTATGTCGGCAATCTGCTCCGGTGTATAGACGCGCTCCCGCTCGGTCTGCGGATTTCGTTCACTCTGCGTCACCCACGGCACTTTCTCCCATTTTAACAGGTCAAGGACTTCCGCAAACACGCCGAGGGCTTCCTGCTGCGGTTTGCGGAGTGACATACTCACGTTAAGGTCTTTTAGCAGGTCAAGTTTACGTTCACTCGGCATCTTCAAAGTCCTCCTCCGTCTCCTCAAAGTCGGGAAGTTCCACAACATTCAGGTTATAATTGTCTGCTCCGTATTCGCACTTGGAAAGCACCGACTGCGGAATTTTGCGGAGCTTGATGTTCGGGAAGTTATTCTTTATGCCCACTTGGAATGCCGACGCACAGATGACGAGTGATTGCGTGTCAGAGAAGTGCTTCGCAATCTCGCCCAACAAAGGAGCAGTTATGTATTGCGTGGTCACAAAAATAAATCCGCCCACGTTATTCACACCGTGGATATACGGGTTGTCCTCACGAGGTGCGAAGCGGTAACCGCACAGTTTGGCGACTGCAGCGGCAAGCATCGTCGCATCGTACTGGTCGGATATAATCTCAAAACCGTTCTCGTCCTTTACAATGAGCGTTGGAGCCAGTTCGTAGAATTTGAACCCGCCGCCACCTTGCCATCCGACAGCCTTACTTATACCGCTCTGTTCGCCATCGACAACAGCTTTCAAACGCGGCAGACAATGTGTGTAGCAGTGGTCGCCCAACTCGATACCAATCCATCGCCTGCCCATCTTGTGAGCAACAGCGGCAGTTGTGCCTGAGCCGAGAAAACTGTCGAGGACAATGTCACCGGGCTTGCTTCCAAGCGTAAGGATGCGCTCTATCAAGCGTTCGGGCTTGGGTGTAGAAAATACGCTATCAGGATTGAACGCTTTTACCTCTTTCTTGGCTTCTTGATTATCACCCACTTCATCTCTGAACCAAAGGGTAGTTGGCACAAAACCATCCTGAACATCCGTTATAAAGCGTTTATAACGTGGCACATTATCGCCGTTGGCTCCAAAGTAAATTCTGTTGTCTTGAATCAGATCTTTCATTTTCTCTTCTGAAAAACGCCAACTCGTACCCGGAGGTGGCATAACGACACGACCAGAAGGAGTTGTTATCGGATAGATATCCTTCGGATTCGGAGTTTTTGCATGGCAAGGACCTGAAGCCCAAACGCCACGAGGATCATTGTCAGGGTTTGTGTAGCCCTTTGCACTATCATCTGAACGTGGAAGTAGATTAGGCCTCCAAGTCGCCTTATCCTTTGCATAAACCAAAATGTAGTCATGGTTATCGGAGAACCATTTGGCATCGTTGCTCCTCGTATGCTTCTTGTGCCAGATACAATTAGCCACAAAATTGGTGCGTCCCATAACTTCATCACAAAGGACTTTCAAATAGGCATGTTCATCGTCATCAATACTTATCCACAGACTTCCATCAGAACTAAGTAGATTGCGTATTATTTTAAGACGTGGTACCATGAGCGAAAGCCACGTCGAATGCTCTAAGTTATCGTTATATTGTTCGAATGCCGCCCCAGTATTATAGGGCGGGTCAATATAGATACACTTCACCCGCCCAGCAAACTCCTGCTCCAACGCTTTCAGTGCAAGCAGGTTATCTCCGTGTATAAGCATATTGGTGGCGTTAGGATCGCCGTAGTCTTTTGATGGGTCATGGAGCAGAATGCGTGGCTCCACGGCTGGCTCCTGCCCCTTGCCGATCCAAGTCAATTCAAGTTTCTGCATCGTGTTTTCCCCCTTACGCTATCTCAAACGAGAACATCATAATATTCTCGAGTTTGGCCGAGCCATGCAGTTGCCTGATGGCTTCGGCTTGCAGATCGGCGGCGCTCTTTTTAATAGCATCCTTGCTTTCGAGCATCTTCCGCTGCTTCTGAACGATGACCTCGTTAAGTTTGTTTATCTCTTCCTGCAAGTCAACGATTTGCTGGAACGTGAGCGAACCGACATTGGCGGTCATCTGCCCTTGCTTCAGCTTGATTTCGTTCCGCAGGTCGTTTATTTCACGACTTAGTGCTTCCTCACAGTCGTTGCGCCAAGCCTCCAACTCACCCAAACGCAAAACAAGGCTTTCCTTGTTGGCTGCGTCGATTTCGGCACATTTACGGGCTTGCAGTATTGCTCTCCGCTCGTCAAGACGGTCGTCCGGCGTAGCCGTGCCGACAATTTCGGCGGGTATTTCCATCATCTGCCCGAACAAGTCATCGTCAATCTCTACGCAGCTGTCCGTGACCACGCTGATGAGGAGGTGTTGCTCCTTTTCGCCTTCCTTACCATAATTGTAGGTCAGCTTGTCAATGGAGACAGCGCCAGTTAGCCCCGCGTTCCCGTTCTTAAAGAATCCCATCTGCTCCGTGGCGGGCAGAGTGGAATGGTTAAAGCGTATCCGAACTGCTGGCACGTCAAGGGCGGCGGCGGCGTCGCGCAGCTTCGTGTATATCGGCGATTCAGATTCAAGGAATGTGCCTGAGCCGCCTGCTTTGGCCTCCGCCCACGATGGTATGTAACGTTTGCCCTTGTAGTCGAAAGTCCAGTCTCTGTCATTAACCCGCGTCGCACCATAGGCGGCGAAGAGGTCGAACTTCCAACGGTCGAACTTGGCAAGGCTGGCGCGGGTTCTGGTTTCGCAGTTTTTCAGCTTAGCGGTGACGTCCTCGTCAAAGAACTCCATAACCTGCTGAATAGTCTGGGCTTTCTGCTCCGCGATGATGTCGGCGTACTGCTGCTGCAGGGCGTCAAACTCGCGGTTGATGTCGGCATCGGTTCGGCAGTTCTGCACGATGTTGTATACCGCCCGTTCAAAGTCAATACCCCGCTCCAACGCTCCCAGTACTTCATCCGATGAGCCAAACACGCCCTCAAACAGCCTGAACTTGCTTTCAAGCAGTTCATACACCCGCCTGTCAGCGGCATTGTTCTGGTTTACGAAGTTCACGACCACCACGTCATACCTTTGCCCGTAACGATGGCAGCGACCGATGCGCTGTTCCACACGCTGCGGATTCCATGGCAGATCGTAGTTTACAACCATATTGCAGAACTGGAGGTTGATGCCTTCGGCTGCGGCCTCCGTGCCAATAAGGATGGTGGCGCGGTCGCGGAATTCCTCTACAATGGCGGCTTTCATATTTGCAGCTTTGGATGAGGTTATCGTCCCGTCGCCCTTATGCCGTTCTTTCCATTCATCATATATCCGCTTGGAGATTTCGTCGTTGTTCGAGCCGTTCAAAAGCACGACCTGACCCTTGTAGCCGCCCTCGTTCAGTAGTCCAAGCACATACTGCTGTGTGCGGGTGCTTTCGGTGAAGATGACCGCCTTGCGCGCCCCTCTTTTTCCGTCTACTTGCATCACACTTTCCTCGGCAAGTGCAAAACCCGCCTGAAGCGCGGTCAAGAGGTCGTCGCCCTTGGCGTCGTGGCTGATGCTGTCGGCAAGGGCTTTAATACTCTTCAGCAGTTCCTGTTCCTTTATAATTTCCTGCCTGTCACGCTGCCTTTCTTCGTTGAAGGCTTCATCGTCAGTCTCGTCCTCATCGGTGTATTCCTCGCTGTATTCGCCGTAGGCTTCAAAGTCCTCGGAGAGGTCTCCTTCCAAATTATCGTCATAGCCTTCCTGCAAAGCCTCCAACTTGTTAATTAGAGATTGCAGGGTTTTGGAGACCGCCGCCGACGACGACGCGAGCAGTTTTCGGATAACCATCGTTACAAGCTGTCTTCCGTTATCCGGTAAAGCGCGGATATGGTCACGCTGTAAGTATTCCGACATACGGTCGTAGAGTTCTTGCTCCGTGTCGCCCGGGGTGTAGGGGCGGGTGATGACTTGTCGGCGGGTGAACTTGATGTAACCTGAATCGGACACATCTCGGCGCAGAGTGCGGACGCAAAAGTTCCGAAGCCGTGAACGCAGTTCGGGTATAGGCGTTGCCGCAAACACGGCGGCGTCCCCAAAAATATGCTCGTCGATGATGGTGGTCAGTCCGTACATCTCTTTCAGGTTGTTTTGCAACGGCGTAGCTGTCAGGAGCAGCTTCTTTCTGCCGCCCAAGGCCTGTTTGATGTTTTTGGCACGAGCGTTGCCCGTCTTCTTATATATGTTGCGAAGCCTGTGCGCTTCGTCGATGATTACCAAATCCCAAGGGATAGCCGAAATGCTATCCTTGCTCGCCGAGGCGAACTCATAAGAGCATATCGCCACTTTCTTGTCGTGCGTGGCTTGCAAGAAAAGATTAGCCGGTGGCGTCACACCTTTGCGACGCTTCGGGTGTTCAATGATGACGCATGGTATGTTGAACTTCTCTTCCAGTTCCGTCTTCCATTGAATACGGAGAGATGCGGGCAGGATAAGCAGTATGCGTTGCTTGCGCTCTGCCCAGAATTGTGCGAGGACGAGACCCGCTTCTATTGTTTTTCCAAGCCCTACCTCGTCGGCAAGCAACGCGCCGTTTGAGATAGGCGAGCGCAAAGCAAAGAGCGCCGCTTCCACTTGGTGCGGGTTTAGGTCTACCTTTACGCCCGACATAGACGAGGCGAGGGCTTCTATTTCACGCGCAGGGCGCGACAATGTTAATTGTTCGGCGAAGTACCGCTTCTGGTGCGGCGTGTAATTAGTATCCATAGTTTCCTCCATACGATTGACAAATTTGCGCGCGTCATGGGCGCATCTCCATAATGTCGGAGATGTCGCAATCCAGTGCCTTGCATATCCGTTCCAATATCTCGGTGTTCACGTTCTCGTCCTTTCCGAGTTTTGTGATTGATGAGGCGCTTATACCCGCCATCTGACGCAGGTCTTTCTTTTTCAAATCCCTGTCAATCAGGAGTTTCCATAGTTTCTTGTAGCTGATAGCCATTCAATCACTCCTTTCGCCGCACTTTAAATTCATTATATCAGATATATGTTTTTTTTGCAATAGATATAATTGCGATTGCAAGATTTTTGCTTTGATTTCGATTCATTTGCCTGCCCCAACGCAGGCAAACAGGCATTTGTAAAATTTTTATGAACTGGTATTGACAAGCTGTTCTAAAAGGAGTATTATTAAAATGAGCTAATTAGCGTAGTAGCTGATTGACGATTACGAAAGGAGAATGGCTATGGCTGGTGAATTCGGTCAATACATTGACCAGAAACGCCGCGGCAGAGGAGCCGACGGCACCGACATAATGCTGAAGGACATCGCGAGTGCGATGGGCGTGACGGCAACTTATCTGTCGGACATTATCAAAGGGAGGCGCAATCCGCCTGAAATGAAACTCCTCGAAAAGATAGCGGAAGCCCTCCGCTTAGACGAAACGGAGCGCACGGAACTGCTCGATCTTGCGGGGCGCGAAAGGGCTGAAGCCGCGCCCGACTTGCCTGAGTATATTATGGATGCCAACCTGCCACACGTTCGCATTGCCCTGCGCCGTGCCAACAGCAAAAACCTCGGAGACGACTTCTGGAAGAAGGTTGTGGAAGAGATGGATGATAAGGAGTAAGACGCGCTTATGACCGACATTACAAATGACCTCGTACCACGTTATGCAAAGACCGACTTTGACGATGTGGCTACAGAATTTCTTGCTCAATATTACCCGAAGGCGCTGGAGAACCCTATGCCAGTGCCTATTCGTGATGTCGTTATGAAGAAGATGGGGCTTCGTATCCGCGAGTGGCATCTCACCGAAGACCTGAGCGTTTATGGGCAGATGTGTTTCACGAGCGGATTGGTAGAAATCTATCTCCCCGAAACAGAAGAGTATAGGGAAATCAAGGTGCGCTGGGGAACTATGATAATAGACCCCGACACGCTCAACCAGCGAAACATCGGCTGCCAGAACAACACCATCGCCCATGAGGGTTTCCATTGGTGGAAACACCGCGACTATCACATCCTCCAATCTGTGCTTGATAGACGCGCAGCCAAGGTATACAAATGCCCCACCGCCAAACTTGATGAATCCAAGCAAGGCGAGTGGACGGACGAAATGTGGATGGAGTGGCAAGCAGTAAACATTGCGCCGCGCATCCTAATGCCCGTGCAGACCTTCGGCACTATGGTGGAACGGTTTGAAGCAGAAAGCAAGACCACGCCGTATGTGACACAGCGGCTCATACCCGCCCGCAAATGGATAATCGGGAAGCTTGCAGATTTCTATGTTGTTTCAAAGGAGTCTGCAAGTATAAGACTTGATGAGCTGGGTCTCCTCATCCCATAAAGGCGAGGCACCCTTGTTTACTTGTCCATATTTTTTTACCGCACGACTTCGCTAAACAGCTATGTAGCGTTATTGTTTATTACGAGGAGGAACAATACAATGGAAAAGAAAAAGATGAAATGTCCAAATTGCGGTCGCCGTGCCTTTGACATATCCCGTCTTCCTAAAGAAGAGGTCGAGGTTACGCTCAAATGCCCGCAGTGCGGGAAGTTCGTATCAGTTCCCTGCAACGAGAGGTCGGAACTGAAAGTCGCCAAAACATAACAACGCCGCGAAAGGAGGTGATGCGTATGGCGCATGGCTTTAACCACCATTTGCCACGGGCAAGCCCTTAGCCATGAGTGCAATAAACACGACAGGCTGACCAAGAAACAACCTTACAACAAATTCATACCGAGCAACGGAGCCGAGTGAGAGCTACCAAATGGCCGGATGAGTTACGAAACGCAATGTTCGTAACCATCCGGCTTTTTGTGTTTCGTGACCATTCGGCTCTTTGTTTAGCCACGCTTGGCTCCTTTGTCAATCTGAAAGGAGTCAAGCAATGACAAAGAAATATAGTAATAGCAGCCTTAAACAACGCTTCATTGAAATCAATGGTCAACAAGTCCCTGTTACCGAGGAGGTTTACCACGCCTACAAACAGCCTACCTGGGCGGAGCATAAGCGTCAGGAGCGCGAAAAACGATGCATGGTCAGCACCGGCAGGGGCGGAACCAAACGCTGCGAAGGCGACTGCGGCAAATGCGACCGGCAGCGGACAGGCAGTGTGCTTTCTCTGGACAGGCTTACCGAAGACGGGTTTGATTATGCCGACCCATCCAGCGTGTCCAGCATTGTGGAGGACAAGCTGGAGCTTGAACTTCTCGCCGCAGCTCTGGACAAGCTGGCTCCGGAGGAAAAATCCCTTATCCGCGCATTGTTTTATGACGAGCGCACCGTTCGCGACTGCGCCGCGGAAATCGGAATATCCCATCAGGCCGTCGTCAAGCGCAAGCAAAAAATCCTTGAGAAACTGCGCGGCATCATGGAAAAATAATAATTTTTGCTAAACACGAGGGGTGCCGGTTGCCGGCGCCCCTTTTTCTGTCCTGTGAATGGCGAGGGGAGCAAAACGTCCCCGGAAACGGAGGTAAAACACATGGCAGAAAACACGCGCATTACCGAAACGGACGTGAGCGGCGGCACGCTCGACGAAGAACTTGCTGGGGTACTGACCGCAATCAGCGTCGTGTCCAGGCGGCTCGCCCGGAAACTTCTGGAACTTCAGAAGCTGAACGAATCCGAAGAGGAAGGAGGAAACGCCGATGGGAAGGATGAGTGAACTTGACCTTGCGCTTCAGGAGCTTCGCCGTGCGGCGCAGTCGCTAAACGCCGCCGCGGACGGCCTGGCATCCCTGTTCAGCACATCCGGCGTAAAGGCGGAAGCACCGGCGCAGTCCGAACCCGTCCCCGAACCGAAGCCAGTTACTCTGGAGCAGGTGCGTGCTGTCCTCGCGGAAAGAAGCCGCGCCGGGCATACCGCCGAGGTCCGGGAACTTCTGCTGAAGCACGGCGCCGCGAAGCTGTCAGAAATCGACCCGACGGAATATCCCGGCCTGCTGGCAGAAGCAGAGGCTCTGACATGAGGACGCACGCGGTTCTTTCAGCTTCCGGCGCCCACCGCTGGCTCCACTGCCCTCCTTCCGCGCGGCTCTGCGAGCAATACGAGGACAAAGGCTCCGACTACGCCGCCGAAGGCTCGGATGCCCACGCCCTCTGCGAGTACAGGCTGAAATCGGCTATGGGAATGCCCGCGGAGAACCCGGTGGAAAACCTTTCGCATTACAGCGAGGAAATGGAGGAATGCGCCAGTGGCTATGCCGCTTTCGTCCTCGAACTGGTCGAAACGGCAAGGCAGATCTGCCCGGACCCCACAGTGCTCATCGAACAGCGCGTCGATTTCTCCCGCTGGGTGAAGGACGGGTTTGGGACGACGGACTGCATCATCATCGCAGACGGCACGCTCCATGTAGTGGACTACAAACATGGACAGGGCGTACTCGTGGAAGCGGAAGACAACCCGCAGATGAAGCTGTACGCCCTCGGCGCGCTGGAACTGTTCGACGGCATCTACGACATCCGGTCGGTTTCGATGGCCATCTATCAACCGCGGCGTGAAAACGTGTCGAACTGTACGGTCTCCAAAGAAAGCCTGTACCACTGGGCGGAGGATGTCCTGAAACCGGCAGCAGAGCTTGCCTACGCCGGCGGCGGAGAGTACCTCTGCGGCGAATGGTGCCAGTTCTGCAAAGCCAAATATGACTGCCGCCAGCGTGCAGAAGCAAACATGGAGCTTGCAAAATACGATTTCCGCCTGCCGCCCCTGCTCACGGACGAGGAGGTCGAGGCCATCCTCGGCAAAATCGACGCGCTCGTATCCTGGGCCTCCGACGTCAAGGAGTATGCCCTCCGGGCCGCTCTCGACGGAAAGCAGTGGCGCGGCTGGAAGCTGGTCGAGGGCCGTTCCAACCGCAGATATGTCAGCGAAGACGCCGTAACGGATATTGTCCGCCGTGCCGGCTTCGACCCCTTCGAACATAAGCTCATGGGCATTACCGCCATGGAAAAAGCCCTCGGAAAGGCAAAGTTCTCCGAGCTTCTCGGCGGGCTGGTCGAAAAGCCACAGGGCAAGCCCACGCTCGTGCCGGAGACCGATAAAAGACCGGCACTGAATACCGCAAATCTTGATTTTATGGAGGAAATCAACAATGGCTAATCAGGCAAACAAAGCAAACCACACCGCGCCCAACCCGATGAAGGTGATCACTGGACCCGATACCCGCTGGTCCTACGCCAATGTCTGGGAGGCAAAGTCCATCAACGGCGGCACGCCGAAGTTTTCCGTGTCGCTCATCATTCCGAAATCCGATACGCGCACCGTCGCCAAAATCAAGGCGGCGATCGAGGCGGCGTACCGTGAGGGCGAAGCTAAGCTGAAGGGCAACGGCAGAACCGTTCCACCCCTTTCGGCCCTGAAGACCCCGCTCCGCGACGGCGACACCGAACGTCCGGACGACCCCGCCTATGCAAACGCCTACTTCATTAATGCCAACAGCGGCACGGCTCCGGGCATCGTGGACGCGGCCTGCCAGCCCATCATGGAGCGTTCGGAGGTCTACAGCGGCGTGTACGGCCGTGCCAGCATCAACTTCTATGCCTTCAACTCCAACGGGAACAAAGGCATCGCCTGCGGGCTGAACAACCTGCAGAAGATCCGCGACGGCGAGCCGCTGGGCGGCAAGAGCCATCCGGAGGACGATTTCTCAGACGAGGCCGACGACGACTTCCTCAGCTGACGTCACCGCAATATTTTCGGAGGACGGCGGGCTTACAAGGCTCCGCCGTTTTTCCTCATCCGGGAGGGCCTATGAAAACTTTATCCATTGATATTGAAACCTACAGCGGCCGCGACCTCGCCAGATGCGGCGTATACAAATATGCCGAGTCCCCGGACTTTGAAATCCTGCTGTTCGGATACTCGATAGACGGCGGTGCGGTGCATGTCGCCGATCTTGCCGCAGGTGAAACCCTTTCTCCGGATGTGCTTTCGGCGCTGACCGACGACAGCGTGCAGAAATGGGCGTTCAACGCGCAGTTCGAGCGCATCTGCCTGTCCCGGTGGCTGGGTCTTCCCCCGGGCGAATACTTAAATCCCGGAAGCTGGCGGTGCAGTATGGTCTGGTCGGCCTATATGGGCCTGCCCCTCTCGCTGGAAAGCGCGGGCGCAGTGCTGGGTTTGGAAAAGCAGAAGCTGTCCGAGGGCAAAGAGTTGATCCGCTATTTCTGCCAGCCCTGCCGGCCGACCGCCGCTGGCGGGCAAAGGAAACGCAACCTGCCTAGTCATGCGCCGGACAAGTGGGCCGCCTTTAAAGCCTACAACCTCCGCGACGTGGAAGCGGAGATGTCCATTCAGTCGCGGCTTTCCAAATTTCCCGTGCCGGACACGATCTGGGAGGAATACGCCCTCGACCAGCGCATCAACGACCGCGGCGTGGCGCTGGACAAGGTGCTCGTCCGCAATGCCATCCGAACCGACGAGCGGTCTCGCGCGGAGCTGACCCGGCGCATGAAGGAAATCACAGAGTTGGAGAACCCCAATTCCGTGACACAGATGAAGCGGTGGCTGGCTGAAAAAGGACTGGAAACCGACACCCTCGGCAAAAAGAAGTTAGCGGAGCTGATGAAAACGGCGCCGAAGCCGCTGGAGTGTGCGCTGGATCTTCGCCGCCAGCTGGCAAAATCCTCGGTGCGCAAGTACCAGACGATGGAGAGCGCCGTCTGCGCCGACTGGCGTGCCCGGGGCATGTTCCAGTTTTACGGCGCGAACCGCACCGGCAGATGGGCCGGGCGGCTCATCCAGCTGCAGAACCTGCCCCAGAACCACATGCCGGATCTCGGTCAGGCGCGCGCTCTGGTGCGTTCCGGGGATTTCTCCGCACTGGAGATGCTTTACGGCTCCATCCCGGAGGTGCTGTCGGAGCTGATCCGCACGGCGTTTGTCCCAAAACCCGGATGTAAATTCGTGGTCGTCGACTTCTCCGCCATTGAAGCACGGGTCATCGCGTGGCTGGCGGGCGAGCACTGGCGACAGGAGGTGTTCGCCGCCGGAAGGGATATCTACTGCGCTTCCGCCTCGCAGATGTTCAAGGTTCCCGTGGAAAAACAAGGCGTCAATTCCCACCTGCGCCAGAAAGGCAAGATCGCCGAGCTGGCCCTGGGCTACGGGGGCTCGGTCGGCGCGCTCAAGGCCATGGGCGCATTGGAGATAGGACTTGCCGAAGAGGAGCTTCCGGGCCTTGTCTCTGCCTGGCGGGCATCCAACCCGCACATTGTGCGGCTCTGGGGGGATGTGGACAAGGCGGCGGGGACGGCCGTGCGGGAGAGAACAGTGTCCGAAACGCACGGCATCCGTTTCATCTGCCAAAGCGGCATGCTGTTTATTACCCTGCCGTCCGGGCGGCGGCTCGCCTATGTGAAGCCACGCATCGGCACGAACCGTTTTGGTTCGGACTGCGTGACCTACGAGGGCGTCGGGGCGACGAAAAAGTGGGAACGTATGGAAAGCTACGGCCCGAAATTCGTGGAAAACATCGTGCAGGCAGTCAGCCGCGACATCCTCTGTGACGCTATGCGCCGGCTGGACCGGGCGGGATACCGGATCGTCATGCACGTCCACGACGAGTGTGTCATCGAAGCTCCGGAGGATACCTCCATACAAACCGTCTGCCGGCTGATGGACGAAACGCCGCCCTGGGCAAAAGGACTGTTGCTCCGTGCCGATGGGTACGATTGCCCATTTTACAAAAAAGATTGAACGCCCAGTTGCCGGAAGGCTCCTTTCTGTCCTGTGAATGGTGAGGGGCCTGCGGCCTCTCGAAAAAATCATTTTTCAGGAGGTCTTTATATGAACGAAATGCAGGTCTTTACCTACGAGGGGCAGGAAGTCCGAACCGTGCAAAAACGCGCGGAAACGTGGTGGGTGCTGAAGGACGTCTGTGATGTCCTCAGCCTGACCACTCCCGCAAGGGTGGCCGAAAGGCTGGAAGAGGATGAGGTGAGTCTGACTCATATCATCGACGCTATCGGCCGCAAGCAGGAAACCACCATTGTCAGTGAAAGCGGCCTTTACAACGTGATTCTCCGCTCCGATAAACCCGAAGCCAGAAAATTCAAGCGCTGGGTCACCCACGAGGTCCTGCCAAGCATCCGCAGGCACGGCGCGTATGTTGCGCCCGCCAAGCTGGAGGAAATTATGAATGACCCTGACGCCTGGATCAAGGTACTGACGGCCTTGAAGGAAGAGCGCGCCGCAAGGGAGCGCCTTCAGCTGGAAGCCGCACGGAACGAGCCGAAGGTCGTGTTTGCCGATGCCGTGACGGTTTCGGATGGCGCTATTCTTATCGGGGAGCTGGCGAAAATCCTCAAGGGCAACGGCGTCAACATCGGGCAGAACCGCCTGTTCGAACGCCTGCGGCAGGACGGATACCTCATCAAACGCAAGGGCACGGATTACAACGCGCCCACCCAGCGGGCGATGGAACTGGGGCTGTTCAAGGTTAAGGAAACCGCCATCACCCATTCGGACGGCCACGTCACCATCAGCAAGACCACAAAGGTCACGGGCAAAGGCCAGCAATATTTCATCAACCTGTTTCTCAGAAAGGGGGCCGCGGGTAATGAAGGCTGAAAAGAAACAGGACGTCAAGGCGGCCCTGAAAAAAGTCGGCGGAGCCGTCTGGTCGGCGCTTCCGTGGGTCTGCATGACAGTCGGACTGACCTGCTGGCTCATGCTTCCGTTTCTGTATGCGGACGAACACGCGGAAGAAAAAGCGCGTATCGCGACTCTGGAAGCGGAAAACAGGATGTACGAATCGGTGAACGGACAGCTCGAAGATGAGATTGGATGGCTCCGTTCCCTCATCGAACAGGAGGTTTCGGATGGACAGACACAACCATGAAGGCTACCCGGACCCCACCGCCTATGAGGCGCTGACCAACGTGGAGCGGGAGGAAAAGGCCGCCAAAGCTTGCCCGCCGCTTGTTTACATCGCTTCCCCGTTTGCGGGCGATCCCGAACGCAACGCCGAGCGGGCGCGGGGCTACTGCCGGTTTGCGGTCAGCCGGGGCGCCGTTCCGCTGGCACCGCACCTGCATTATCCGCAGTTCCTGGACGACGGCGACGCCGAACAGCGTTCCCTCGGCATCCGCTTCGCTCTTATCCTGCTCGGGAAATGCGACGAGCTGTGGGTTTTCGGCTGGCAGATCACCGAGGGCATGGCCCGGGAAATCGCCAAGGCGAAAAAGCGAGGCATGCCGGTGCGGTATTTTAACGGCAGATGCGAGGAGGTGTCTGGAATGGCATTTAGAGAAACGAAATATACGAAAACCAACTTTGATGTTTGGAAAGAAACACTTACCCCTGAATTTATTGCAGATCACCGTTTTATTGTACTAAACTGCGGTGCTTGCCCGGCGTTCGGTAAAACATGTAGTAAGTATGATACAACCTGCAGAGGCAATTTCCTCATTTGGGCACACGGCAAGTATGAAGGAAGGACAATGTGATGCGGGAACTGAAGATTGCCTACGGCGACAGCCGTCTTTCCAAGCGCTGGGTTAACAAGAAGATCACCTTTAAAGACCTGTGCGAGCGGTTCCGGATTCCCCGGCGCACCTCAGAGACGGTCGCAGAATACAAAACGTTTACGAAGGACCGGCGCGACGCCGCCAAAGACGCGGGAGGATTCGTCCTCGGACACCTGAAGGGCGGACGGCGCAAAAAGGACACCGTGGAAAGCCGCTCCGGAATCACGCTGGACGCCGATTACGCCGGCGCGGATTTTCTTAGCCAGCTTGAAATGCTCTTCCCGTACCGGTGCGCCGTCTACTCCACCCACAGCCACACCCCGGAAGCTCCACGCCTGCGCGTGGTCATTCCGCTGTCCCGGGACGTAAACCCGGACGAGTACGCCGCCCTCTCCCGTCTGGTGGCGGAGGAAATCGGGATGGACTTCTTCGACGACAGCACCTATGAGCCGGAACGCCTGATGTACTGGCCCTCCGTCCCCTCCGACGGAGAATATGTATTCAAAATCATCGGCGGCGATGAACTGAATCCCGACAAATACCTGGCAAAGCTTTCCGACTGGCGGGATTGCTCGCTCTGGCCGACTTCGAGCCGCCAATCTGAAATCATCCGTCACAGCATCCGCCTTCAGCAGGACCCGCTGACCAAGGACGGCGCGGTCGGCGCCTTCTGCCGGGCGTATTCTATTGAGGACGCGATCAAGACGTTTCTTTCCGACGTGTACGAGCCGTCGGCGATGGCTGGGCGCTACGACTACATCCCGGCGGACAGCTCCGCGGGCGTCGTGTTTTACGACGGCAAATGGGCCTACTCCCACCACGCCACTGATCCGGCCTGTGGAAAGCTTCTGAACGCCTTCGACCTTGTGCGTATACACAAATTCTCGGATCTCGATGAAAAGGCCGGATTCAAGGCCATGTGCGGCTTTGCCGTGGAGGATGAAAAGGTCCGGGTTCTGATGGCCGAGGAGCGCATCGCCGTCGCGGAGGAAGATTTCCCGCAGGGCGAAAACTGGGCGGCCGCGCTGGAGCGGGAAAAGTCGGGCGTTCTCAAAAACACCCTCGGCAACCTGCTTCTCATCCTGAACCGGGACGAACACCTCGCCGGCATCCGCTACAACCGGCTGGCAAACCAGATCTACGGCGAAAACCTGCCGTGGGAACGCCCGCACGAGCCGTGGCGCGACGCGGACACCGCCCAGCTTGTCGCTTATATCGACAAACGCTACGGCATATTTTCCGCCCGCAACTATGAGCTGGCGCTTACCAAAGCGGCTGACGACCGCTCCTACCACCCGATTCGGGAGTATCTGAACGGACTGCCGCCATGGGACGGGACGCCCCGCGTGGACACGCTGCTGATTGACTACCTTGGCGCGGAGGATTCCCCCTACACCAGAGCCGTCACCCGCAAGACGCTCGTGGCGGCGGTGGCGCGGATCAAAAGGCCCGGCACGAAGCATGACTCCATTCTGGTCCTAAACGGCAGGCAGGGCATCGGGAAGTCCACTCTCTTTGCGCGGCTCGGCGGCAAATGGTATTCCGACAGCCTTTCCATCTCGGACATGAAGGACAAAACTGCCCCGGAAAAGCTGCAGGGCTACTGGATCCTGGAGCTCGGTGAGCTTGCGGGCATCAAGAAAATGGACGTGGAAACGGTGAAGTCCTTCATCACCCGCACCGACGACAAATACCGCCCCTCCTACGGCCGGGCGGTGGAAAGCCACCCGCGCCAGTGCATCATCGTGGGCACAACCAACTCGGACGGCGGCTTTCTGCGGGACATCACCGGCAACCGCCGCTTCTGGCCGGTGCGGGTCACCGGGAACGGAACGAAGCATCCGTGGGAGCTTTCGGACATCGATCAGATCTGGGCGGAAGCCCTGGTTCGATACGCCGAAGGCGAGGAGCTGTACCTGACGGGAGAGCTTGCGGCGGCCGCCTTCGCCGAACAGCGTGAGGCCATGGAAAACGATGACCGGGAAGGCCTGGTGGCCGAATATCTGGAAACCCTGCTCCCGGAAAACTGGGACGCCATGGACATTTACCGCAGGCTCGAGTACTTCCGTTCGCCGGACGACCCCACCCGGGCAAAAGGCACGGTGCGCCGCACCCAGGTGTGCGTGATGGAGATATGGTGCGAGTGCTTCGGAAAGTCCCGGGAGTCCATCAAAAAAGCCGACTCTTACGAAATCCAGGGCATTCTGAACCGTCTGGGCGGCTGGACGAAATGCACCTCCGGCAAAACGGGCAAGCGCTATGTGCCGATGTACGGCCCCCAGCAGGTGTTTCTGCGCACGGACGCATTGCCGGGCGATGCCGAATAGGGCTTCGGCACCGAAAACCGGCACGGTCGCAAGCCAGGTTTGAACCAGAATTCTTATGATCCTTTTTGCTCGTGTGCCGATATTTCTCCTTTTCATTTGACAAGGACAGCAATAAGGGCAACGGGCATGTGTCACATGCGCGCGTAGGATTTATAGAAAAAAACGGCATACCGGGCAAGCGGAAAAGGAGGCTTATGTGAAAGAGAAAATACTGGAGCGCAGGCTCGTCTTGGCGGTAAAAAAAGCGGGCGGTGTCTGCCCCAAATTCATCAGCCCCGGTTTGGATGGAATGCCCGACCGCCTCATTCTCCTGCCGGGCGGCAGAATCGCCTTTGCAGAGGTCAAGCGGCATGGGGAGAAACCGCGCCCCCTGCAGGCCGCTCGGCATGGAGTGCTCCGCCGCTTAGGGTTCGCGGTCTATGTGCTGGACGACGAAGCACAGATCAAAAACATTCTGAAATTGACGGGAGGTGATGCCGGATGAAGTTCATGCCGCACGGCTACCAGCGATACGCCATCGACTATATCGAGGACAACCCTGTCGCCGCGGTCCTGCTGGATATGGGCTTGGGTTAGCAAAACCGTGATTACACTAACGGCGGTCAACGACCTGCTGTTTGACCGGTTTGATGTCCGCCGGGTTCTGGTCATCGCCCCTCTCCGCGTGGCAAGGGATACCTGGCCCGCGGAAATCGAGAAATGGGAGCACCTGTCCGCCCTGCGGTTTGCCGCGGCGGTCGGGACGGAGTCCCAGCGCCGGGCCGCACTGCAAAGGCCCGCTGACATCCACATCATCAACCGGGAAAATATTCCGTGGCTCGTCGAGGAGAGCGGAATTCCGTGGCAGTGGGACATGCTGGTCATCGACGAGCTTTCGTCCTTTAAAAACCACCAGTCGAAGCGGTTCCGGGCGCTGATGAAAGTACGGCCCAAAGTTAAACGCATCGTGGGGCTGACGGGAACGCCCACCGGCAACGGCCTGATGGATCTGTGGGCGGAGTTCCGGCTTCTGGACATGGGAGAGCGTCTGGGCCGGTTCATCGGGAAGTACCGCGCCGATTACTTTCAGCCAGACAAGCGAAACGGGCAGGTCATTTTCAGCTACAAACCCCTGCCCGGTGCGGAGGACGCCATCTACCGAAAGATTTCCGATATCACCATCTCCATGCGGTCTGGTGATTTTCTGAAAATGCCGGAACTGGTGTCAAGCGAATACCCGGTGCGGATGTCGGAGTCCGAGCGGAAACGGTACGAGGAAATGAAGCGCGACCTTGTGTTTCAAACTGCAAATGGCGAAGTAACCGCCGCCAATGCCGCCGCGCTGTCAAATAAGCTGTGCCAGATGGCGAATGGCGCGGTGTACGACGACAGCGGCGGCGTCTTCCGCATCCACGACCGCAAGCTGGATGCGCTGGAGGATCTGATCGAAGCGGCAAACGGCAAGCCCGTTCTGGTGGCATACTGGTTTAAGCATGATTTGGAACAAATCGGCGCAAGACTGAAAGCACGTCATATTCCGTTTTCTAAGTTGGATACATCAGAGTCTTTCACCCGTTGGAATCAGGGCAAGCTTCCGATGGCGCTGATTCATCCCGCTTCGGCCGGCCACGGGCTGAACCTGCAGAGCGGCGGTTCGACGCTTATCTGGTTTGGGCTGACATGGAGCCTGGAACTCTACCAGCAGACCAATGCCCGTCTCTGGCGGCAGGGACAGCAATCGGAAACGGTGGTCATCCAACACATCATCACAAAAGGCACGATTGACGAGCGCATCTTGCAGGCGTTGTCCTGGAAGGACGCGGCTCAGAGCGCGCTGATCGAAGCCGTTAAAGCCAATCTGTGAAAATCTGCGGAGTCAATCCGAGGGAAACAAAACCCGAGGAGGAATCCCTATGGATACACGCCCCCTTTCGGCGAAGGAGTACCTTTCCCAAGCCTACCGCATCGACCAGCGCATCAATTCGAAGCTGGAGCAGATCCGCTCCCTGCGGATCCTTGCGGAGAAAGCAGGCGCCGCCCTGTCGGAGGTGCCGCCGGACAAAAACAACCGCAACGTCCACCGGATGGAGGATGTTATCGTGAAGATGCTGGACTTGGAGGATGAAATCAACGCCGACCTCCAGCGCCTCATCGACCTCAAGCACGAAGTGGTAACCATTATCAAATGCGTGGAAAGCCCCGAACTCCAAACGCTTCTGGAACTGCGGTACTTGTGCTTCAACACCTGGGAGGAAATTTCCGTGGCACTGCATCTCGATATCCGCTGGTTGCATCGGCTGCATAACAAGGCTTTGAACGAGGTGGACGCGATCCGCCGCGCCGAACCATAGAAAACAGCCTCGCGGTTTTTCTCTCCGCGAGGCTGTTTTTAGTCCTGCAATAGGTTCAAATATTGGGAAAGCCTTTCCTTTACATACTCTCCCACCATGTTCACCATCGGGGATGCATCGTTGTCCCGATAATAGCTGTCAAAGCAGGCGTAGTATTTTCTCCTGTCCGCAAACTTCACGTCAATGGGCGGATAACCCGCCTGCATCAGCATCAGGTTCAAAATCAGCCGCCCGGTGCGGCCGTTGCCGTCGATGAACGGGTGGATGCCCTCAAAGTTCAGGTGGAACAGCGCCGCCGTTTCTATGGTGTGTCGGTTGTCTTTGGACAAATCCGCAACCAGCCGTTCCATCTGAACCGGGACCAGGTAAGGCTGCGGCGGTTCGTGGTACGCGCCCATAATTTTTACCGGGATTCTCCGGTACACGCCCTTATCCTCCGGCCGATCCATCAAAACGAGGGAGTGGATTTCGCGAATAATTCGTTCCGAAATCGGGATTTTTTCGCTGACAAGCGAAACAACGTAAAGGAAAGCGTCGCGATGCCCGACCGCTTCCAAATGGTCTTTGAGCGGCTTTTTATCTATGGTCACGCCCTCCAGCGCCAGCGCGGTTTCCTGCAGCGTGAGCGTGTTGCCCTCGATGGCGTTAGAGTTGTAGGTGAATTCCACGAGGAATTCATCCTGCAGGCGTTTCAGTTCCCCCGCGGTCAGCGGACGCCGGCGGTCAAGCTCCGCCTTCATCTCGTCGATAGACGTAAAGAGTGCGGCGTATTGTTCCGGAATCTCCTTGCCGCGCAGGCTGCGCCCGTCAATCGGTTTTAACGTGTCCGCCGGAATGAGGTAGGAACGCCCTTTTCTGACGATTCCCTCTATCCGCCCCTCGGCGCAAAGCAAACGAACCCGCCGGTCGGATATGCCCCACCGCTGTGACGCCTGTTTTACGGTTATATATTGCATCGTTTCACCTCCCGGTCTTTTGTTATAGTATACCACATTTTCGGAACAATATCAACTGAAAAACAAGATATTTAGAGATATTATTCCGATAAACCCAAACGGCCGATACCCGTGAGCGGAATTCGCCACCTAAGGCCATAGAAAGCCACCCTTTCCCTGTGATATAACTATAATAGCGAAAAAATGAAGGGCGCACCCGCAATCGGGCGCGTCCTTTTACTATGTTTGAGGAGATGGCAGGCCATGCCGTACAAACCAAAGAAACCCTGCGCCTACCCGGGCTGTCCCAGGCTGACTGCCGGGCGCTACTGCGAAGAGCACGCCAAGCTGGAAGCGAAGCGGTACAACCGGTATGAACGCGATTCGGAAAGCAACAGACGCTACGGAAGAAGCTGGGGCAGGATTCGCGCGGCCTTTCTTGCGGCGCATCCGCTGTGCGAACGGTGCCGGGAGGAAGGCAGGCTGACCCCCGCCGTTCTGGTTCATCACAAGCGCAGGCTGACCGACGGCGGAACAAACGACTGGTCGAATCTGCAGGCGCTGTGTCAGGAATGCCATTCGAAGATTCACGCGGAGCGGGGCGATTATTTTTAGATTTTTTGAAATCGGGAGGGGCGGTCTGAATCTCTACGGCTTTCAAGCTGGACAGCGCGTCCGGCCTTTCGTATGAATTTTCGCAAATTCAAAAACTTTTTCAAAGATGCATAATGGAGGTGAGGTCCGTGCCGAGAGGAGGAGCAAGGCCCGGTGCGGGCCGCCCCAAAAAACCGCTTGCCGACAAGCTCCTGGAGGGCAACCCAGGCAAGCGGGAGCTGACTGTTTTGAAATTTCAGGGCGAGACCCCGGAAAAATCAAACGCTGAAAAATCAAAGAAATCAAAGGGCGCGCACCGCCTGCCCACCTATCTGGACATGACCGCCAAGGAAGGTGGCGACGTTCTGCCGCCAGCCAGCGAAATTTACAAAATGCTCGCCGATTGGATCGACGGGTCCGGGTGCGGGGAATTAATCGCGCCCAACCTCATCGAGGACTTTGCGTTTCTGCGCAGGGCCTATCTGGAATGCGAATACATGAACCGCAGGCTGGGGCGTATCGCGTCCGGCAAGCGGTCACCCTACGTCAACATGGCGCTGGATTACCAGAAGGCCATGATGGCGGTCTACAACCAGATCTGGCTGATCGTTTCGCAGAACTGTGAAACGAAATACGAGGGCAAGAACGAATTTCTCGAAATGCTGAAAAACAGGGGGTTTTAAGAGATGCAGTCGACCGAACGGTTTGAAAAGGTGAATATTGACAAGCTGGTGCCGTATGCCCGGAACGCCCGGACGCACTCCAAGGAGCAGATTCTGCAGCTCCGCGCCTCCCTGCGGGAATTCGGCTTTGTCAACCCCGTGATTGTGGATAAGGACTACAACATCATCGCCGGGCACGGACGTGTGCTGGCCGCCCGCGAAGAAGAGCTGACCGAGATTCCCTGCGTGTTTGCGGAACATCTGACCGAAGCGCAGAAGCGCGCCTATATTCTTGCGGACAACCGGCTGGCGCTGAACGCCGGATGGGACGAAGAACTGCTGGCCCTGGAATTCGGGGAACTGAAAGACCTCGGCTTCGATCTGGAGCTCACGGGATTCGACCCGAAGGAAATCGAAAAGCTCTTTGCCGATGACGGCAACAGGGTACGGGACGATGACTTCGATTTAACAGCCGCTTTGGAAGAGGCGGCTTTTGTTTTGCCCGGCGATGTGTGGACGCTTGGACGCCACCGTTTAATCTGCGGAGATGCCACAAACAGTGAAACTGTAAAACAATTAATGGACGGACGCAAGGCGAACCTCGTCCTGACCGACCCGCCGTACAACGTGGACTTCAAAGGCTCGAGCGGCCTGAAAATCAAGAACGACAGCCAGAAATCCGAGCAGTTTTACGGCTTTCTGCTTTCGGCCTTCCGCAACCTTGCGGACAGCCTGGAAAGCGGTGGCTCCGCGTATATCTTTCACGCCGACACCGAGGGCGAGAATTTCCGCCGAGCGTTCCGGGAAGCGGGCTTTCACCTCTCCGGCACCTGTATCTGGGTGAAGGACAGCTTTGTGATGGGGCGTTCGCCCTACCAGTGGCAGCACGAGCCCATCCTCTACGGCTGGCTCAAAACCGGCACCCACAAATGGTACGCGGGGCGCTCGGAAGCCACGGTCTGGAATTTCGCCAAGCCAAAGAAGAACAGCGACCACCCGACCAGCAAGCCCCTCGACCTGCTGGCCTACCCGATACGCAATTCGAGCCAGGCAAACGGAATCGTGCTGGACACCTTCGGCGGCTCCGGCTCCACGCTCATCGCCTGCGAGCAGACAGACCGCATCTGCTTCATGCTGGAGCTGGACGAAAAATACGCATCGGTCATCCTGCGCCGGTATGCCGAATTCATGGGCGACGGCGGCGGGGACATCACCTGCGAGCGCGGCAGCGAAACACTCCGCTATGCCGACCTTGTGAAGGAGGTGGCGGGACGTGGATAGAAAGCTGACACTCGGTTCGCTCTTTGACGGCTCCGGCGGTTTTCCGCTCGGAGCCGTTTTGACAGGGATAGAACCCCTTTGGGCGTCGGAAATAGAACCGTTTCCGATACGGGTCACGACCAAACGCCTGCCGCAGATGAAGCATTACGGTGACATCAACAAGATAGACGGCGCCGCGGTGCCGCCCGTGGACATCATCACGGGCGGTTTCTGCTGTCAGGACTTATCCGTCGCGGGCAAAAGGGCCGGTTTGCACGGAGAGCGGTCGGGCCTGTTCTTCCAGGTCATACGGATCATCAAAGAAATGCTCGCCGCCACCGGCAACGAGTACCCGAAATTCGCCGTTCTGGAGAACGTGCCGGGTATGTACTCGTCAAACGGCGGGCTTGATTTTCAGGAGGTTTTGAATGAACTCATCCGCATCAAAGACGAAACCCTGTCAGTACCTATGCCTGAAAAGGGCAAATGGTCGACTTCCGGCGAGATCGTGGGAGACGGTTTCTCCGTCGGCTGGCGGACGCTTGACGCTCAATTTTGGGGAGTCGCCCAGCGCCGCCGCCGTTGTTACCTTGTCGTCGATTTTACAGGAGGACGCGCCGGAGAAATATTATTTGACGAGTCGCGCCTGCGAGGGAATCCTCCGCAGGGCGGCTTCCCGCGGCAAACAGCTGCCGGAGGTGCTCCGGCTTGCGCTGGAAGCGCAGTCTGCTTCGAACCGGGAGCCTGTTCGAGGTTAGGCGGCCATGTCTGGAAGGGTGCTCCCGTCGGCGCGCTCCGCGCCGATATGGGCGACAACCAGACCGCCGTGGCAATCGAGAACCACCCGGCGGACAGCCGCGTGAAGCTTTGTGAGAACGGCATTGTCCAAACCCTCTCGGAACGCATGGGAACGGGCGGCGGGAACGTGCCGCTCGTGATGGACAGGAACGAACCTAAAACCCTCAAAATCCGTTCAGGCTGCGAGGGCGGAGGCAAAGGTGCGCCGGTGCAGGATAACCTGTCCGCCACGCTGTCCACAAGCAACAACCAGACCGTATTTATCCCGAAATCCGCGTCATTCATGGGCGGGCAGGGCGCGGACGCGGGAAGCATCGCATACAGCGAAACTGTCACGCCGACCCTGCGCGGCCAGGCGGGCGGAAATTCAGTCCCCATGGTCATGACCGCCTTCGGAATCTGTTCCCAGAGCAGCAACGCCATGCTTTCGCCGAACCCGCACAGCGGGATTTACGAAGCCGAAACCTCACGGACGCTCGATTTAAACTGCGCCCGCCCCGACTGCAGCCAGGGCGGCGTCGCGGTGGTCGCGGTGCAGGGCTCCATGATCGGGCGCGAAGACGGGAACGGCCCGCGGGGCAGCGGCGTGAAAGAGGGCATCAGTTTTACCCTTGACACGGCTGACCGGCACGCGCTCGCCTACGCCATGACCACGGGAGAGTTCGCGCAGGCCTGCCGGGAAAAATCCCCCTGCCTGCAGGCCCGGGACTACAAGGATCCGCCTGTAGTCGGGCGGCCCGACTATATCGTCCGGCGGCTTACGCCCACCGAATGCGCCAGACTGCAGGGATTCCCCGACTGGTGGTGTTCCGGTCTCGGCACAGAGAATCCTTCGGACGAGGAAATCGCGTTCTGGTCGGATGTGTGGGAAACGTACAGGCTTGCCGCGGGTACCATCAAAAAAGCAAAAAGCCGGAACCAGATTCTCAAATGGCTCCGGCATCCGCATACGGATTCCGCCGAATATAAAATGTGGGGTAACGGCGTGGCTCTGCCCTGCGTCCGGTTCGTACTGGAAGGAATCGCGACGGTTACTTCTTCCGGCTGACCTCGATTTTCCCGTGCTTTTCCTCGTATTCCTCGATGCATTTGCGGATCAGGTAGATGATCTGGCTGTTGGCGGAGCGTCCCTCATAGTCCGCCACAACGTGCAGCTGGTCCAGCATATCTTCCTCAATCCGTATCGACAAACTCTTAATAGCCATATAGAACCTCCACTTTAGATATATTATGCGTTTATTTTATGCCTTATTTATGATATAATGTCTTAATTGAACGCTAAATGTGTTTAAAATATATCCACAAGGAGGTTTTCTATGAAAGTTGCCGTAATCGGGTCGAGAGGGCTGACCGTCCGGGACCTTGCCCGGTACCTGCCGCCGGGGACGGACGAAATCGTCAGCGGCGGCGCGCGGGGCGTCGACACCAGCGCGCGGGAGTACGCGAAGGCAAACGGCATCCGGCTGACCGAATTTCTGCCGGAGTACAAACGGTACGGGCGGAGCGCGCCGCTCAGGCGAAACGCTACCATTATCCAACACAGCGACCTTGTGCTCGCCTTCTGGGACGGGCAGAGCCGCGGGACGAAATTCGTCATCGACAAATGCCGGGAGCTCGGCGTGCCTGTCCGGGTGTTTTTGCAGAACCCCGAAGAATGACTTGCTATCACACCCTTTTAGAGTGATGGATATACCCACCGAAGGAAAGGTGGGTCATGGAAAGTGGATGAAAAATTAAGAAAAGCCATGGATGAATTTTTGACAAGAAGGCTCGGTGACCTCGGAACGGATTCCCCGGAAGCGGTCACCGCGGCCGTTACCAACGCCGGCCGGTGCATGGAACGCCTGGCCGCCGCGCTGACGGAGGAACAGCGCGGGCTTTGGGCGGAGCTGGAGGACGCGCTCGCCCTGCAGACCGGGGAGGAAACGCGCTACTACTACAAATCGGGGTTTGAGGACGCCATCCGGTTTCTGCTGGGATGGGGCGGCCTGTGAGCAAGCCCGCGGCCTATTTCGTCAAGCTGCCCTTCCGATTGGAAGATTTGAAGCGGCCGCACTTTATTTCCGATGAAAAACCTTATGTCGTTGAAAAAACGGTTTTCCTCTCCTCCATCGATTATGAAAACTTCGTCACCGACCTGTGCGTGGACCGGCGGTTCATCGAGGAAAACGCCGGGCTGTGCCGCGTCGACGACGGCGGCGTCTGGCACTGCATCCTCGCGAAACGGAAAAACCGCCCGGACGGCGTGCTGGTCATGTCCGGCGGCAGGGATTTTCCCCTGTGGGCGGCCTACATACCGAAAGCCTGAAAGAGCCCTGAAACGGGCTCTTTTTGCTGTGCAGAACACATAACCTGTACAAACCGCCGCGCACATCTTTGTCTATAATACGGCGCCGAAAGGACTTGCTATTATCACGCTTCAGAGTGATATATGTAGTCACCGAAGGGCGGAAACCCCTTCGGAATCAAAGAAAAGCGGAGGATTCCATCATGAAACTCAACTACAACATCACCGGGCAGGAGCGCAAGTCGCTGGCCAGCGCCATCAGCGAAGCTCTGAACCTGCCGGTCCGCTACCTCGGCGCCCCGTCTTTCGAGTACGAAATCGGCGAATACCGCATCGGCAAGACCGGGCTTGTCACCGGCCCCGACAGCCATGAGCTTGAGGACGCCCTGAGCGAGCGCGGATTTCATGCCGATGTGAGCAGCTATGACGCGCCGGACAGCGAAAAATCACAGCCCGCTGAAGGAAAATCCGTACCGGACACCCTGACGATTGAAATGCCGATGGACGGCTTTTCGCCGGAAAAGCTCGACAACCTCTTTAAGATGGTGGATGCCAAAGCCCTGCTTCTGAAAGCGGCGCTGGGTGTTGCGGATCTTCCCATCAGGCAGTCGGACGAGGACGGCGGCAAGCTGTGCTTCCCCTGGTTTGCGTGGACGGGCGACGCCGATACCATAGACGCCTACACCGCCCTGATTACGAAGCTCTGCGAAGCGGCCAAGGAGAAAAAGCGAGTCACCGCCCGCGAGCACGAGGTGGATAACCCCAAGTATGCCATGCGGTGCTTGCTTCTTTCCCTGGGCTTCATCGGGGCGGAGTACAAACAGGCCCGAAAAATCCTTCTGGCGAACCTGAAGGGCAACGGCTCCTACAAATCCAGAGTACGGTAAGGCAGAGGTGAGCGTTATGAATTTTCCAAGCAGACGAACACTCGAGCGGCTTCGCCGGCAGTATCCCAGGGGATGCCGCGTGGAACTGGTGCGGATGGACGATGCCCAGGCACCGCCCGCCGGAACCCGCGGAACCGTGGTCGGGGTGGACGACGCCGGGAGCCTTCTGGTCCGCTGGGACAACGGCAGTTCGCTGAACGTGGTTTACGGCGTGGACACCGTCCGCAGGCTGGCGGTTCTGAGCGATGCGGTCAAGGAGCAGATCCTGGCCGTCCGGGCAACCGGCAGAACCAACATGTTCGACACGAACGCCGTAAAAAGCATCGCGCTGGAAATGGGCTTTGACGAGCTGGCGGATTTTCTTGAAACCGACCGCAAAGCGTACGCCCGGTTCATCCTGACGGGAGAGGTGTAAACCACACAATCTCCCGCCCCTTTCCGGCAAAAACCTTGTGTGACATATATTGCGGAAATGGCTTGCTATTTCGGGCGTTTAGAGTGATATATGTACATGCCGAAAGGCACACAACGTTTAATCAGGAGGATGAACACGATGAATGAAGAGCAATGGAGGCGGGTCGAGGAACAGCTGCCCGAAGGGGCAAAAATTCTGCGCACCTACCGCGCTTTTGAAAACGGCGAGCTGAGGATTATCGTCCAGCTTCCCGGTGAGCAATATGAAACCCGCTACATCGCCCACTTGGACGGTGAGGATGTAAAGCTGGAACACAGGCCGTAAGGAGGACTCGGATATGTGGAGCGAAGGCGTTATCGCGGGCCCGGAGACGGGCGTGAAGTACAAATACTGGGTCAAGCATTATGAGGAAGGCTCGCGGTTTGGAATCGAGGGCGGCCGCGTTTCAAAGCTGACCATCCGCAGGTTCGGCGAACCCCGCGACCTGTGCAATTATGACAGGGGCTGGGACATAGAGCCCGCCGACGAAGTCAAAACGGTATACGCGCTTATCCTGGAAAAATACAATTAACCATGAACACAACCGAGGACGCCCCTATGCGGGGCTGTTCCTCGTATGAATAGATTCAAAAGGGCTTCTAAGCGGAGGCTCTTTTCTTTTGCGCACATTTTCCCACAAAGGAGGTGACCGCCGTGTCCAAATTTCAATACAGGCCGACCCCGCTGATGCTCCCGACCTCGCATTACGACAAGCGGCGCGCCGACTTTGCGGTCGCTTTCATTCAGATGCTCAAGCATACCACCGGCGAGTGGTACGGAAAACCCTTCCGGCTCATGCCCTGGCAGGAGCAGATCGTGCGGGATATTTTCGGCATTGTGGACGCGGACGGGTACCGCCAGTTCCGCACCGCCTACGTGGAGGTCGGCAAGAAAAACGGCAAGAGCGAGCTCGCGGCGGCCATTGCCCTCTACCTGCTGTTCGCTGACGGCGAGGCGGGCGCGGAGGTTTATTCCTGCGCCGCCGACATCAACCAGGCCAGCATCGTGTTCAACACCGCCCGCGCCATGGTGGAGCAGTGCCCGGACCTGTTGGCTCTTTCCAAGCTGGTGCCGTCCACTAAGCGGATCATCTTCCCGCACACCAACAGCTTCTACCGGGTGCTGTCCTCCGAGACCAAGTCCAAGCAGGGCTTCAACGTGTCGGGGCTGATTTTCGACGAGCTGTTCGCCCAGCAGACCCGGGAGCTGTTCGACACCATGACCAAATACACGGGCGACGCCCGGCGCCAGCCGCTCTATTTTCTCATCACCACGGCGGGCCGGGACAAAACGAGCATCTGCTACGAAATTCACTGTAAGGCGAAAGCCGTAATGGACGGCTCGAAGATAGACCCCTCGTTCTATCCCGCCGTGTTCGGCATCGAGGAAGGCGACGACTGGGAGGACGAGGCCGTCTGGCGGCGGGTCAACCCCTCCATCGGTGTAACCATTCCCTTTGAAACCGTGAAGGCCGCCTACGAGCAGGCCAAGCAGAACCCCGCCGAGGAGATGCATTTTAGGCAGTTCCGCCTGAACGAATGGTGCAACGCCGACATCCGCTGGATGCCCATGGACAAATGGGACGCTTTGGGCGAGGACATTGACTGGGAGGAATACGAGGGGCGAGACTGCTACTGCGGCCTCGACCTTTCCTCCACCGGCGACCTGACCGCGCTGGTTCTGGTTTTCCCGCCCGCCGGCGGCGATACGAAATACACCGTCCTGCCGTTTTTCTGGCTTCCGGAGGATGTCATCGACCTGCGCACTCGGCGCGACCACGTCCCCTACGCCGTATGGAAAAAGGCGGGCGTGTTCAACACCACCGAAGGAAACGTGGTGGACTACGACTACATCGTGGCGTTCATCGTAAGGCTGTCGGAGCGTTACCGTATCCGGGAAATCGCCTACGACCGCTACGGCGCGGAAAAAATCCGCCGGGATCTGGAAGAGCTGGGCGCAGAGCACGGCTTTACGGTGTTTCCCTTTGGCCAGGGCTTCGTGTCCATGTCCCCGCCCTCCAAGGACTTCTACCAGTTTGTGATGGAGGGCAGAATCCGCCACGGCAAGCACCCGGTTCTTGACTGGAACATGGCGAATGTCGTCATTGACCAGGATGCGGCGGGCAACATCAAGCCCAACAAAAAGAAGTCCACCGAGAAAATCGACGGCGTGGTGGCGATGATCATGGGCTTTGCCCGGGCGACGCTCGGGGCCGGCGGAATAACCGAAAGCGTGTATGACGAAAGGGGGCTTCTGATTCTGTGAAAAAAGGAATTTTCAGCGGACTGTTCCATTCCCGCGACAAGCCCAAAGACAGCCTTGCCGGCCGGTGGAGCTTTCTATTCGGCGTCACGACCAGCGGAAAGGCGGTCAATGAGCGGACAGCCATGCAGACTACGGCGGTTTACGCCTGCGTACGCATCCTGTCCGAGGCCGTTGCCGGGCTTCCCATCCACATCTACCGGTACCGGACGGACGGCGGAAAGGAACGCGTCCCCATGCATCCGCTTTACCGCCTGCTTCATGACGAGCCGAACCCGGAAATGACCTCGTTTGTGTTTAGGGAAACGCTGATGAGCCACCTTTTGATCTGGGGCAACGCCTATGCGCAGGTGATCCGCAACGGGCGCGGGCAGGCGGTGGCGCTTTACCCGCTTCTGCCGAACAAAATGGACGTCAGCCGGAGCCGGTCGGGCGATCTGCTCTACACCTATTACCGCGATGCGGACGAAAGCGGCGTCAAACCCGAGCGCGGATACGTCACGCTCCGGCGGGACGAAATCCTGCACATTCCCGGGCTCGGATTCGACGGGCTGATCGGCTACAGCCCCATTGCCATGGCGAAAAACGCCATCGGCATGTCCCTTGCCACCGAGGAGTACGGCGCCAGCTTTTTCGCAAACGGCGCAAACCCCGGCGGCGTGCTGGAGCACCCGGGAGTCATCAAGGATATCCAGCGGGTCAAGGACAGCTGGAACGCCGCCTATCAGGGGAGCGGCAACGCCCACCGCATCGCCGTTTTGGAAGAGGGCATGAAGTTCCAGTCCATTGGCATCCCGCCGGAGGAGGCGCAGTTTCTGGAGACGCGAAAATTCCAGGTCAACGAGATTGCCAGGATTTTCCGCGTGCCGCCCCACATGGTGGGCGACCTTGAGAAATCCAGCTTCTCGAACATCGAACAGCAGAGCCTGGAGTTCGTAAAATACACCCTCGACCCGTGGGTGATCCGCTGGGAGCAGAGCCTTCAGCAGTCCCTGCTCCTGCCCTCCGAAAAACCGTCGCTGTTCATCAAGTTCAACCTGGACGGCCTGCTGCGGGGCGATTACCAAAGCCGCATGAACGGCTACGCCGTCGGGCGGCAAAACGGCTGGCTCTCCGCCAACGACATCCGCGAGCTGGAGGACATGAACCGCATCCCCGCCGAGGAGGGCGGCGATTTGTATCTGGTCAACGGAAACATGCTCCCGCTTAATGGGGTCCCCGCAAAGTCACAGGACTTTGTGGGGAAAGGAGAAACGGCGGAGTGAGCTTTTGCCACTTGCGGCGAAACGAACGATACGCAGCCCGCGACGACGCGTGGGAAATTTTTATGATAAGGAGGCAGATAAGAATGCAAGTACAAACGCGGGCGGATAAGCCACAGAAACCGCAGCATTCGGAGCGTGAATCGCCGGCGGCGGCTCGCCGCTTCTGGAACTGGGTGAGGGACGAGGCCACGGAAGAGCGCACCCTCTACCTGAACGGCGTCATCTCCGACGAAACCTGGTGGGGCGACGAGGTCACGCCGAAGCTGTTCCGCGACGAGCTTTTCGCCGGGTCCGGCAACGTCACCGTATGGATCAATTCCCCCGGCGGCGATGTGTTCGCGGCGGCGCAGATTTACAACATGCTGATGGATTACACCGGCAAAATCACTGTCAAGATCGACGGGCTGGCGGCCAGCGCGGCTTCGGTCATCGCCATGGCGGGCGGAGACGTGTATATGTCCCCCGTGTCCATGCTGATGATCCACAACCCCTCCACCGTCGCAATCGGCGACAGCGAGGAAATGCTCCGCGCCAAGGCACTTCTGGACGAGGTCAAGGAAAGCATCATCAACGCCTACGAACTAAAATCCGGGCTGTCCCGCGCGAAGATTTCCCACCTGATGGACGCGGAAACCTGGATGAACGCCAACAAGGCGATAGAACTGGGCTTTGCGGACAAAATCCTGTTTGCCGAGGGCGAACCGACGCCCGCCGACACCATGATCTTTTCCCGCATGGCGGTGACGGCGTCGTTGATCAGCAGGCTTCCCAAAGCACCGAAATCCAAAGCAGGAACACCGATTGATGGCGCCAAAGCTACTCCGGTAGAGTGGCTTGATAAGCGCCTTTCTTTGATTACCCACTGATTTGAAGGAGGAAAACCCTATGAACAAAATTCTTGAACTGCGCGAAAAGCGCGCCAAAGCGTGGGACGCGGCCAAGGCGTTCCTGGATTCCAAGCGGGGCGGCGACGGCCTGCTCTCCGCCGAGGACACGGCCGTCTATGACAAAATGGAGGCCGACGTCGTGGCTCTGGGCAAGGAAATCGAGCGTCTGGAACGACAGGCGGCCATCGACGTGGAGCTTTCCAAAGCGACCAGCGCCCCCATCACCAACAATCCGGAGAAAGCCGGCGGGGCGCCGAAGAGCGTCCGTGCAAGCGCCGAATATCGCGCCGATTTTCTGAACATCCTGCGCGGCAAGGCGCCTGTCAACAACGTTCTGAGCACGTCCCCCGACACGGACGGTGGGTATCTGGTTCCCGAGGAGTTCGAGCGGCAGATCGTCACGGGGCTGGAGGAAGCCAACGTCATCCGCTCCATCGCCAAGGTGATCACGACCTCCGCGGAGCGCAAAATCCCGGTTGCGGCCACCCACTCCACCGCCCAGTGGACGGCGGAGAACGCCGCATATACCGAAAACAATCCTACCTTTGCCCAGAAAACCATCGACGCCTTCAAGCTGACCGATCTCGTGAAGGTTTCCGTGGAGCTTCTGCAGGACAGCATGTTCGACCTGGAAAGCTACATCGCCCTCGAATTCGCCCGCGCCTTCGGCGTCGCCGAGGAGGAAGCCTTCTGCGTCGGCACCGGCACCGGCCAGCCCACCGGTATTTTCACTGAAAACGGCGGCACGGTGGGCGTGACGGCAAGCGGCACTTCCATCACGGTGGACAACATCATCGACCTGATTTACGCGCTGAAATCCCCCTACCGCAGGAATGCCGTGTTCCTGATGCGGGATGTGACGGTTTCCGCCCTGCGCAAGCTGAAGGATACCAACGGGCAGTACCTCTGGCAGCCTTCCGTTCAGGCGGGCCAGCCGGACAGACTGCTCGGCTACCCGATTTACACCAGCCCCTATGTCCCCGCCGTGGCGGCCGGGGCACTCCCCATCGCCTTCGGCGACTTCTCCAACTACTGGATCGCCGACCGCATGGGGCGCACGGTGCAGAGACTGAACGAGCTTTACGCCGGAAACGGACAGGTGGGCTTTATCGCCGCCGAGCGCGTGGACGGCAAGGTCATCCTTGCGGAAGGCATCCAGCTTCTGCAGATGGGCTCGTAAAAAAGGAGGCGAAAGCGATGACGCCGACGGAACTACTGCCTAAAGTCAAGGATAACCTGATTCTGACCCACGGTCAGGACGATGAACTGCTCCTGCGGCTCATCGCCGCCGCCATCAACTACGCCGAAAGCTACCAGCATGTCGAGGCGGGGTGGTATGAAGGCCACCCTGCCCCCGCGGCTACGGAACAGGCGGTAATTATGCTGGTGTCCAACTGGTACGAGTCCCGCGACGGCTCGACAGCTGGCTTCTTCGCAGACAGCGTTCAGGCGAGCCAGCAGGTCTGGAATACGGTCAACATGCTGCTAAGGCTCGACCGGCTATGGGAGGTATAGCGTCATGGCATACGGAAAAATGAATACCTTCATCGACATCATCTCCACCGCCCCGGTGAAGGATGTGGACGGCTTCGTGACCCGCGGCGATACCGTTCTCGCTTCGGTGAGGGCATATCAAGAGGACCGGCACGGGAGCGAACGCTGGGCGAATATGGCGGCGTTCTCCGAAGCAACCGCGATGTTCCAATTCCGCAAGATTCCCAATGTGAATGTGGACACCACACTCTGCATCGTCTGTGACGGCCAACGCTACAACATCGTAAGCTGTGAGGACGTCCGCGGACGCGGGATGTATGTCGAGGTTCTGGCGCAGGAGGTGAAGCCAAGTGGCTAAAATCGAGATCAAAATGCCGGAGAACTTCCTGCTTCGTATCTCCCGCCTTGCCGACAAGACCGACGAGATTATCCCCAGAGTGCTGGAAGCCGGCGGCAAGGTCGTGCTGGACAAAGTGAAAAGCAACCTGTCCTCCGTGGTCGGACGTGGCACCAAGGAAAAAAGCCGATCCACCGGGGAACTGGAGCGCTCCCTCGGTCTTTCCCCCGCCAAGCAAAACCGCGACGGGAATTGGGATGTGAAGGTTGGGTTCGCCGAGCCGAGGAGTAACGGCGATTCCAACGCGAAAATCGCCAACATCCTCGAGTACGGCAGGTCCGGCCAGCC